>Ga0210400_10002354_pt1 | contig 17665 bp, 11 predicted proteins | sample IncBWH26MmetaG_FD_155456 | JGI IMG/M metagenome (GOLD analysis project Ga0210400, IMG submission 155456) | Forest soil microbial communities from Barre Woods Harvard Forest LTER site, Petersham, Massachusetts, United States - Inc-BW-H-26-M | ecosystem: Environmental > Terrestrial > Soil >...
CCCTGGGCCGGATGGCCGTCGTCAAGCGCAAGGTGGATGAGAACACCTTTGAAGTGGAAGTGGGCAACATGAAAATGAAGGTCCCACGGCACGATGTGGCTGAAGTGGTGAGCCATGCCGGGAGTTCTCCGGTAACGGCAGCGCGGGCCAAGGGCATCTCCGTTTCAGTCAACGACGACCTGAGCGCGCCCACTGAGCTTAACGTGATCGGTTTCAACGTGGATGACGCCACGCGCGAAGTCGAGCGGTTCGTTGACCGGGCATTTCTCGCCGGAATGCCGCGCGTACGCATCGTCCATGGCAGCGGCATGGGCATTTTGCGCAAAGCCCTGCGGCAGTTCCTGCAGAAGCATCCGCACGTGGAAACGGTCGCCGAGCCTCCACAGAACGAAGGTGGGGCGGGGGCCACGGTGGTGGAATTGAAAGTGTGATTTTTCTATAACAAATTTGCCTTTTGATTTATAACGCAAGTTATGAACAGCAATGATTGGATTGCTTTCGGACAAGTTTTGACGGGGGCAGGCACGTTAGCCTTGTTTATTACTGCCCTAATTGCATACAAGAGCTATGCTCATCAAAATAATCTGGAAAGACTCAAATGGCTCCAACAGTTATATGACAGCTTCTATAACCAGGATCGATACAAGTCAGTCCGTCAAAAAATTGATTTTAACGACGTAGAGGGATTATTTTCATTGCTACTGCGAAGTAATACCGAGCCTCAAAGCATGCGGTTTGAGGAACGGAAGCAATTGGACGAGTTTACGGATTATCTAAATTTTTTCGAGTGGATAGCTTTTTTGGAAAGCAAAGGGCAGCTTTCATTTGAAGACGTGGACTCCATGTTCAATTATTATTTAAAGAGAGTTATGCAGGTCGACCAAGATCAGCAGTTTCGAAAATATATCCAACATGCTGGGTATGAAAAGCTACACAAATTACTGAACCGCTACTCGCGAATAGACTGATTAACATGAGCTTAAAGACTCTATTATTCGTTTACGGCACGCTCAAGCGCGGCGGAGAACTCCATTCTGAGTTGGCTTCCCAAAAGGTTCGTTACCTGGGGTCAGCGAAAATAAAAGGGCGGCTTTTCCTTATAGAAGGAGAGTCTTATCCAGGTGCGGTCGAAACTGACTCTAAAGAGTATATAAAGGGCGAGTTGTACGAACTGACTGATCCGGCCAAGACCCTTGCAAAACTTGACGAAGTTGAGGGGTGCGATGAAGGGCTGTTCGCTAGAAAATTAGTGGATGGCTGGCTGGGAGCTAAGAAAATTAAGACGTGGGCATATTTCTATGCAAAACCGGTAAAGAGGAATCCCCAAATTGCCGGTGGCCACTTCCCTGTAAGACTTCGCACTAGGATCGCTCAGTAATAGCGCTTTAATTTGATGAATGAGTCCAATCTATCGGATTGAGTATTTCCTTCCAGCACTCAGGAATCCCCACCTACGGCATTGACTTCTAAGTACAATGGTTTGCAAGCGCCATGAAAACTTCAATCTTATCTCTCATCTTTCTGTGCACAGTTGCCGTCTCCCAGCCGCAAGCTGGCAAAGCCAGGATTTCCGTTCCTGGCGTGCAGGGAGTGCTCGAACTCGACGCCGGTTCTACAAGCTGGAAAGCCACGGTGCAAAATGACCGGCACCTGACCAGGTTGGACACTGCGCCCCGGCCTGATCGTCTGCAGATCACGGCTTTCCTATGGCAAGTCGGATTTCCCGCGACCCCGGAGAAGTGCAAAGAAGAGTCGTGGGGCGAGATCATGAAGCAGGTGCAGGTAAAACGGGAAAACCTCCAGGAAAATAACCAGGGGCAAATGGATCGCGTGGAATACATGATTCCGGAATTCAACGGGGCGGCGGTGCGCCAGAAGAACGTTCATGCCTATCTTGGCAACCGGGACTTGTGCGCGGAGGTCCGCGTAGCCAAGATGCTGTTCAACCCAGGCGACCAGAAGCTGTTTGACGATGTATTGAGCAGCGTGCGCCTCCTGCCCGATGAGGCTGGCTCTGCGGGAGAGGCGAACAAGCCCGGTACCGATCCGCTGTTTCAGGGCACCAAATCCTATTTGTTTGACGGCACCATGGCGTATCTGGATAAGGACTTCCCAACGGCAGCGGAGCAGCTACAGAAAGCGCTGGACATGGAGAAGCAGAAGCGCACCCTGGGCCGTGATGATTTCCGTCTCCTGGTCGACAACCTGGCTGTATCGTACCGCTTTACTCAAAACCAGGCTAAATCCAAAGAGGCGTTGGATTATGGCCTTAAGCAGGATCCGAGGTACCCGATCTTTCATTACGACATGGCCTGTTACTACGGAGTGGCGGGTGACATGGGAAAGGCCCTGGAGGAACTCAGCCTTACGTATAAAAACAAATCGGAACTCAGCTTGTCAGACCAGCTTGCCGATCCCCTGCAAGAAGGCTGTTTCGGAAAATTCCTGAAGAACAAAAGTTTCATTGAGGCAGTTCAACAGATGCAGAACCAATAGGCTTGTCGGTTCTCGATTCCCCGGATTTGAGTTGTTGTTTTATCTCGCGCACATCTGCGAAATCAGCGGCAGCATGGGTTTCCTTTGCGTCCTTTGCGCCCGTTGCGGTAAAAGCTTCAAATATCTGGCTAGACTTTCCCCAGCGCCTGTTCCAGATCAGCAATCAGATCGTCCTTGTGTTCCAGTCCAACGGAAATACGCAGCAGGTTGGCGGGGCTACGCGTAGCTGCGCCCTCCACAGACGCCCGATGCTCGATCAGGCTATGCGCTCCGCCCAGGCTGGTGGCGCGAGTAATGAGTCCGACTCCAGCAGCGAGGCGGAAGGCCTCCGCCTGCCCGCCCTTGACCTGGATGGAGAGCATTCCCCCAAAGCCCGACATCTGTCCCGCAGCGATCATGTGGCCGGGGTGGCTGGGTAGTCCGGGATAATGAACCGTTTCAATCGCCCGTTGGCCGCTGAGAAATTCTGCCACCCGTTGCGCAGTCTCCGATTGCGCCCGCACACGATACGGGAACGTCTGAATGCCGCGCAACGCCAGCCAGCATTCAAACGGTGATGGCACCGCCCCCCCGGCGTGTTGAATGGATCGAACCTTTTCGTAAAAGGCGTTGCGTTCCTTGAAAACCAGCGCGCCTCCCAGAACATCACTGTGCCCGGAAAGATATTTGGTGACCGAGTGCATCACGATATCAGCGCCCAATTTCAGCGGAGATTGCAGCGCGGGAGTCGCCCAGGTGTTGTCGCAGGCCAGCAGCACGTTTGACTTCCTGGCGATGGCCGCCATGGCGCGCAGGTCCGTGATGTTGAGCAGCGGGTTCGATGGGGTCTCGACCCAGATGAGCTTGGTCGCGGGCGTCAAGGCGCGCTCAACATTCTTCGGGTCTCTCATGTCCACGTAGGATGACGTGAGTCCCCAAGGGCCAAGATGGTTGTTGAGCAGGAGGGCCGTTCCGTAAAACACGTCTTCTCCCACAATCACGTGGTCCCCGGGAGCGAGCGCCTGAAACACGGCCATGGTTGCCGCATTGCCGGAGGAAAAAGCAATGGCTGCGGCGCCTTCTTCCAGCGACGCGAGGCAATTTTCCAGGGCGGCGCGGTTCGGGTTGCTCTCGCGGGAATAGGTATAGCCGCCGGGGAAGCTGCCGTCTTCCGCGCGCTCGAACGTGGTGGAGAGGTGAATGGCGGGCGTGACGTCGCGCGTGCCGGGTTCAATTCCGTGGCCGGCGTGTACTGCTAGTGTTTCAATCTTCATGGAAGTTTAGGTTACAACAAAACTGAAAACGAGGAATACTTACGGCAAAGGCATCGGCGCTTCGCCAGAGCAAAATCAACACCTACCACGGAGACACTGAGATCGCACGGAGAGAATCAAGAACCAGTTTCACCACGGAGGTGCTGAGGCGCGGAGGAAACCCCGAGAGGATGAAAGAGATCGCGGAGAAAAGCCAGGCTAATCTAACTGTGGTGGAGGACCGCAAAGGAAAATAGGCCGCAGGTGCATAATTTGAAAAGATAAAACGTTCTCTAATACGCCTTGTAATACAGTTAAGACGTCGGAGGTGGCTCTTGTATAAGACGGTAAAGATCGGCAATAGAGGACAGATCACGATACCGCGCGAAGTTCGTCGTGTACTGGGTGTTGGACCTGGAGACAGGTTGATGTTTGAGGGCGATCACGCAGAGATTCGAGTGCGAGGAGTCAGAACAGAGAGCCCATTTGCCAAGTATCGAGGCATTGGGAATCCGGGGATTCCATCCGGCAGGGTGGCTATTAATCAGTGGATTCGCGAGGTGCGTGGGAGGTGACGACGCGATTGACACTAATAGTTGCCCCATGATTTTCACCGGCGATGGATATCGCTTCGGATGTTGAACCGATGGCGCAACCTAGTTCTCTCTACAGAGCCAACGAAAGAGCGGACTGCGTCCTGGATTCCAATCCCATCTTAGGGCTGAATGCTGATTGCTGAATGCTGAGCGCCTTAGTTTTTCATCCGCTTAAAGAATCCTGTCCAGCGGTCCTGTTCTCGATCGGCAATCACGCTCACCAGCTCCCAGGATTGGGTTCCCAGATTGTTGGCTGCGTCATTCAATTGTTCTTCGCTGCCGGTTGTGACAACGCGGTATTCCCACTGCGGAACCACTGGCATGGGCCTAACATTCAGGATCAGGATCTGTACCTGGGATTTCGTGGGAGTCGACGCCAGCACCTGAACAGCGAATGAGCCCGTAGTGGCTGTTGACCCGGCAGTAAGCACAATCGTCGTGTTCCCGGCACGTCCCGGCGGTATGCTGGCCCGCACTCCCTCCGGCAATCCGCTGAGGCTCAGATCGATTTTGGGGTGATCGCTGGCGTCAATGCTCACAGTAAACGAGGTCACTCCTCCCTGGGTCAGAGTTATGGTGGCAGGCGAAAGAGCGACAGAAAACTCAGGGCTCTGGGCCGGCAATCGAGATGCAAACGCGGCAATCAAAATGAGCACAACGGCAGAACGGGAAATCGCTGCGGACATAAACGCTCCTAATCAGGAATCTTGAAAGCTTATGAATACCTTACCGGATAGATCGGTCACGATTCATCTTTTTGCGTTAATTTCTGTTGGCTTGTGATTCGGCGCGTCGCATCCGCTCAGCGTTTGCGTTCGGTATGCTAGGGACCCATGACCAATGCGTGCGGGCTGAGTGCTGAGTGCCGAATGCTGAGTGCTTCAAACATTGCACCAAACGTATGGCATTCCCGCCGGAAGAGTTTTCAAGCAAAATAGCAATGTCCACTCTCATGGCCAATCCTGGTGATCTCGCGTACATCGTCAAGGAGCAGGCGGACATCGTCCGCGTGATAGGCGACTACATCAAGCTGAAGAAGGCGGGAGGGCAGAATTTTTCCGGGCTGTGTCCTTTTCATCAGGAGAAGACGCCATCATTCAGCGTCCATGCAACGCGGCAGTTTTTTCACTGCTTTGGCTGCGGCGTTTCCGGGGACGTTTTCAGCTTTGTACAGAAGATAGAGAACATCACGTTTCCTGAAGCGATCCGGTTGGTTGCCCAGAAGATGGGCATCGCGCTGCCCAAGGCTGAATACAGCTCACCCGCCGAGGCCCAGGAGGCCCGGCAGCGCGGCCAGCTCATCGATATCCATGAGCGCGCCTGCGCATTTTTTGAAGACCAGCTTCGGCGTCCCGAGGCCGCGCACGCGCGCGAATATCTGGCGAGCCGGGGTGTAAAGGAAGAGATCATCCGTGCCTTCCGGCTGGGTTATGCCCCGGACTCCGGCTTCATCTTAAAAGACCGATTGAAGTCTGATTTTAGCGAGGAGATCCTGCGCGCCAGCGGCCTGTTTTCCTGGAAAAGCGAGACCGATGCCTCGGCCATCTATTCCAAGTTTCGCAACCGCATCATCTTTCCCATTGCCAATGAGACGGGCAAGATCATCGCTTTTACCGGCAGGACGCTTTCCACCGATGAGAAGGCCGGCCCCAAATACTTGAACTCGCCTGAGACCCCTATTTATTCCAAGTCTCGCGTGCTTTACAACCTGGACCGGGCGCGGGAGGCGGTCCGCAAGCTGGATTACGCCATCATTGTGGAAGGCCAGATGGATTGCATCGCGGTTTATTCCGCCGGCTTCCACAATGTGATTGCCAGCTCCGGGACAGCATTTAGCGAGACCCAGGTCCGTCTGCTGGGGCGTTTCAGTAAGTACATCGTCGTCAATTTCGATCCCGATACCGCCGGGGCTGCCGCTACGGATCGCTCGCTGGGGATGCTCCTGGAAGAAGAATTCAAGATCAAGATCCTGCGGCTGGAAGCGGGCTTTGATCCCGATCTTTTCATACGGCGTAACGGCGCGGAGGCCTATCGCAAGGCGCTCCAGGGTTCCGCTGATTACTTTGAATACCTGATGAACCGGGCCATGGCCATGTTTCCGGTCAGGACCTCGGAAGGCAAGGTCAAGGCCATTAATTTCCTGCTTCCCCACATCAACCGCGTGCCCAACCGGATTGTGCGCGATGGCCTGGTCAATGATATTGCGCAAAAGCTCGCTATTGATTCGGCGTTGCTGCGGCAAGAGCTGAAGTCGGTGGCCAGCAAGCGTTCGGCGGCGGGAATTCGCTCGGCGCCCGATTCTCAGGTCACATCTGCCGAAAGGGTCTTGATCCGGGCCGCATCTTCGGCGGTTCACGAGGAATCGGGCTTGCGCCGGACGGCCCTCGAGGCATTGGCGGTTGAGCGCCTCCATGCCGGCCTGGGGACGGAATCTCTTTTGGAGGCGCTGCTGGGGTGCGAGGAAGAGGTGGATCCCATGTCCCTGCCGCTCAGCGATTCGGACCGGCAATTGCTGGCCAAGGTAGTCATGGAGGCCATTGAGCCAGTGACCCCGGAGTTGCTGGAAGGCTCATTAGAGGCCTTGCGGCATCGCTCCCAACTGGCCCAGCGGGAGCGCGACATCAAACGCGGCATCTTTGAGGCCGAGCGCCGCAACGACATGGCTACCTACGTTCGGCTAAAACAGGAGCTATTGGAGCTGGATCGCCGTCTGGCTGCGTCGATGAATTAAATTAAAGCAATTTTTCGGGTTTTCAGTTACCAAATTACAAAATTACCCGATTACCCAATTCTTCCTGAATTCCCGTCGAAACTATCCGATAAAGAGAGCATCTATATATAAGGCGGTTTGCTCTATCTCCTTTGTTTCTCGGCGGGTGGAATGCTAGGGTGCTTTTCTTCTTGGATTTTGTATGATAAGCTAAGTACCTTCGGGTCGTGTGCGCTTTTCAGCCTACATACCGCCGCCTTTCTTTAGGGGAGACGAGCGTTCAGCCCCGTATTGTTTGTTCAAAACGAGGATCGTGGTTTGGCTTTAGACGATAAATTCGACGACATAAAAAAACTGATCGATGCAGGAAAAGAAAAGGGATATCTCACCTACGATCAAGTAAATGATCTTATACCAGGTGACATCCAATCACCAGACGATCTGGACGACCTGCTCACCACGATTGGTACGCAAGGCATTGACGTTCTCGATGCCACCAAAGGACTGCCTTCAGAACAGAAATTTGAGGAGCTCGAAGAAGGCGAAGACGTTGAACTTGACTTAACCCCGGGAGCGCTGGAAAAAACCAACGACCCGGTGCGCATGTACCTTCGCGAAATGGGCACTGTCCCATTGCTTACCCGCGAAGGTGAAGTGGAAATTGCCAAGCGCATTGAGCGCGGACAGATCCGCGTGCTCAAGGCGCTTTCCCGCTCTCCTATCGTCATCAAAGAAATCCTGTCCCTGGGTGAGGACCTCAAGAAAGGCATCCGCTCCATTAAGGAACTGGTGGCCTTTGATGAAGAGGAGATTACAGACGAAATCGTGCAGGCGCGGCTGAAGGACTTCACCGGGCAGATCGATGAGGTCGCCAAACATTACAAGAAAATCCCTCAGCTTGAAGAGAAACTCAGCGCCATCCAGCAGAAGAAAAAACCGAAGGAATACCGCAAGTGGCGTTGGGCGCTGGGCCGCGCGCAGGTAGAGGTTTCCAAGGGCATTCGCGACCTGAAATTCACGAATCCCGAGCGCAAGCGGCTGATTGAGCGGGTCAACAAAACCGTCGACTCCATGCGTGTCCTGGATCGCCAGATCAACAGTCTGGAAAAAAAGATCGAAGGCACGCGCAGCGAGGAGACCAAGAAGGAATACCGGAGGCTTCAGCGCCAGCACAAGACCGACCAGGAAAAGCTGGAACTGGAAGCCGGGATCAGCTACCAGGATCTGAAGCGTACTCAGCGCGAAATCATACAGGGAGACGTAGACGCTGAGGCCGCCAAGCGCGAGCTGATTGAGGCCAACCTGCGGCTGGTGGTTTCGATTGCCAAGAAATACACCAACCGCGGTCTGCAATTCCTCGACCTGATTCAGGAAGGCAACATCGGCCTGATGAAGGCCGTGGACAAGTTCGAGTATCGCCGTGGCTACAAGTTCTCCACGTACGCAACGTGGTGGATCCGCCAGGCGATTACCCGCGCCATTGCCGACCAGGCCCGCACCATCCGTATTCCGGTGCACATGATCGAGACCATCAACAAGCTGATCCGCACCTCGCGGCAGCTTGTACAGGAGCTGGGCCGCGAGCCCACCTCGGAAGAAATCGCCAAGCGCATGGACATCCCTGTGGCCAAGGTGCGCAAGGTGCTGAAGATTGCCCAGGAGCCTATCTCCCTGGAGACGCCCATCGGTGAAGAGGAAGATTCGCACCTGGGCGACTTCATCGAAGATCGCTCCATGGTCTCCCCGGCTGAAGCCGTCATCAACGTGAACCTAAAAGACCAGACCGCTCAGGTGCTGCGTACTCTCACCCCGCGTGAGGAAAAGGTCATCAAGATGCGTTTCGGCCTGGAAGACGGCTCCGAGCACACCCTGGAAGAGGTAGGGCAGTCGTTTGCGGTAACCCGCGAACGTATCCGCCAGATCGAAGCCAAGGCCCTGCGCAAGCTCCGCCATCCATCGCGTTCGCGCAAGCTGCGGGCGTTTATGGATGGAATCCGGGAAGTCTGACTTTTAGATTTGTAATCGAGTAATCGGGTAATTTGAAATTTGGGCCGCTTGAGATCCTGATTTCAATTACCCGATTTTTTCCTTTTGTCGATGGTTTTCTCTTGGTCCTGGTGTATCAGTGTCGATCAGCGTAAATCAGCGGTAAGAGTTTTTGGTTTCTCTCTGCGCTCTGCATCAATCTAACTTTTCATCTGGTTACCTTCTTGCTACTTGGCGCTCACAGAGCTCTCAGGCTATTCTCACTTGGCCACTCCATTTTGACAATCGGGACAGGAGCGTTCAATGAAGGCTGCACAGCGGCTGTTGGGGATTTTTGTCTTTGGAATTGTTTTTTTCTCGGTTTCGGCGTTTGCCCAGACTCTGCCCGACGAGGAGCAGGGTCTTCGTCCTTACGGCTCCTGGCACGGCGGGGATCTGGACAGCGTCAGCCTGACCAATGGAGGTCTGGTGCTGCATATTCCATTGGCGACATTTCCCCAGCGCGGCAATCTCGATCTCAGTTTTTCCGTGCGTTTCAGCAGCAAGCAATGGCAGCACTACGTCTCTGTCAGCGGCAGAACTAGCGGATGGCGCCCGGCCCAGAATACCGGCACCCAGATTGTCAGCAGCGTCGACTGGTGGATGCAGAGCTCTTACAGTCAAACCAGTGACGCGTCAGGCACCACCTATTCCTGGAGCCGTTCAGTCACGGCGCCCGATGGCAATACGCACTCGTTGGGAGGGCAGACCGACATCGCCGGTGTCGGCAGTCCTCTGTACCCATTGCACTCCCTGGATGCAACCAGCCTGTTGCACCTGGATACCCACACCCTCATCCTGCCAAATGGAACTCGATATGCCTATCCGGCGATGACAGATACTTTGACCACCGGAAGGACCATAACAGGCCCATACATCCAGGGGATGCAGGCCAGCACCATTACGGACGCCAACGGCAATCAGATCGCGATCGGAGCCTCTGGGTGGACGGACACCCTCGGACGGCAAATCCCCGGCTATTCGCCGGGATCGGGTTTGCCTGTCCAGCCCGGAGTGCCTACTTCAGATCTCTCCACCTGTCCATCGGGGACTGCGTCTGCGCTGCTGTGGAACGTCCCTGGCCCGGCAAATGTCAGCAGCGGCATCAGGACCTTCAAGTTTTGTTATTCCAACGTGACCATCGCCCCGGTGTTCAATGGAGTTACTATATATGGCCCTACAACCTGGTCGATGTTGACGGCAATAGTGCTGCCTGATCTCACCCTGTGGACTTTCAGCTATGACAGCGATGGCGATGTTACGCGTTTGGGCTTTCCTACCGGCGGCTCCATTTCGTACACCTACGCCATGGGCCCCTACAACTGTGGCTCGGGACAGACCCAGTCAAAGTGGGTAATTTCGCGAACGGTAGATGCCAATGATGGTGCAGGGGGCCGTACCTGGACTTATACCTATTCCATTCCTGCCTCCACCACTTATAGCCAAGCTGGGACTGCAGTGGTCACGGGGCCCGACGGCAATGACGTCGTCCATAGCATCTCTAACCCTGTATCTACCGGATATTGCTCCGGATATGACGTGCAGACCAAGTCCTATCAAGGGTCATCCACTAGCGGGACGTTATTGAGGACTGTCCAGACCCAATACAATGGCCAGCAGGATGCGAATTCTAATACGGCCATCAATGTTGTGCCTGTCCAGACCACCAGCTTCCTGCCCGGTGGAAAAACCAGCAAGGTGGTGAATACCTACGATGCTGGGGTCACCAATGCCGATGGGCAGCACGTGATCTTCGGCAGCCTGCTGCAAAAAGATGAATATGATTTTTCGAATGCCCTGGTCCGCTCCACGCTCAATCATTACCTTTGGCAGGACAGTGCTACTTACCAGAGCAACAACTTCCTGGCGTTATTAGCTTCAACCACAATTAAAGACGGCGCCGGAAGCCAGGCGGCCCAAACCACCTATACCTACGATCAGGGCACTGTAGCTTCATCAGGGATTGCCACACAGTTAGTTTCTCCCCCGGCTGGCGGGAATGTTCGCGGCAATCAGACCAAGGTCAATCATTGGCTGAACACCAATAACTCTTTTATCTCCAGCTCCGCCACTTATTTTGATACCGGGATGAAGGCCACCAGCACCGATCCTAACGGCAACGCCACCAGCTACTCGTATTCCTTAAGCTTCGCCGGCGCCTATGTAACGCAAACCAAGATGCCGGACACAGGCTCGCCCGCTGTGCACCACATCATCAGCGGTAACTTCGATTTCAATACCGGGTTGCTGACCAGCTTTACCGATCAGAACAGCCAACAATTCACCTATCAGTACGACAACATGCTGCGGCTTACGCAGGGCAACCATCCTGACGGGGGCCAGACCGCGTTCAATTATCCCAACGCAACTACCGTGGAGCGCCTGAAGAAGATCACCACCACGCTGACCGATGATGTCTTTGCCTACTTCGATGGTGTTGGAAGAGGCACTCGCACCAAGCATGTCACGCCCAGTGGGAACGCCCTTGTGGATACAACCTACGACCCGTTGGGCCGGACAGCTACCGTGACCACTCCGTATTTTTCCACCAGCGAACTGACCTACGGCATTACCCAGAATCAGTATGACGCGCTGAGCCGCGTTGCCCAGACCACCAAGCCGGACAGCAGCGCCAGCACCGCCCAGTATGTAGACAACTGCGTCACTACGACCGATGAAGCCGGAAAGCCCCGCAAGAGCTGCAGCGACGCCTTGGGGCGGCTGATTGAGGTTGACGAACCGAACGCGGGCTCCACGGGCACTAGCTCAACTGCCAGTGTGGTTATCGGTGGAAGCCTGTTAACGGTCAATTCGGTTGTCGATTCGGGGACGGTGTCCCTGACCTCCGGTGGCTTTACTGCGACGGCCTGCTTTGGGAACTCGACCAACTCATTTTGCAACGGCAAGCCCGTGAATAGTACCGCCGCTCAGGTGGCCGCGGCCCTGGCGTCTGCGCTGAATGCCTTTGGCTCTCCAATCAATGCCAGCGTTTCCGGTGCGACTCTCAGCCTGGTCTGGAACACGCCTGGGCCTTTCTCTCCAAGCGTAAGCGCGCTGGCAACTACGCACGACCAGCCAGGCCTGTTTGCCAATCCATCTTTTACCAGTCCTGCAGCCAGTTTCGCAGGCGGGACCGGCCCCTCTCTAAGTACCAACCCCTACGTGACCCTCTACACCTACGATGTTCTGGACAACTTGACCTGCGTGGAGCAGCACGGCGCCGTGGCCGGAACGGGATGCAGTGCCAACCCCAGCCAGGATCTCACCAGCCCCTGGCGAGTGCGCCGTTTTACCTACGACTCGCTCTCGCGCCTGCTGACCGCTGCCAACCCAGAATCGGGCCTCAGTGGCTACATCGGTGTCATTAGCTATTTCTACGACGCGAATGGCAATCTGCTGCAGAAGGTCTCGCCCGCGCCCAATCAAACCGGTACAACCACGCACACCGTCAGCTATTGCTATGACGCGCTCAACCGCGTTACCGGCAAGGCCTATACCTGGCAGAACTGCCAAAGTGGACAGCTGCCGCCGGGAACAGCTGTGGTGAGCTACAGCTATGATTCCGGTACCAACGGCATCGGCCGCCTGACCAGCCTGACCGATCAGGCCGGCTCCGCCACCTACACGTATGACATTCTTGGTCGTGTATCCAGCGAGCAGCGGACCATTGCCGCTGTTACCAAGAACATGGCGTACACTTACAACCTTGATGGTTCGGTGGCCACCGTCACCTACCCCAGCGGGTCGACCATCACTTACACCCCGGACTCGGCAGGCAGGATGCTCTCCGCGATCGACACTGGTAACAACATCAAGTACGTAACCGGTGCAACCTACGACGCAACCAACGCGCTCACCGGCTCCACCTACGGCCTGAGCAGCAGCTTCACTGGAATCGTCAACAGCTTCAGCTTCAACAACCGCCTCCAGCCCGTAACCATGTGGTCTTCATCGCCTGTCCGGACGCTCATGTATCTCGTCTATGACTTCCACCTGGGCGTCGGCGACAACGGAAACGTCTGGGGCATTACCAACAACCGCGACACCACCCGCAGCCAGAGCTTTACCTACGATCCGCTGAACCGCCTGCTCTCTGCCCAGAACGCCGGGACGGATTGCAATGTAAAACTGCTGAACGGAACCACAACCGAGTTCTGGGGCAACAGCTACGGTTACGACGCATGGGGGGACCTGCTGCAGAAGACCCCCACAAAATGCTCGGCGGAGAACCTGAGCGTGACCGCCGGAGTGAATAACCAGTTGCAGGGTGGATACACCTACGATGCAGCCGGAAACATGACCCATGACGCCACAGCCAATCTCAACTATGTCTTCGACCCGGAAAACCGCATCATGGGCGCCGCCGGATTTACCTATACCTATGACGCCGATGGCAACCGGGTCGAAAAAGCCAATGGAAGCACAGGGACGCTCTACTGGTACATGTCGCCGGGGATCGTCGCAGAGAGCGACCTCACCGGCAATCTCAAAACTGAATACATCTTCTTTGATGGCCAGCGCGTGGCGCGGAAGGACTTTCCCGGTAACGCCGTCTCCTACTACTTCTCGGATCACCTGAAGACGGCCTCGGTCGTGACAGACGCGTCAGGCACGATCCAGAATGAGTCAGACTACTACCCTTGGGGTGGTGAACTTCAGTTCGCCAATAACCTGGACAACCATTACAAGTTTACCGGCAAAGAACGTGATCAAGAATCCGGCCTCGATTACTTCGGAGCCCGGCACTATTCCAACAGCCTCGGACGGTTTATAACACCGGATTGGTCGGTTACGCCTGTTCCAGTTCCATATGCAGATTTAACGAACCCGCAGAGCTTAAATCAGTACGCCTACGTAGGGGGCAATCCGGCCTCTAAGGCTGATCCCGATGGGCATTGCTGCGATCTAAAAGACATAGGCGATTTTATTGGCAGTGCAGTCAATGCTTTTTCCAGCGACCATCTGGGTGGCGGGCTAAGATTCACGGCGAATTCTACGGCAGGCCAATTAGGGGCGGCAGTTGGAGATGCGGTTGCAACGGTTCAGGGTGTCGGGGAAACTCTCCTTGGAGCTACTGGTGAAGTTGCTGGGGTTATTCTGGATTCGACCGGAGTCGGAGCGGTCGCCGGAGTTCCACTCAATGTGGTGTCTACCGCTCTCGTTGTAGACGGAGGTTCCACAACCATTCAGGGCGTAACACATCTAGCGCGAGATGTCAGCGGCAGCAGCGGCAGTGCGCCCACTCCTACGGGGGAAAAGCCTAATACAGGCCCTAAAGCAGAAGAGGCACATGGTGTGACTGCTGGCGGCCAAGCTACAAATGAACACGGCCAGAAATTGGCACCGAGCGGAAGGCCACAAGTGAACAATGTGAGTAAAACGACCCGTGAGGCTGCCAAAAATGCGGCCAATAAAGGTTCTGGTGTAATTCATGATCCTAACCCGACCCGTGGCGGCCCGCATTTTCACACAAAGCGAGGCACTGGGAAAAAGAAACAAGATAGCACCCACTATAATTATCCTAAATAGAGCCTATGGAAAAAATTTGGATTGCGACAGTGGAGATTGAAGTGCAGCCTGGGGACATGCCCTCAGGGGATACCCTCGGATTCATGAGGATTATTATGTGGGCTTCATCGCGGCAAGATTTTTTTCGGAAGGTGGAAGGCTATTTTACCAAATACGAATGGAGACTCCTTTCAATCGACAACGCGGCTGTGGTCGATCAATCAACGGATTACGGCGACGAAGTAAACCAAATAATCGATGAAACATCACGGGATCACAATGCGGTTAGACTAGGTACTTTCTATAGCTATAAACCAAACTGACGGATGCACTTGATGAGTACGACTAAATAATCGAAGTAAAGCATGGCAGAAAATGAACAAAATATGGTGAAGATCAAAATCCCCCTCCCTGAAAATGATCCATCAGGAGGAGAGGCAGAATGGGTTTGGGCTGACCGCGCGGGTGATGACACGTTTGTGGTGCGAAACGTTCCGACTTTCGCTAATGGGCTTAGCTGCGGCGATACGGTGAGAGCGAAACAGGAAGACGGTGTCCTCGTATTCGATCGAGTCGTCCAACGCGGTGGTCACAGCACTTACAGGGTATACGCTAAATCTGACCGCAAAAGTCCCGAGGTGACGGCTGTGATTCAGACTCTTGAGAAGGTCCACTGCGATGTCGAACCTGCAACGAACAAGATAGTTGGGATAGACGTGTTGCCCGAGGCGGATATCTACGAGGTGTATCGAGTTCTTGAGGAAGCTGAACAGGCTGGTGTCCTCGAATTCGACGAGGGTCACTGCGGCCATCCTTTGCGGGCATGATTAGCTTTTTCAATTCTGAACCGCTCCACGTCGAAGCTAAATTAACGTTTACTGTTGTGCAATCACCCTGCCCACCGGAAAGACTGGAAAAACGCCCCATTAACTACTTTGCTACTCCCCCTTCCGCCAAAATCGGTCTATGCTGCAATCAATGTCTGTGCGCATGACAGTTTTGGCCAGTGGTAGCCGGGGGAACTGCACTGTCCTTTCCAGCTCCGGGACCAGTATTCTGGTGGACGCCGGCATCTCTTGCCGCGAAACCATCAAGCGTATGAAGGCCGCCGGGGAAGATCCGCATCAGCTCAAGGCCATTGTGATTTCGCACGAGCATTCCGACCATGTGGCCGGCCTTCAGGTCCTGGCCAAAAAACTGAAGGTGCCGGTCTACATGAGCGAGGCCACCTACCAGAGCTGGCGCAAGTACACGCATGATGCTGAGGACAAGCCGGTCACCCTGGAGCGCCGCGAGCACTTTCATGCGGGCCGAAGCTTTTCCATCGGCGACATCACGGTCACGCCCTTTACCATCCCTCATGATGCGGCTGATCCATGCGGCTTTACCTTCAAGGCCGGTGGGGTCAAGATCGGCATCGCCACCGACCTGGGTTATCTGCCTTTCAGCGTCAAGGACCATCTGCGCAACTGCGACGGCCTGGTGATTGAGTCCAACCATGACCTGGAAATGCTCCGCAACGGCCCTTATCCCTGGATGGTCAAGCAGCGGGTCATGAGCCGGGTGGGCCACCTCTCTAATTCAGCTCTCGCGGAATTCCTTCAAACCGACTATGATGGCAATGCGGCATTCCTGGTTTTGGCGCATCTCTCCGAGCACAATAACCATCCGGAACTGGCTCGTGAGACGGCCTATAGGGCCTTGGGGACCAGGTTGAGCCTGTTCCAGTCCAGCGCTCTCACGCTGGCCCAGCAGGACCAGCCATTGCAGCCGATCTGCGTTGGATAGAGCGGTTCGGGGACAAAGGCGGTCCAAATGGTTGCTGTATCTCGGGCGCCAGTGGAAGAACGGGCCTTGGGACCCATGTTAGAGTACAAATAGAAAGGGCTTTAGTCCTGGTGCGAAAGGCCGGCGTCCTTCACTAATTTCTGGAACTGCTCTAGCAGCAGAAACAAAGCCGATGAATACTATCTGCAGTGACAAGGTAATCGGGGACATTCTGGCCGGCTGGCGTTATGACATCTCAGGCCTGGCGCCGGAGATGCGTGGCGACTACGAGCAACATCTGGAGGAGTGCACCCATTGCCATTCCCGGCAGGTCTTGCATCGCACCATTGATATTGGTCTCATGATTATTGCCACCTTCTCCGCCATCATGTTCCTGGTGGCCTTTGGAGCGGTCAAGCACTATTCTCCCCGGCACGCACTGATGCTGGAGTTGATTGCCCTGGCTGGCTTCCTGTTCTTCAGCATTGTGTGGCTGGTTGTGGCCGTAGCGACTCCCGCTCCCGTAGTGGTTGCCGACGTGGCCCGCATCCAGGCCCGGCGCATCCACGACCGCCTGCCAAGCCAGATCAGGGACAGACTGCCTGAGGTCCTGAAGAACTCTTAAGAATCGGGTGATCGGGAACACCAACACCTTAAATCTTTGTGATTCTCTTGCAGCTCCCTGATATTTCTTGCTGTCTCGAACCCGGCTGTCTATGTGCTCGACGATGACGATGACGATAAAGACGGGCGCAGCACAACAGATCACCCGATGAACCGATGAACCGATCACCCGATATCAAGAGTTCCAATCAGATCAGTAATCTTCTCCACCCGATGTTCGGCGCACCAGCGGGCCACGCCGTCTACGATTTTTTCGCTGGCGCACGGGTCCCACATGTTGGCTGTGCCCACCTCAACCGCCGCCGCTCCAGCCAGCATGAACTCGATTACATCTTCGGCTGTGGTAATGCCGCCTAATCCGATCACCGGGATGTCTACCGAGTGGGCGGCCTCATAGACCATGCGCAAGGCAATGGGCTTGATGGCCGGTCCGCTCAAGCCGGCGGTAACGTTGGAGATGCGGGGCTTGCGGGTCTCTGCGTCAACGGCCATGGCGACGAAGGTGTTCACCAGCGAGATGGCGTCGGCCCCCGCATTCTCGGCCGACTTGGCCATGAGCGGAATGCTGGTGACGTTGGGAGAGAGCTTCACAATGAGCGGCCGGCGAGCGGCAGCCTTGCAGCTTGCTACCAGCTCTTCCAGCAGAACGCGGTCGCTGCCAAACGAGATGCCGCCATGTTTGGTGTTGGGGCACGAGACATTCAATT
>Ga0210400_10002356_pt1 | contig 17657 bp, 10 predicted proteins | sample IncBWH26MmetaG_FD_155456 | JGI IMG/M metagenome (GOLD analysis project Ga0210400, IMG submission 155456) | Forest soil microbial communities from Barre Woods Harvard Forest LTER site, Petersham, Massachusetts, United States - Inc-BW-H-26-M | ecosystem: Environmental > Terrestrial > Soil >...
TCGGGGAAGCCAACTCGCGACGTTCGGCGCTGGGATCGCAGGGATGGTCCAACCAGCGCAGTGGTGGCATGCTAGGACTCACCACGGGCGGCGAACAGGAGACGTTGGCGTTGGCTCTGGAACCGCTGATGAAGAAAGGGTTCAAAAACCCCGAGGTACTTGCTGAATTCACGAGTTCTCTCAAGCTAGGGACTGGCAACATCGGCGAACTGACACAGGGCATCGAACAGCTTGCTGAAACCGCCAAGATGACCCACCAGACGCTTGAAGCCGAAGCTGTCAAAGCGCAAGAGTTCATGGCTAAAACAGTCCAGGGTGGATCGACCATGATTCACGGCCTGAATGCCTATGGCGAAATCGCCAAGGTCACCAAAATGAATCCGCTCCTCGTGCAGGGGATCAACGAAGGTCAGTTCGGTCAGATCCAGGCGCTTCAGAAAGGCATCATGCCTTGGGAGGTCCAAGGTATGTCGGGCAACGCTGCCTCGCTCAACGCTTGGGAAACCGTCAAGAAAGTCGCGGGCTACGTACCGAAGCAAAGTGATACGCGCAACTACAACAAAGTCACAGGAAAATGGGAAGTCACCGAGAGCGCCGCTGAAAAGGAAGGCGCTTACATTCACATGCTCGAACCGAGCATCACGGCAGAACAGGCCAAACGGCTGAAAGAAATCGGGCCAAAGCTCGAAGCTGTCCAAGGGGGATTCGGTGAGGCGAACGCGGTCCAGCAGCATCGCTACGCCATGGAACAGGCCAACGAGAAGAGTAAGGACGGCGCATCGCTCCTCAAGGCGCGTAACGAATGGTCAGCTTCACAGACCCGTGTCAACGAACTCAAAGACAAGATGTCCAAGATGCCGAGCGGCGATCTCTTCAGTTCACAAGAATCCAAGTACGGAGATGTCAGAGGCGAACTGGAAGAAGAGGAAGAACGCTTGCGACAGCGCCACTCTACCTACACAAACGCAATGGCTCAGGCGTCCAAGGCGGGCAAGCTCAGTGGGTCCCAGCAGGGTCTACTTCGTAGTGAACTCGAAGGACCGAAAGGCTTGTATGCGACAGCTTCCGCAGCCGGGATCAGCCCGGAGGAACTTGCCAAGATCAAGAAGGAGGGTGTCACGCACCAGGCCGGTGATATCTACAAAGCGCTCGAAAAGCTCAACAAGGTCAGCATCGAAAAACAAAATGAAGAAAACGCCAAAATCGAACTGTCTGGTCCTGCGAAGGCATTCTTCAAGCTCAAGTTCCCGGCTGCCGCTGCCAAGTCTGAAGCTAACGAAGGTGGTGTTGCGCTATCGAGCAAGGCTGCTTCGCCGAATTCGGCAGGCGAAACGGCTTCTGAGCAGTCGGTCATGAGACAAGCGGAACAGGCATCGCGCGCTGAACCAGTCACTACGGAATAGTCATGTCAGCTACACAATTGCTCTTTCATCACGAACTAGTCAACGGAGGAGAACCACTCGTCGTCACTACCGGCGCGGATGAAATCGGATGGGCGTACGCGCTCAACGTCGCCGAATTCCCCACGTACGGAGGCGAAGTGGTTCAGATCTTGAGCGTGTACATCGATGACCTCACTATCGAAGGTACGGCTCGGCAGTACTCTGACGTGGAGGAAATCTACGAATTCTTCATGCAGTACTTCGCCATCGCCACGCAAGGGAGCACCGCTGCTAGCGCAGACAAATACTCCCAGGTCCCGATGATCATGGAGTACGCACATCGCGGATGGCGTTTCGAAATCCAGCCGCTTGAGGCTCCGGGATTCACATACGCAACGGAAACGGTTGCGCCCAAATGGCAGATCAAGGCTCACATGGTGGATAAGACGCCCGATGTCAGCAAGCTCCAAGACTTGATCGTCCAAGAACTCATCACCAAAGAACAGTTCTCACTCAAAGGGACCATCTCCCCCGAGTCCGGCGACCCAGCACAGAATCCATTCATCGCCCCCGGTACCTTCCTTGGCGACAAGTTCGTGGAATCGACAGCAAAGCAGGCGGCGGAAGGTGTCACCAAGATCGGGGACTACTACAACTCGTTGCTGCCATCGTACTTGAACGACACATTCTTCCAGGCTGAGACGGCCGTTGGAGCTAAGCCAAACTTCGGCAACGAAGGCGCGGGCGAAACCGTCAAGACAACGCTACCTGGATCTAAGGTAAAGAGCAACCACTAATGGGCGAATTCAACACCAGCACATTGCCCATCTACGTGCCTACCTCTTGGGCAGGGGTCGTCCCTGAGACGGAACAGGCGTACGATATCCGCGCTGCTCGCATCAGCGAAGCTCGACGCACCGCTGCCTTCGCACAGGCCAACGGTGCGCTGTCCGACGGACTCTCCAAGGTGCTCTTCTTTGTCTCCGAACTAACCCTCAATATCGGGATCAGTGGAAACACTTCGCAAGGTCGATATACACGAGACTTCTACGCCCACAACATCGTACTTCCGTCGCTGACGGTGAAGGCACAATGCCTCGACCAGGGGGATTACGGAGTACTCGTGGAGTTCATCCACCAGGCGCAGAAGAAGGCTGTGGGTAACGCAGCCAACAACACCACCCAACTTGAAATCAACGGCGGGGGTATCAAAGTCAACCGAGCGATCATGAAGGGTCCACACAAACGCACCTGCGCGCAGGGGTTTGTTCCTCGCATCGAACGCAAGTACAAAAAGGGTGAATACGCCCCCCTCTTCAGCTTCAACTTCGTGATCGCGCAATCGTTCGCTGGCATCTACGAGGACGTGGCAGCCAGCGTGTTCGAAAACGAACAGTCTAGTTGGGTGAGCATCCTTGAAGGTCTGACGACTCCATACCAGCCGACCTACAAGAAGCAGGAAACCGCTGCCAACTCTAAGCCGAAATCACAGCCGACGCAGCCTTCCACGCCGCCCGAAGAACCGAAGGCTGAACTGGTACAGCAGCTACCGGGAGGAGGTCCCTTCTAATGGCACAGCGTCTCCAAACTTGCCTTGGTCCGTGCGGTCGAGAACTACCCTTGGACGAATTTTGGGTAAACCGATATTCTCCTGACGGTCGCCTCAAACGATGCAAAGACTGCGTAAACGAAAAACGGCGAGGTCCCGAAGCCATACCTCGCGGTATGCGTCGCGCTGGGGATATGCGTAATTGTTCTCAATGCCGTGATCTTTTGCCTGAACAGATTTTCATAGAGCAAGGTCAGGGTCGCAAGGGACAGAGTTGGGTTTGCCCCAACTGTCTACCACGGTATACAAAAAACATGTGGTATCGACGTGAATATGGTATTACCTACGATCAATTTATAGCACTTTGGATCAGCCAAGGAGAACGATGTGCCGTATGTCGAAAACCCACCGATACGCCCTCTCTTGATCATTGTCATGCCACAAACCATATCAGGGGTATCCTTTGTCCTGAGTGCAATATGGCTGCCGGATTGCTACAAGACGATGTAGAGCGCATTGAAGCTCTCGCTAGCTATATTGGGGGTGATGGCTCGTGAGCCAGCGTTTGGTCTACAGCCCTAAGTGTTACGCATATATCAAGAACACGCGCGAAGAAATCATGGACATCTCCGACTATGTGGTCGGAGGGGAAATCAGCCGCTTGATCAACCAGGTATCGACGGCCAAGCTCACACTCCGTAACCCGGATCGTATCTTCACGCGCCCTGGCGAAGTGGCGTTCCATCCACAGGACCCCATCACCATCTTCCTAGAGCGTACCCCTGGGCACCCTGTGCAGGTCTTCACGGGCTTCCTGGACAAGACCCCTTACTACCAGATGCGCCCTGGTCCGATCACGCTCGAAGCATCCTGCACGCTCAAGAAGCTTCTCTACACCTGGTACCAGCTTGCACAGCCGTACACGCTTAGCCTGCTCGAACACTTCGGGTGGAACCCAACCAAGGGTTCTGAAGGTGAGGTCATTGGTCCTACTGAAGGCGGTGTCGAAGGTGGACAGGGTACCGAACTGGCAGACAAATGGGTCGCTAAGGCTGGGCAGGAAGGATTCAAGAACAGCCCGAACGGCGTTCCCTTCGGTGTCGAAAAAGGTGGACAGTACGCCACCAACGATGGCTCATTCGCAAACCTACTGTGGGCGATTCTCTTCTTCATCGGCGACTGGCAGGATGAGAAGATCTGGATCGAGAACGTCCCGGCGTCAGTTCCCAAGCTGATCAACAAGCTCTGGAACGACTTCGAACAGAACGACAAAAAAGCGCAGGAAGAGATCAACCTGTTCTGGGCCGCAGCGATCGGCGTTAGCTCACACGGCAAAGGCGGAGGACCAGGCGGAGGCGAAGGTAAAAACCAGGCCACCGGCAACCTGACCAACGTCAAGGAAGTCGTTGAAACGATGACCGAAATCGCCAACAAGAACAACGTGCCACCGGAATTCGTCATCGGCACATCGCTCAGTGAGTGCGGATTCAACCAGAGCGAGATCACATCCTTCAACTCAGCCAAAGCTACGGGCTGGTTCCAGTTCACATCTGACGAACCATACCCTGGCATCAAAGTCAACTACCCCGAAGATGCGCGCGACACAGGGAAGGCCACGGAAGCCTTCTGCAAGGCAGCAGTCATGCGCGCGGTCGAAAACCCCAACCTGAAGATCGAAGGCAACTGGGAAGAATGGGCAACCACGACGCAGCAGCCGGGCAAGGAAGCCTACAAGGAAGACTGGGCCACCAACATCGCCAAGGCTAAGCGCCTGATCTCTCAGTACCCAGTGGGCAAGAAGAAAGAAACCGAAGAAAACCCTGAAGAAACGCAGCGCAACTCCAAGGAAACCAAAGGCAAGGGCGGCAGCGGTCAGAGGACACGAGAAGAAGTCATGATCTCGCGTGCATCTGAAATCAGCAACAAGAACTATCCGTACTCGTTCGGTGGAGGACACCCGCATGTTGGTACGCCGAGCATGGGTACTGAAACAGAGACGGGTGGGGCTCTCGTCAATGGCTTCGACTGCTCGGGCTCTGTGCTCGCCGTGCTGGCCGCTGGAGGCTTCGTACCTACAGGCTCATCATTTGGCACGTCAGGGGAAATGGGCCACGTCTACGGGCACATCGGTGAACCGGGTCCTGGCCCGAAGGGCAAAGGCATCACGATCTATTGGAACGCTCAGCACGAGTGGATGACCATCAACGGCCGCTACTTCAGCACCGGATGGAACAAGAACCCGAACGGCGGCGCTGGATGGGGAGGCGAAAACGAAAGTGAATGGCCGTCGGCTAGCGGTTCGTACGAATCGATGCACCTGTCGGCTAAACAGCTAGAAGAACCATACACGGGAGAACCGCCTCCGTCACTCGCAGGTACGGAAGGGGAAACCGAAGGCAAGGAAGGCGTGGGATCTCCTACCGGGTCGATTCTAAGCCAAGCTGCGGCTGCCGCATTCGCTTCGAACATCAGCTTGCCGGGCGCTATCGAACGAGCCGAGGCACAGATCTTTGGAGGCCAGAAGGCGCTCATGAACTCGCAGAAACTCATGAACTTCGTACAGCAGGTTTGCCAAGCTTCACTGCGCAGTTTCCAGTCCCTACCGAATGGAGACTTCTACGCCTTCTACCCGGACTACTTCGGTGAATTCGGCCACCACGACGCCTACTGGTTGATCTACGACATCGAGGTACTTGAAGGCGGCATCGATCTCAGCGACGACAACCTAGTCACGCACGTCTTCTCTCTCGGTAACCCTATCTACCCGGCCAGCCCGACAAGCAACCCGTTGGTGATCGAGCAGAAGGCCGGGGTCATGACGATCTTCGAAGCGATGGACTCCGAAGGCATTCTCTACAACACCGAACAGGAAGCAATCGACCAGAAGCGACCGGGCGTGTCGTCACTCATGAACAGCAAGGAGGCCGTGGAATTCCTCCGGCGCTATGGTCCGCGAGTGCTCAAGGAGGAATACCCACTAGTAACTAGTACAATCTATGAGTGCCTGTTGGCATACCAGCAGTTCCTACTTGGGTGGTCACGCCAGTTCATTACACCATTTACCTTCACATTCATGCCCGAGCTATTCCCAGGCGGCAAGGTCGGGTTCCCTGAGCACGGCATTCAGATGTTCATCGAATCTGTCACCCACACCTGGGACACCACCAATGGCTATCAGACCGTGGCACAACTGACCGCCCCGTCGGTGCTTCAGCCAAACGCACAGACTCCGGTGGTCGGTGGACAGACACTCCCGCCGAACATGGTGGATGCGTTGATCGAGCCGCTACGTGACGAAACCAAGAAGAAAGCCACCGCTCCGAAACAGCGCCCGGCACTCCCAACCAAGACGAACAAACACCAACTCCGACTACCGACAGGACAGAATCTCCATGAAGCAGGTTTCTAAATGCTAAGCGATCACGTCAACATGAACTTGAAACGAGGAGTCAAGATCCTCACCTGTGACCCCTCCAAGCGACTCATCGAAGCGGAAACCCGCAACGGCGAGGTCATCACCGTCAACGCCTACGCATACACGCCTATGTTCCGCTGGCCCATCCCTGGCGAAAAGTGGATGGTCAAGGAAGAAAACGGGTCCTGGTACCTGGACGGTATTTACGAGCCGCAGGGCACCGAAGGCAGCGAGGTACAGGCAGAACCCGGCGACGCAGTAATCAGTTCATCCAGCGGACGCCTACTGCTCAACCAAGAAGGCAAACTCACACAGATCAAGAACGAATCTCAGCTTTCCGTCACGGGATATCGAGAAATCCCCGGATCTAAAGGAAAAACGCTAGGCACATACGAAATCAAACCGACAGAAAACGCTCGATTCATCCTGTGCATCTTCACCATCAGCAGCGCTGAAAACTTCGGCACCATGACGGTAGCTGGGAATGAGATCGCCATCACCGAACGATCAGGTTCCGTCGGCCTCAACTACCGAACCACGCTAACCATCGTGCTGCCTCCTGGCGTACCTTGCACAATCAAAGGCAGCAACCCTTCCTTCGTTAGCATCAACTCCTTGTGGGAAAGCATAAGCGGCGAATCTTGATCACAGATCATCTCTGATAGGTAATAGACGGATGAGCTTTTCACTTGAACTCAAAAATGGCGATCTAGGGCTAAGCGGGACCTCACTCGGTACCGTGGTGAATGCAGCCAAGCTACAGCAGGATCTCACTTGCGCCATCCTTACGCCACTTGGGTTCGAGGAACTTCATCCTGAATTCGGATCGATCCTAGAGGAAGACCTGATCAACCCAGAAACCACCGTCATCGGTACTAGGAACTTCGAACACGCCGCTGCCGTTGTGCGCTCCGAGCTACTGCGCCTCTGCCAGAACTACCAGGCGCAGCAGATCGCACGCAACGAAGACGACGCAATCAAATTCGGCAAGCCGACTCTTACACCTGGAGAGGTTCTGTTGCGCGTGGTCAACGTCAACTTCGTAGCCGCTGAAGATCACCTACTCTGCACCCTAACGCTTGAAATCGGCAACGACACTATCGAAGTCAGCATCCCAGTGAGCACCTAATGCCCGTCCTAACTCAAACCCAAATTGCAGAACAGATGGTTGCGCAGATCCGGCTACTCAAGCCGACGATCTCCGCTGAAGTTGGAACCCCCGAGCGCTTGATCTTCGACACCGTATCGGGAGCCATCGCTGAAAACTCCATCGACCTCGTTGGCCTCGAAGAAGCCCTCAACGTCGATAGTAAGTTCGGAGCCAACCTCACCAACTTCATGTCGCTCTTTGGCTTCGAACGCCAGCAGGCCACTGTCGCTACCGGCTTCGTGAAGTTCCAGCGCAACACGCCTGCGACCGCCAACATCGTAATACCATCCGGGGTCATCCTCAAGTCGCACATCTCGACGGCAACGGATGGCATCCTTCCCGAATTCGTCACGACCTCGACCGTCACGTTGCATGTTGGAGAAACTGAAACAGGGCTCGTCCCGATCCAGGCTAAATCTCCTGGGTCGATCGGCAACGTACCAGCGGAAGCGGTCACGATCATGTCGTTTGCTCCCGTGCTCGGCATCACATCCGTGACGAACCCGGCGGCTACGACTGGAGGCACAGATCAGGAAGACGACAACAGCCTGAAGACACGCTTCAAGAACACAGTCTTCCGTAACCTCGCCGGTACCGAAGATCAGTTCCTAGCGCTGTGCGTGGCTACCGCCTTCAGCACCAAGGCCAATGTCATTGGTCCGATCTCCAAATACCAGGAGTACATTCAGGTTCCGGTCGGCGACGACCAGACATCCTATCCGTTCGGCGGAGGAGAAGCCTACTTCGGTTACCCGTATCCGGTCATGGTACGTGGGTCTGGTGCAAACACCAGCGATATCGTCACGATCCCGTCCACCATCGGTATCAAAGTAGGCGATCCTGTCGAGGTCTTCAAATCAGAAGACAGCCCGACCCTTGCGTCATCCGGCACCGTGACTTCTATCAAATCCCCGACGGAAATCGTCATCTCCAAACCTCTAGCTAGCGCAGTCGAAGAAGGCTGGGTGTTCGTGGGTGAATGGAAACCGTACTACGAAACTCTCGTCAACAAGTGGACGACGGCTCTATCAACCAACCCGTTCGCAAAGGAAATCTGGAAAGGACTACCTGTCTTCGTCTCCGACATCACGTCTGGGGTCAGCAAATTCTTCTTCCGCGAAGGCGTAGACTTCAACTTCAACTACCCGCCGCTTCTCCAGGGCGATACGTTGCGCGCCATGATCGATGGCGTAGGACTAGACCCACGCTCGAACATCACAGGCAAAAACCAGCCGAACGTCACCTTCATCAACGTGTACCTGGGAGCCGAAGAAGCCATCAAGGCTTTGTCGCCGAATGACGTAGTGCTCTTCGAATACGCCTACACATCATCGGCTTCACGTAACAGCATCCTGCACAACGTCACGAACGCCGTAGACGTTTACATTGATGGCACCAACGAACAGTCAACGTCCACGATCTTCACAGCCCCGCTGGCAGGCAACTCGCAGGCATTCGTGGATGACCCGACGAGCATGTACTACTACGAGAACTACCGCCGTGACGGTGAACCCACGAAGCGACCGCTTGAAGGCAACATCCTCACGTCTCTCTTCTCGCAGCCGGTGCTTGGTATCCCTGCTCAGATCACGATCGGCAGCAGCAAATACTACCGTGGAGTTCACTACTGGCTCGTGCATGACGTGTCTGGCTATGGAGGCACCATCCGAGCCCGTGACGGCATCGAGTGGAGCGCTACTATCCCGGCGGATCTTGGAGGACCAGAAGAAGGTGTACCGACCAAAGCGAAACCAGAGCCCGACTACACAGGCGTCAAGTTCAGCGAACGTGAAAGTCCGGAAACGATCGAAGTCGAACCGTACTTCTACGACCAGAACATCGAAGACCTACAGGCTGCGCTTGAGGCAAGCCGACAGGTAACCACAGACGTGCTAGCCCACAAGGCTCATGTCCGTTACTTCAAGCTCGATATCACCGTTGTCTATGCACCACAAGCTACGCCGTCAACAGTCAACAACGCGATCCATGAAGCGATCGAAAAATTCTTCGCCGACCAATTCTTCGGCAGCGTCATCCGGCTCTCCGATCTGCTCGCGCAGATCCACAACGTAGCCGGTGTCCAGAATGTACGTTGGTCCAACGATGTTCCGAATGACCCAGACCTCATTCGCGTCTGGCAGACAGACATCAACGGCCTACCGCTAGAGGGTGTCTTCTTGGATCGTGTCCGCTGGGGTATCGGGGGCGAAAAAGAGATCCAAGCTCTGTACGTGGTAGGTCACCCTGAACGGGGATCATACCAACTCGTCTACGGCACTGGCGAAGCTGAAAAAACCGAAGAAATCATCCCGATCGAAGAAGGAACGACTGCCGCGATCCTTGAGGAACGGATCAACAAAGTCTTGGGTGCAGCGACCGTCGTGGTCAGTGAAGATGAGCGGTCATTCACGGGCGTCACGGAACCGATCAGGTCATTCCGAATCGAATACCAGGCCGCTGGCAAACAGACATTGCCGACCGTCTTCTACCCGCCGGTTCCGAAAGACAAACCATTCGCTGGCGGGGAATACACATTCGATTCTGATTTCTTCCTGCGCGACGATGAGTTGCCCGCTCTACCGACGGGAACGCAGGAAGGAGATACCTTGCCTGGCTTGATCATCAAGTCACGAGCACAGAACGTGTGGGAGAAGGCGTAATGGCCGCTGAACCTCTAGGAACAACGGTCGAAACTCCCGACATCACGACCGTCATCAACCAGCAGGTCTTCATCGAGCCGTTGGGCGGACCCAAACATCCGGTCAGCTATCTCGAAGCTTTCCCTGAAACCCTGTACAACAAGTCGCTGGACTCGAACCTGGTGGCACTCATGTACACGCTCCTGGGTCCGGCCGGGGTAGGTACTCTGAAGCAGAACTTCCTTGAGGCTCGACTGGCCATCGAAGCCAACGGGCTACGCACCACCGAACTGGATGCCTTCTATGCAGAACCCTTCGCCTTCGCGCGCTTGGCTTCTGAGACATACACGGACGACACCGAAGGACTGCTCAGCAATCAACAGTGGGAGCAGATCCAAGAATCTGACACGTCGTACAAGAACCGCGCCATCAACTACCTCAAGGCAGTGCGCGCGGGCGGTACGGTGCTCGGGCTCACCCTGGCAGCCAAGTCCGCACTCGACAAAGCGGTGGAAATCGTGGAGAACTACCACGCGCTCTACGATGGCTTCTCCGATGACCCGTTGGGCCTTGAGCTAATCGGCCTGACCAAATCGACAGAGGAGGCCATCCTGCTTCCCAGGCAGGAACACCCTCAGAGCGCTCAGCAGACGATCTCTATTGAGGAAGGCAACGCAATCGCGGGCACATTCAAGCTCACGATGCCGCTCGGGCCTGGACACAAGGGTGAAGAAATCCAGAACACCACCACGACCCCGGCGTTGGATTTCGACATTGACTTCGAAGAACTGACGCTTGCCCTTGAAGCCCTTCCGGTGATCGGATCACGCAATGTGTCGGTCACAGGGGGTCCCTTTCCCGGTAACCCTCTGGTGATCAGTTTCACCAACGAACTGGCGGACAAGCCGATGCCGCAGTTCCTCATCACACAGAATTCCCTAGCCGACAACGAAAGCCACTTGATCGAGATCGAAGTCACAGTTGATCAGGTCGGCGTGAGCGCAGACGGAGAGGAAGCCGTCATCCCAACCGAAGACTGGTACTTCGCTCAGGTAGCCATCGACAACATCAAGCCTGTCACTACTATCCTCACCCCCGGCAAAGCTCCTGGGCTAACCAAGCGACAGATCCCAAACGCTACCTTCGCTGACTCAGAATTCGTTGAAGTCCTGAGGTACGTGACAGGTAAGCGCGGGTTGCCTTGGCCTCCGGTAAGCTCGACTACCTGGATCGAACCGGGCGTAGAGAATGAGGCTCCGCTAGCCATCAACGGCCAGCACGCCAACTACATCAACTTCCACAACATCGCAGCGGCAGTCGCGTACACAGAAGATGGCGCGGAACATCTCAACGAACTCGAACATTACAAAGACGAACACATTGGCGCATTCTCCGCCGAACAGCAGGCCCAGTACCCCTTCTTGTCTACGTTCAAAAACCCGCGCGAGGAATTCAAAGCCATCGACGCTGCGGTGAATCCGCCGGAACCGTTGACCACCAAGGTAGGACCCGAACCGCTGGTGAACTCAATCTACCCAGATATCTACCAGAACCTTGCCCAGATCCCTGGAGCCCCGTCTGAAACTGCACCTTTCTGGTCATCACTGGAGCGACTAGAGGGATCGGACTTCCTGGAGATCGACTTTGGAGCCGTTCAGGCAGTCAACTTCATCTCATTCGAATCGTCACAGAAGCCTTTCTCGATCGCAGTCAGCTACGACCTGCTCGATGATGCCCCAAACCGCAAGTTCATCCCGGTGACACTCGCCAATGAACGCGAAGCATCATCCACACAGAGCACATCCTACGAAGCCAAGAATGTCAACCAGTGGTCACTCATCACTATGCACGTCGGCACATCTCTCAACGCGATGATCTACACGCGCTTCATCAGGTTCGAGTTCACCCGTCCCGAAAAAGGCTTGACGTTCCCTTACAGCGCTGAGGTTCGCAATCTGCGCATCGGTCGCAACGTAGCTCCATAAGGGACTTCGGCATGGTAATGGATGATGGCAAACATTTGTGCCGAATACAGTGGAGTTGTAATCGATCAGAACGTCGTTACGGGGTCAATTGCTCCGGGCGGTAGCTTCTACTACCAGGAGTTTCGTCTCCCAGAAGACTACCTGCGCGGAGTCAAACCAAGCCAGACGCGCTTTCCCGGAATCTCAGGCTTCCAACTCCTCGCCGCCGTGGAGAAAGGGGCTGCCGCGACCGCCTCGTTCAACTACACAATCGAACAGCATAACTTCGGCAACTCCGCCTGGGAGGTTCTTGCCAAAGGCACCGTGACCGGCGCACAGGCCGAAGGGGAACGGGTCTGGATGGACGCGATCTTGGAGCAGGAAATCCCGATCGATGAAAGCATGACCACGAACGTATCGGAGCTACGCATCGGCATCCAGATCATCTCCGGCATCGAAAAGATCTACTACGCGCAACCTAACCCGCTGCCGGGGTTCGTAGAAGCCCTCCAGAGCAACGGGAAGGCCCTTCTCGCACCACCCGCGTCGTTCGCCTTCCGCCTGCTCGGGTTGGTCGCAGACGCCGGTACGGACTTCCTGGGCGATCCCTACCGCTCGGTCGCTATCCACTCCAGTGCGCAGGCTCCAGTCGGCTCTAACACCAACTCGGGATTCTGGCTCTCCGCTCCGCAGCCATCCAAGTTCGCGGTGACCAGCCACTACTCAGATCTACGCACCTTCCCGTCTACGCCGATCTATGGCGTCATCAACACGATCCTCGATCCGAGCTTTGAGTACGACGTAGTAGGCAAAGAGCCATTTGGGTGGCAGGCACGACCCAACTTCGAAGGCCCTGTCGAAACCCCAGCCCAACCGGCCAAAGAAATCGTTGCGGGTAAAGAAGGAGAAGCGAGCTTCAAAGCGCGACAGAAGCTACTCGCAGATCTCTCATTCGGCACGACAGAATCCCTTGCCACCATCAAGGTGATCAACTCTATTGAAGCTGAGCGTGGCCTCAACAGCCTGGAAATCAACACCGTAGCGCACATACCCTTCAGGTACCATGAAACCGAAGGGGCATACACTCAGGTGGACGTAGGGCTCGCCAAGCCAATCACCTTCTCGGTCTGGGTGCGCAGTAATGAAGGTAAATTCCCGGTGGTGCTGGAAATTGGTGACGCGATCGTAGGCAAAGCCGAAGAAGTGGTCACTATTGGCACCGAATGGCAGCGCTTCTCTGTCACCCTCACTCCGATCGAAAGCGGCACCACCAACGTCACCGTGCGCACCGTAGCCAACGAGACGCACGCTCGCACCTTCTACATCGATGCCGCCATGACCAACGCAGGTACCGTGGCTGCTGAATACATCGACGGCGACAGCCCAAGCGTCAAATGGGAAAACCAGAGGGGTCGATCTGGATCAATCGAATTGACCGAACCCAAACTCACAGACGAACCAGTTGTGATCGACAGCATCATCGTAGATCCCATGACACCGGGCGTCGCCTTCAACGTCTACTACACCAACGACCTGACTGGATCTGAAGAAGGCGGTGAAATGACCGAAGAAGAGTGGGAGCAGAAGCTTTGGGTACACGTCCCGCAGTCCTACGTCACGTCTGTCAAGACGACCTACGTGCTACCGGAACCGATCACAGCCAAGTTCATCAAGATCGAGTTTAGCCACCTTCAGGCAAAACCGTACGAACCTGGCGACTACCAGAAGCCAACCACGTACAAACTATTCCCGGACTGGGTAGCTACCCCTTTCTTGGCCGAAATATCTCTCCCCGCTTTCACATCTAAGCGAGTGGGCGTTGTATACGATGCACTCGAACTGGGATACAAGCCGCTGATCGAAGATCTGATCCAAGGACCGTCCTCGCCGGAACACCCTACTCCTACACCTTCTATCGCTCCGCCTGCGTCCAACCGTGTCGATCCTGAAACCCTGCGCCGCATCGAAACTACCCTCAATACGTACCTCAAGCCTCCGGCGGCTCGGGCAGATCCGCTCACGCTCCTGGGAGTGCGTGCAGCCACTAACGCCAACAACGCGCCAAGCTACCCGGTTGAGGGAGAACCCGAATTCCGGGGCAACCCGTCGATCGCCGTGTCAGGTCTGGATCGACAGGCGGTTGTGCTCGATGAATCCACCCCCGTCATGTTCTTCTGGGTCACCTGCCGTCACGAATACAAGGAACTCAACGCCCTCTTTGAAAACGATCGTGCGTACTTCGCAGGACTCAAAGAACTAGCATTCCTGCGCAGCCAGTTCTCGGTCGCAGCGGACACGGGGCTGTACGTTGAGGCCGGGACGGACGATACGAATACCGAACTCAATGACTTCAATGTTGAAACCTTCCCAGTCGAAAACAATGGTATTGTCTACGGAGAAGAAAGTGTCTGGTTCACCTACTAATGCTTGAACGCGAACGATCAAACGTTCCTCTCACAGAGGAGTTTACGGAGCGTGCGTGGATGTACTACGACTCCTACGAAACTGAAACCAAAGAACAGTTGGCGTTTCAGCGACACGTTGACCTGCGCACATTCATGTCATTCTCAGGTGAGGGATGGACCGTAGGCACCTTTGGTGATCTAGCTATCACCGGCCACTACCCGGCTATCGCCATCGAAGCATCAGGTGTTACCGAATCGGAATCAGTGACTCCGAATCATCCAGTTGATCTACTAACAGGATTCTCAGACGACGACTACTTCACCTTCGCGCTTCCGAAATTCCCCTTGGAAGACATCAACATTGCACAGAGCAGGATCGAAATCACATCTGACCCACAGGGACATTGCTCGAACACCAAACTAACCGCCACTGTGGCACTGGCGGAAAGCACGAAAGCAATCGCCGAAGGCGATAGCCAATTTATCGTCTCACGATCGGTGCTGGAACAGAATGAAATCGACCTTGGAGCTATCACGGGAGTGCGGCTCAAGATCGTCTGTGAATCAGGCAAAACGGGCACCGTCTATGTCATGGGCATGAAGCTCATTCTCGCCCCGATAGAAGGCCATCCTGGTTGGGTCGTATCCACCGTGGACTTCGACAACTGGAACGGCCTCTTGCGCAAGCCTACGCCTCTCAACGGCGACATCACAGACGGCCCAGTGCTTGACCAAGGCATCATGTGGAAGGCTGATCTACTACCTGGCTACAACGACCCACGCCCTGTCGATACAGAGTTCGGCGTAGTGGTCAGTCCAGGCTCACAGACCCTCCAGAATGAAGTCACCCTCTATATGCGCGAGGAGCCTTTGATCTTCCAGACACAGCTTGATCTCATCGGCGTCACGCAGTCACAGCTAGACGGACATCCACAGCCGGATCTCGGAACCGAAGAGTTCGTCCCTCGCACGCTGCGTGAATTCGACGGACAGCCGATGTCACGCTTCGACCACCTTGAGCAGATGAAAGATCTGGAGCGCCTGCCGGTAGCCAACCCCGTGGAGCAAAGCTGGATCACCTTCACGCTCAAATGGGGCGAAGGGAAAACGAAGCTCATCATGACCAACTCGGTACTGCCGGGCTACGTGTTCCCCAAAGTACCGATGATGGAGACGGGTGCTGAATATCTCATGGTGTGCTCACTCGAAGACTCAGGCGCGCGTGTGCGCATCTTCGCGTTGAACAAAGACAAGTCGGTGGTGCAAGAACCGCTCTTCGACTCTACCCTCATCGAAGACGATGGAGTCTTCCGCCGTCGCCAAGGCCGCGTCGGGTGGAAAGCTCTGCTCGCAGACAACGATGCCTACGTACACTCGATCCGTCCGCGCAGTGTCGTGTTCGCCGAATACAAGTCCGCTCCTCTCGTGAGCCTCACGCCCGTAGATGGCGCTCAGTTGTTCGCCAACTTCACCGGCAACGAAGAACTCTGGAATCAGGGCTTCGATATCACTCCTAGCACTTCCAAAGGCGTTGTGCTGACGCGCGACAAGTCGCGTACTCTCAGCGGCGAAAGCTTCCGGGTCGATACGAATGGAATAGAAAATGTAGGCATTCAGACCGACCTTATGAGTTTGACAGATTTGTCACAACTGCAAATTCAATTTAGCATTTGGTTTGCAGGCGAATCTAGAAACATCGGTAACAAACTTGTAATTCGTCCAAGAAGTTACGAAGAACTAGAAAAACTTGGGAAACCAACATATAGCGCTCTTGAATCTTTGTATGAAAATTACGAAGATATTGAAGCCCTGATCGAAATCACAGAAGAAATTATGGAGAGCAATATCGTAGCCCAGCTAGAAAGCGATCAGGGTACTATATTGCCTCTTGGAATGCCTGCACTAGAAACCAATCAGTGGCAGGAAATCATTTTGCGTATTCCACAAGATGAGATTATACAAAGTGGATTTTGGAGACTTCAAATTTTGCAACCCACCAATATACCATCTAGTTGGTGGATTGATCAAGTATCTATTTTTGAGCGCACGGTACAATGGAGCGCCCGTTCGGTTGTAAGCGATGCATGGAATAGCAATTATGCTCCGTGGACTGATTTTCGTGATATTGTAAATGTCAACCGTAAGGGTGTCCTGATTTCCCCCAGGGGGAAGAATTTGCAGCTAAGAGCGCGCGCTAAGCGCCAAAATGCTTCTATCAAGACTCCAAAGATCATTCCTCGTTACGCAAAGTTGGGTCGTCTCGTATGGCCAGAGGAACGATTGACAGATAAGACGGCACCAACGGCAGCCTTTTCAATAGAAGCGCTTTCATCGCATCTATTTGAATTCAAAGACGAATCGATTGAAGGTACAGGGGCCATTGTCTTGCGTGAGTGGAACTTCGGCGATGGTAGCTCCTCAACTGGAAACCAACTCATTACAGAACACAATTATTCACTCAAAGGAACTTATTATGTAACACTCGTAACGACCGATCGCAACGGTCTACGTAATCAAGCTACCCACTCCGTGGAGATCTTCTAATGTCCATCTTGCAAGAACCGCCTTCCCCGCCGCTCTCAGTCATCTGTGACTTTTTCTTCGAACAAACCGGACCTCCGGGCACCGCCATCTACGACGGTGACATTTACCCCTACCCGCCACTGCCAAGTGACAAAGGCAGCGATGCTCGATACGCATGGGGCACCACCCCGGTCTTCCTGGCGGTCGAATTCTTCGGTACCGCCCATGTCGTAGAAGGTAAAACTCAGTCGCACGTCATTCCTCCACCAGGAGTTTCGATCCTGGAGTACTTCTGGGACTTCGGTGACGGTCACACAGGACACGGCCCTATCGTCACGCACACCTACGAGGTTCCAGACCCCACCACGTCGATCAGCCTGACAGTACTCGACTCCTTGGGGCGAGAGTTCTCTACCTCCAAGGCGCTCAGCCTCCTGGTCGTAGACTTTGGCTACGCCTACACGCGCATCCGTGGACAGAATACCGAAACGCCTCCGAAACGACAGGAAGTCGAAGGTTCCGGCGACTTTGCATTGAGCGTCGAGGGCAAACCATCAAGGGTGTGGATCGCTCGTGGAGGCAAACCTGTCCGCGAAGAGACAGAGAAAGCCGTCTCAAGTGATCGAGCGA
>Ga0210400_10002357_pt1 | contig 17655 bp, 17 predicted proteins | sample IncBWH26MmetaG_FD_155456 | JGI IMG/M metagenome (GOLD analysis project Ga0210400, IMG submission 155456) | Forest soil microbial communities from Barre Woods Harvard Forest LTER site, Petersham, Massachusetts, United States - Inc-BW-H-26-M | ecosystem: Environmental > Terrestrial > Soil >...
CATGCACCCGCAGCTGCAGGTTTTCCCCGGCGAGACCCAGGTCGCGCCACCATTTCATGCGCTGATCACGCCAGAACGCATACCAGTCACTGGCCGAGTCCGGATGGCAGAAGAACTCCATTTCCATCTGCTCGAACTCGCGACTGCGAAAGGTGAAATTGCGCGGCGTGACTTCGTTGCGGAATGCCTTGCCCACCTGCGCAATGCCGAAGGGCACCTTCACCCGGGTGGTGTCCACGACATTCTTGAACTGCACAAAGATGCCCTGCGCCGTTTCGGGCCGCAGGTAGGCGACGTCAGCCTCGGTGGCGGTCGCCCCCACATAGGTCTTGAACATCAGATTGAAGGCGCGCGGCTCGGTGAGCGTGCCGACCTTCTCGGCATCCGGCGCCACCACATGGCCCCAGTCGGCTTGCGGCAACTGTGACAACGGCACGGCGCGCGTTTCCCCAAAGGCCTTTTCAGCTTTCTTTTTCTGCTTCTGCTCGCTGGCCGTGTCCGGCAGATACGCGAACAGCGGCTTGCCGTTGCGATCGCCGCTGGCCGGCACGTACAGCATCAGATGATCGGAACGGTAGCGCTGCTTGGTTTCCCGGCAATCCACCATCGGATCGCTGAAGCCGGCGATGTGGCCGCTCGCCTCCCACACCCGCGGATGCTGGATGATGCTGGTATCGATCGGCACGATGCGCACCGGCTCGCCGTTGGGACCGGGCGCGCCGCCGCAGGGGTTGAGCACCATGTCCTCCCACCAGGCATCGCGCAGGTTCTTCTTCAGCTGAGCGCCGAGCGGGCCGTAGTCCCAGAAGCCGCTCTGGCCGCCATAGATCTCGGAGGCCTGATAGATGAAGCCACGGCGCTTCGCCAGCGCCATGATCTTGTCCATGGACTTGGATCCGACCGTCATGTCAGGTCCGCTTCAGGAGGCATTCACGAACTTGGTGACCAGGCAGGTCTCCAGTCCCTCGGTACCCTCCTCGGAACCATGGCCGCTTTCCTTGATGCCGCCAAAGGGCGACTCCGGCACGGAGATCTGGTAGCTGTTGATGCCGATCATGCCGGCCTCGAGCTGCTCGCCCAGCAGGTTCACGGTGCGCGAGGCGCGCGAGAAGGCGTAGGCGGCAAGGCCATAGGGCAGGCGATTCGCGCGACTGATGGCTTCCTCGAAGGAGCTGAAGGAATTGATCAGCGCCACCGGACCAAACGGCTCCTCGTTCATGATGCGGGCCGATTCCGGGATGTCCGACAGCACGGTCGGCTGCCAGAAGTAGCCCTTGCCGGGCATGCGCTCACCACCGGTGTGAAACTTGGCGCCATGCTGGCGGGCATCGGCCAGCAGGCTCGCCATCGCCTCGAGGCGCCGCGGGTGCGCCAGCGGCCCCATCTGCATGCCCTCCACCAGGCCATCCCCGACCTTCAGCGCCCGGGTGCGCTTGGCGAAGCCTTCGACAAACTTCCCGTACACCGCCTGGTGAACATAAAAACGCGTGGGCGACACACACACCTGGCCGGCATTGCGAAACTTGGCCGCGACCGACAGGTCCAGCACCTGCTCCACATCGACATCGTCGAATACCAGCACCGGCCCGTGACCGCCCAGTTCCATGGTGGTGCGCTTCATGCCCTCGGCCGCGAGCTTGGTGAGCTGCTTGCCCACCGGTATGGAGCCGGTGAAGTGCACGGCGCGAATGATGGGCGAGCTGATGAGGTGCTCGGAAACCATGGCGGGCGCGCCGAACACGACCGACAGCACTCCCTTGGGCAGGCCCGCATCCAGCAGCGCACGCGCCACTTCCAGGGCCGATCCCGGAGTCTCCTCGGCGGGCTTGAGGATGCAGGTGCAGCCGGCGGCCAGCGGCGCGCCGATCTTGCGGGCGGGGTTGCCGAGCGGGAAGTTCCAGGGGGCGAATCCCGCCACCGGCCCCACCGGCTCCTTCAATACCGTCATGCGCACGCCCGAGGCGCGCTGGGGCAGGACGCGGCCATAGGCGCGGCGGCCTTCCTCCGCGTACCACTCGAAAATCTCCGCCGCCATCCCCAGCTCCACGCGCGACTCGGCGAGGGTCTTGCCCTCCTCCTGGGTGGCGATCTGGGAGATATGGTCGACCCGCTCGCGCAGCAGATCCGCGGCGCGCTTGAGGATGCGGCCCCGCTCATGCGGCGGCATCGCACGCCAGGCCGGATAGGCATCGCGGGCGGCCGCCAGCGCCCGGTCCAGGTCCGCCTTGGTGGCGAGGGGCAGCTGACCCAGCACCTCTTCGGTGGCCGGATTGATCACCGCAATATGTTCGCGGTCCCCGCCGGAAACCCACTCCCCGCCTATCAGCAGATTCAGTTCGGTATATCGGGTGCGCAACATGATGATCTCCTCCGGAAGCGGGCCGCATCCTAACAAACCCCTGCCCGGCCGACCACGGCCGGCGCAACTGTCATATACTGCGGCGGCGGCCGGGCGCCGCTGTGGGCGTGTATCTTGCTGTGGCTGAAAGCCTTTCACGTGGTGTTCCTGGTGACCTGGTTTGCCGGGCTGTTCTATCTGCCGCGGCTGTTCGTCTACCACGTGGGCGCCGGCGATGCGATCAGCCGGGAGCGCTTCGTCGTCATGGAACGGCGCCTGTTCGTGATGACCACCATCGGCGGTGCCTTCACGCTGCTGTTCGGCATCCTCATGGTCCTGATGTCACCGGGCTACATGGCGCAGGGCTGGCTGCACGCCAAGCTGACCCTGGTGCTGCTGGTCATCGGCTACCAGATCTGGTGCCGGATGCTGATGCAGGCCCTGCGCGAGGGCCGCAATCACCATTCGGAGCGCTGGTTTCGGCTCTTCAATGAAGTGCCCAGCCTGCTGCTGATCGCCATCGTCATTCTGGCGGTGGTCAAACCGAGCTTCGGCTGACCCCCGGTTTTCAGAACAGGCCGACGATCTTGCCGGACTCGTCCACGTCGATTGCCGCGGACGAGGGCACCTTCGGCAATCCGGGCATGGTCATGATGTCACCGCAGATCATGACAATGAACTCCGCACCCGCATTCAGGCGCACCTCGCGGATGGTCACGATGTGGCCCGACGGGGCGCCCCGCAGCTTCGGGTCCGTGGAGAACGAGTACTGGGTCTTGGCGACGCACACCGGGTAGCTGCCATAGCCGTTTTCCTGCAGATCCTTGATCTGCTTGCGCACCTTCGCATCCGCGGCGATGTCCGATGCGCCGTAGATCTTGGTGGCGATGGTCTTCATCTTCTCCCACAGCGGCGCGCTGTCTTCGTAGACGAACTTGAAGGTGCTGGGCTGCTCGGCCATCTTCACGACTTCCTCGGCCACCGCGATCGCGCCCTTGCCGCCTTCGGCGTAGTGACGGGCGAGGATCACCTTGGCACCGCGGCTGCCGGCGCGCTCGATGAGCACCTTCACTTCGGCATCAGTGTCTTCGCTGCGGTGATTGATCGCCACCAGGCACGGCAGGCCGTAGTTGTTGCGCACATTGTCGATATGGCGCTCGAGATTGACGATGCCCTTCTCCAGCGCCGCCACATTCTCCTTGCCCACATCGGCGACTTCGACGCCGCCGTGATACTTCAGCGCACGCACCGTGGCCACGATGACCGCCGCAGCCGGCTTCAGGCCGCCCTTGCGGCACTTGATGTCGATGAATTTCTCGGCGCCGAGGTCGGCGCCGAAGCCCGCCTCGGTCACGACATAGTCGGCCAGGCGCAGCGCGGTTTGCGTGGCCATCACGGAATTGCAGCCGTGCGCAATGTTGGCGAACGGGCCGCCGTGAATGAAGGCCGGATTATTCTCGAGGGTCTGCACCAGGTTCGGCGCCATCGCATCGCGCAGCAGGGCCGTCATGGCGCCATGCGCCTGCAGATCGCGCGCCAGGATGGGCTTCTGGGCCGTGGTGTAGCCCACGACAATTTTTCCCAGGCGCTCCTTCAGGTCCTTGATGCTGGTGGCGAGGCAGAAGATGGCCATGACTTCGGAGGCGACGACGATATCGAAGCCGTCCTGGCGCGGATAGCCGTTGCCGGGACCGCCGAGGCCCACGACGATTTCACGCAGCGCGCGGTCGTTGCAGTCGACCACGCGACGCCAGGCAATGCGCCGCACGTCGAAGCCCAGCGGGTTGCCGTGATGAATATGATTGTCGATGAGCGCGGCCAGCAGGTTGTTGGCGAGCGCAATGGCGGCGAAGTCGCCCGTGAAGTGCAGGTTGATGTCCTCCATGGGTACCACCTGCGAATAGCCGCCGCCGGCAGCGCCACCCTTCATGCCGAACACCGGACCCAAGGCCGGTTCACGCAGGCAGATGATGGTCTTCTTGCCGATCCGGTTCAGCGCATCGCCCAGCCCCACGGTGGTGGTGGTCTTGCCTTCGCCGGCCGGGGTCGGAGAAATGGCGGTGACCAGAATCAGCTTGCCCTGCGGACGGTCCTTCAGAGTGCTGATGTAGTCGAGGGAGATCTTGGCCTTGAAGCGACCATAGGGCTCCAGGGATTCCTCCGGAATACCGAGCCGGTCCTTGGCGAGGCCTACGATCGGCAGCATCTTGGCCTGTTGGGCAATTTCAATATTCGAAGCGGGAGGTGCCATGCGGATTCTCAGGTGTGATGAGTCGAAAGGGCCGTAAATGTAGCACGACCGAGTCGAACGCGATTGCGGGCCGCGGTTTACCATCCGCATCGCTTATCATTGGTATCTATGACTCAAATCTCACCCACGGATCTGCGGCCGTTCATCCGCACCATCCCCGATTACCCCCGCCCGGGAGTCCAGTTCCGCGACATCACGACGCTGCTGGGGAATGCCGAGGCGCTCACCAGCACCCTGGCGCAGCTGGCCGCACCCTGGCTCGACGCCGGCGTCACCCATGTGGCCGGCATCGAAGCCCGGGGATTCATCCTGGGGGGTGCGCTCGCCTGCCGGTTGGGAGCCGGATTCGTGCCGCTACGCAAAAAAGGCAAGCTGCCGCACACCACCATCCGCGTGGAATATTCGCTGGAATACGGGGTTGATGAACTCGAGATGCACGCCGATGGCACAAAGGCCGGAGACCGTGTATTGCTGGTGGATGACCTGATCGCCACCGGTGGCAGCGCCGCGGCCGGCATCCGCCTGCTGCAGCAAGTGCGGGCCACGGTGGTGGGGGCGGCCTTCGTCATCGACCTGCCGGCGCTGGGTGGCAGCGCCTTGCTCGAGCAGGCCGGCGTCAGGACCGTGTCGCTGGTGCGTTTCGACGGCCACTGACGGGCCCTAAACTTGCAGGTTGGTTACATTGCCTAAAGAGGAGCCACGCCGATGATCCAGCAGAACCCTTCCAATACTGATGAGTTGGCCGCGGAACTGCGCCGGATCGTTGAGCAGGCCGAAGCGCTGATGGACGCGGCCGGCGCCGAACACATCACCCTCGGCGGCCTCAAGGACCGGGTCACCGACACCATCGATGCGGCGCGCGAGAAACTCGCCGACCTGCAGGACGAAGCGCGGCAACGCGGGCGCAGCGCGGCCGTCGCCGCCGAGTCATGGATCCGTGCCAACCCCTGGGCCGCCGTGGCGATCAGCGCCGGCGTCGGGCTCATCATCGGCGGCCTGCTCATGCGCAGCGGCCCGGCCGCCGCGCCGGACGATCCGGAAGTTTGAACACCCCATGATTCCCGGCATCACCTCGCTGGCCGAGCACGGCCGCTCGTTTCTCAGGCAGCTGCTGGCCATGTGCCAGACGCGCCTGGAGATGCTCGGTCTGGAAGTGGAACAGGAGGTCAACGCACTGGGCCGGGAACTGCGGCTGGCGGCGCTGTGCATTATTTCGGCGTGGCTCGCCGGCACCTCATTGGTGCTGTGGGTGGCGGTGATGTTTCCACGGCAGGTCGGGTTGTGGATCCTCGCCGTGCTGTGCGTGCTGTTCGCGGTGACCAGCCTGCTGAGCTGGCAGGTGCTCAAGCGCGTTTCGGTGCGCGAGCGCCTGTTCACCCGCCTCACCGAGCAGCTGCGCCAGGATATCGAGGCCCTGGAGCGCTACACGGACGGCGGCCATGACTGACCTCGCACTGCTGTCCCGATCCACCGTAATCAGGCAGCGCTGGCAGGTGCTGGCGATGGAGGCGGCGGTCCAGCGCGCGACCCTGGCGGCCACCTTCGCGCAGTGGGAACAGCGTCGCACCCTGAACTGGGTACTCGGCGCCGCAAAAATGGCCAGCGGCCTGCTCGCGGGCCCGACGACGAAATGGCTGCTCACCGCGCTGCTGATGCGGGTGATACGCGGCGCGCGCCGCTAGCTCCAGCGATCCTCGTCCGGCCGGCACTCGACCGTTGCCGGCAATGCCGCTACGGCGTCCACGACCTCCGCGACGTCGTGCGCTGCGCCACCGTGACCGTTGTACACCTCAAGCCGGTTGTACAGCGTCTTGAGGCTCACACCCAGGATGTCGGCGGCCTTGCGTTTGACGTGGCCGCACTGCGCCAGTGTCGCCAGCGTCACGCGCCGCTCCACCTCTTCCAACGGCGTGCCGATGCGGATGGTCAGGGTGGCGCCGTCATCGGCTCCCAGCGGCGCAGTCCCCGCCGGCACGCCACACTCGACCACATCGTCGGCCATGATGAAGGCACGCTGCACATGATTGCGCAGTTCGCGCACATTGCCGGGCCAGCCGTGCTGGTACAGACGCGTCAGGCTGTCAGCCGAAAATGTCTTGGCCGTGCCATCGGCGCGATTCAGCTCGGCCAGAAAGTGCCGGGCGAGCAGCTCGATGTCCGCACCGCGCTGCCGCAGCGGTGGCAGCTGGATCGGAAAAACATTGAGGCGGTGATACAGGTCCTCGCGCAGCTTGCCCTCCGCCAGGGCGCGCTCGGGTTCGCGGTTGCTGGCGGCGATGATGCGCACATCGCAGACAATCGGCGCGATGCCGCCCACCCGGCTGAAGCTGCCGGTCTCCAGCACCCGCAGCAGTTTGACCTGCAGCTCCATCGGCATTTCCGTGACTTCATCCAGAAACACGCTGCCGCCATGGGCGCGCTCGAAGAAGCCCTTGTGCTGCCGATCCGCGCCCGTGAAGCTGCCGCGTTCATGGCCAAACAGTTCACTTTCGATGATGTGCGGTGACACAGCGCCACAGTTCAGCGGCAGGAAGGGTGCTTCGCGCCGGCGGCTGAGTTCATGCAAGGTGAGCGCCGCCAGTTCCTTGCCCGTGCCGCTTTCACCCAGCAACAGCACGGTGGCGGAGGTCGGGGCGACGCGCGCCAGCTGGTCGTACAGCAATTGCATGGCCGGTGCGCTGCCCAGCAGCCGGCCAAAACGTCCCAGCCGCCGCAATTCATGGCGCAACGCACCAATTTCGCTGCGCAGCAGGGCGGTCTTGCGGGCATGGCGCAGCACCGCCTGGACGCGGTCGAGCTCGGCCGGCTTGACCAGGTAGTCCGTCGCCCCGGCCCGCAGGGCCGCCACGGCACTGTCCACGGTGGCATGCCCGGTCACGACGATGAGTTCCGGAGCGTCCGAGGGCGGCAGGTCCCGGGCGAGTTCGATGCCCTCCCCATCGGGCAGCCGCAGGTCCGTGAGGACCACATCGGGGCGCCTGCGACCCAGCTGCTCACGGGCAGCCTGCAGGGTCTGTGCGCCGGTGGAGGTGAAGCCCTCGAGGCGCGCCACTTCCTGCAGCCAACCGACCATATCCGGGTCGTCATCGACTATGAGGGCATGGGGCATGTCAATCAGCCTATCACGGAAGCGGAGCCGTTCGGGTTACAGTAGATTTTTCAACCGCTGTACTTCTTACAGTGCGCCAAGGCCTTACGAGATTTTTCGCAGACGGCACCTGTATCGTAGCGGCCAGACAACAAAGCATTTTTCTGACTGCGCCGCTGCAGGCGCAGCGCTCGATTCAAGTGGCACTTTCGCCTACAAAATCAGGCGTTCCCGCGCCGCCGGGCGGCGCCCGGCCGCCGCCCTGGTGGCATATCAATTGCAATTCCATTCTTGATTGACCCCCCGATTGGGCGGACCGTTCGCAACGGTCCGCCTTTTTTATGCGTGCAAGTTTTGCCGGGGGGTCTGCCCAGCAATTCAAGCCTTGGCGGCCAACCGCACCAGCGCCTCGCCCGTGACGCGGTGCAAGGTCCATTCATCTGCCGCCCGCGCACCCAGCGCGCGGTACACCTTCAAGGCCGGCTCGTTCCAGTCGAGCACCGCCCATTCGAAACGGCCACAACCCCGTTCCAACGCCAGCCTCGCCAGCCAGGCCAGCATGTAACTGCCCAGCCCGCGGCCGCGGGCGCCCGGTCGGACATACAGGTCCTCCAGATACAGCCCCGGCTTGCCCAGAAAGGTGGAGAAATTGTGAAAGTACAACGCAAAGCCGCAGGGCTCCCCGTCCACGCTGCCGAGCACGGCTTCGGCGTGCGGGCGCGGTCCAAACAATGCCGCGCGCAGGTCCTGCGTGGTCGCCGTGACCTCGTGCGCCAGGTGTTCGTACTCGGCCAACTCGCGGATGAAGGCCAGTACCAGGTCAAGGTCCTCCTCGCGGACGGCCCGGATGCTGAGGTGTGCGCGGTTCATCCGGTACTTTGCAGGCCCTGCGCGATGCCACTGATGCTGGCCAGCAGGGCCTCGAACAGATCCCGGTCTTCCCGCCCGGTCGCGCGCCAGCGCCGCAACAGGTCCACCTGCATGAGGTTCATCGGATCCACGTAGGGATTGCGCAGCTGGATGGAGCGCTGCAGCTGGGCCTCGCCATCCAGCAACGACTCGTAGCCCTTGATCGCGAGGATATGCCGCCGCGCGCGCTCATACTCGTCGCGGATCGCATCGAAGTGGCGCCGCAGCGGCTCATCGACCAGCTCTTCGTAGGCATGGGCGATTTCCAGATCGGCGCGCGCCAGCATCGCCTCGATGTCGTCGATGAGTCCGCGCAGGAACTGCCACTGCGTGCAGGCCGCGCGCACCGCAGCCAGGCCATGGGCCTCGATGGCCGCACCCAGGCCGGCGCCGGCACCGAACCAGCCGGGCAGCAGATGGCGCGACTGGATCCAGGCGAACACCCAGGGCACCGCACGCACCGAATCGATGCTCGTGGCCGAGAAGCGGTACGCGGCCCGTGAGCCGATCTGCATGCGCTCGATGACATCGATGGGCGTCACCTGCCGAAAATAATCCTGGAAATCCGGCTCGCCGAACACCAGGCGCCGATAGGCCGCAAAACTGGCGCGCGCCATGGTGGCCGCGCAGGCCTCGTGCGCAGCATCCACGCCCGGCACGGCGCCGCGCGGTGGCTGGCCCACGGACAGGGCCAGGGCGCTGAAGGCGCGCTCCAGGGTGCGCATGGCGATCGGCCGCAGGCCATAACTTTGATTGACGACCTCGCCCTGCTCGGTAATGCGCAGCACCGGATTGCTCGGGCCGGCCGGTGCGGAACGCACCAGCGCGTCAATGCGCCCGCCGCCCAAGGCAATGCTGCCGCCACGGGCGTGCATGATCACCGGGTGGGCCACCACCGATTTGAGCGCTTCGGTGAGCGCGGCCTGCGCCTGGTAGATGGCATAGCGCGCATTGCAGATACCGCCTTCCTTGCTGATGTCGGCGTGACCCAGCACGACACCCTGCCGGCCGCCGCGCGCCGCCAGATGCCGGTCGTAGGTGGGATCGGCCAGCAGCACCCGCATCAGCTCGGGGCTGCGCTCGAGTGTGTCCAGACATTCGAACATCGGCGCCACATCGACGGCGGCCTCGCCGCTGCGCTTGTCCCAGGCCTCGGCCCAGCGCGCCAGCAACAGCACCGCCAGCACATCATCGATGCCGAGCACGCCGCTCACCACGTAGTAACCGATGGCCTCCGGACCATAGCGGTGACGGCCCTGCACCATGGCCTCGAAGACGCCGCGGCTGCGGCGCCCCTGCGGATCAAGCTCGGTCCGCGGACCCTGGTCGCGGGCCAGCGCCCCGCTCAACAGCTGCTGGCGTTCCGGCGCCGTGCGCTCCAGCCACTGCGGATCGACCAGGCCCTGCGCGATGACCTGGTGATGCACGCTGGTGTGCTGGCGAACGTCGAGCGTCGCCATGTGAAACCCAAAGGTCTGCACCCGGCGCAGCAGGCGCTGCACCGAATGATGGCCGGCATTCCAACCCTTGTTGGCCCGCAGGCTGTCGGTGATCAGACGGATGTCGGCCTCGAATTCGCGCGCGTGTTCATAGCCGTTGGGACGGCCTTCCAGGGCATTGCGCAACCGCGTGCCCAGCTGCGCCAGGAACACCCGGTAGGGCATGCGATCGTGGCGGGCCGGGGTGATCGAGCGGGAGCCGGGCACCAGGGTGTTGTAGTGGTCGATGCGCTTGGCCAGCGCCGCCGAAATATTCACACGACTGGCGCTCTGTGACAGCTCCTGGGCCAGATTCTGGCATTCCTCGACGTAGGCATTGAGGATGACGCGGTTCTGCCGATCCAGGGTCTCGCGGATGGTCTTGCCGTTGACGTCCGGATTGCCATCCATGTCGCCGCCGACCCAGGTGCCAAAGCTGATGATGCGGGGCAGCTGCAAGGCCACGGCATCCGCGCCGAACAGTTTCTCCAGCGCCTCGGCGACTTCCTCATAGAAATCCGGCACCACCCAGTACAGCACTTCACCCAGGTAGAAGAGCACGTGCTCGCGCTCATCGGCCACGGTGAGACGCTCCCGGGGGTGATCCTCGGTCTGCCAGGCCGCCGTCAGCTCGGCGCGCACCCGGTTCCACACCGCGCGCGATTCGCCCGGCGTCAGGGTCGGGTCGAGCCGGTCCAGCAGCAGCTGGGCCACGCGCTGCTGCTTGCGCAGCATGGTGCGCCGGGTGGCTTCGGTGGGATGGGCGGTGAATACCGGCTGGATCTGCAGCCGCGGCAGGATCGCCATGACTTCAACCAGGGTGAGTCCGGCGGCCTTGAGCGCGCCCAATGCATCCTCGATGCCGCCGGGCTGCGGGCGGCCGCTGTCCTTGAGGAAGTAGTCGCGACGCCGGCGGATGCGGTGCACCTTTTCGGCCAGATTCACGACCTGGAACCAGGCCGAAAACGCCCGCACCAGGTCGCGCGCCTGAGCGGGGGGGCGGCCGCGGACCCGCGCCGCCAATTCCGCCGCCGGCGCCTCCCCCTCACGGCGATGGATGGCCGCGACGCGATCCTCCTCCACCGTCGCCAGCAGCGCCGCGCCACCCTGTTCACGCAGTATGTTGCCGATGAGATCGCCCAGGGCGTGTACATCCTCACGCAACGCTTCGTGCTTGGGCGGAAAATGGATCTGCTGGCGTTTCAGAATGGATTCTCCACGGGTTCGAACGGGCCCAAGTCCGGCTAGCCTGCCAGCAACACGCCTTCGGCATGTTCCAGATCTTCCGGCCGGCCATGGATCAGGACCACATCGCCATCCCGCAGGCGCGTGGCCCCGTCCGGCGCCTTGCCCAGTATCCCGTGTCGACGGATCCCAGAGAAGGCCACCGCGGCGCCACGCTCGCGGATTTCCTGCACCGAGCGCCCGACCGCCCAGGCGCCCGGGGGTATGACGACGGTGCGGACCTCTTCGCGCTGCGCCAGCAGCTCGGCGGGTACCGGGGAGTCCGAATGCAGACGGACATTGCTCAGCAGGGCGTAGCGGCTGTCGCGCACCTGCCCCAGCGTCTGCACCACCTTCGCCACCGGTACGTGGAGCGCCCGCAGGGCCGCGCCGACCAGGTTCAAACCCATTTCAAAGGTTTCCGGAATGATCTGCGTGGCGCCGGCGGCCAGCAGGCCGGCCGCATGCACATCATCCACGGTGCGCACCAGGATCGGCACATCGGCGCGCAGCCGCCGCACCGTGCGCACGATCGCAAGCGCCACGCCCGGACTTGAGAAGCTGACCACCACCGCGCTGGCGTGATCGGCCCCGGCGCTGACCAGCATGTCCTCATCGGCCGAGTCGCCGTACAGCACCGGTTCACCGGCCTGGCGCGCCGCCCGGATGCGCGCCGGGTCGAGGTCCAGCGCGATGTACTCGAAGCCCTGCGACTCAAGCACGCGCGCCACGCTCTGCCCCACCCGGCCGTAGCCGCAGAGGATCACGTGATCGCGCTGGCCGATGGTGCCGATGGGCTCATCCTTACTGGGAGCGGGGGACGGCAGCTGCGGGCGTTTCTCCCCCAGAACCAGCCGCGCGATGCGCGCGTTGTTGGCGAGGATCAGCGGGCTCAAGACCATCGACAGCACCACCGCCACCAGCAACGGCTGCGCCAGCCGCACCGGCACCGCCTCGCTTTGCAGCACCAGCGTGAACAGGGCGATGCCGAATTCGCCACCGATCGACATCACGATGCCGGTACGCACCGCCTTGAAGGTCGAGGTCTCAAACAGCCGCGCGCTGAGCGCGGCCACCGTCGCCTTGATGAGCAGGAAACCGCCCAGCAGCGCCGAGATCAACCCGAACTCGTGCACCAGCAGGTGCAGATCCAGCAGCATTCCGACGCTGATGAAGAAGAGCCCGAGCAGGATGTCCCGAAACGGCCGGATGACACTCTCGATCTGATGCCGGTACTCGGTTTCCGCGAGCATCATGCCCGCCAGGAAGGCCCCGAGCGCCAGCGACAGTCCCGCCAGGTGCGAGGTCCAGGCCGAGGCCAGCACCACCAGCAGCACGGCCAGGGTGAACAGCTCGCGCATGCGGCTGTGGGCGATCTCATGGAACAGCGGCCGCAGCAGCCAGTGCCCCGCGGCCAGCACCGCGGCCACGGCGGCGGCGCCTCCGGCCACCGCCACGGCCACCGCCCCGGCCGAAAAATCGGTGTGCGGTCCGCTAGCCAGCGCGGAGGCCAGGGCCAGCAGCGGCACGAAGGCCAGGTCCTGGAACAGCAGCATGCTGAAGGCCAGGCGGCCATGGGTGCGATTGATTTCGCCACGGTCCGTGAGGGTGCGCAGAATGATGGCGGTGGAACTCATCGCGATGGCGCCGCCCACCAGCGACCCGATCAGCCAGGGCAGGCCGAAGCCGCGGCCGATCAAGGCGATCACGGCGATGGTGGCGCACACCTGCAGCGCGCCCAGGCCGAACACCTCGCGGCGCACGGCCATCATGCGCGGCAAGGAGAACTCCAGGCCCAGGGTGAACAGCAGGAACACCACGCCCAGCTCGGCCAGGTCACTGATGGTGTCGGCCTGGGTGATCAGCCGCAGGGCGTGCGGCCCGAGCGCCAGACCCACGACCAGGTAACCGAGTATCGAGGGCCAGCCGATGCGTCGCGCCAGTGCCACGACGAACACCGACGCGGCCAGCATCATCAGGACCTGGGTGAGGGGCTGCTCGATCAACAGTGGAAACCGACCGCCGTGCGGATCAGTTGTTCATCAGAATGGTGGTATCGAAGCTCTCGAAACCCTGGATCGCGCGCTTGTACGCGTTGAACACCAGCCGCTCCGCCACCTTGTCGGCGCGCGTGGACAGCAGCATGCGCAGCACGATGTCATCGGGTGGCCGGGCCGCATCCTCGGCCATCAGCTGCTCGATGACGCGGGTGAGCCGGTGCACCAGTTCATTCACGAAGCGCAGGTGCGCCGTATCGACCACCTGTTCGCTGCCGGGACCGTAGGTACTGCGGGCCTCTTCCGCCAGCTCATGCAGGAACATGTTCAGCAAGCGCGCCTTGTCGATCAGCCGCAGCTCGGTGAAGTATTCGATTTCGGACTGCAGGTTCATGCGGGCGGGCAGCCTTATGAGGGGAAGAAATCGATCGGTTTGGTGGTGGTAATGGTTTCCACGTCCTTGGCCTCGAAGCGATAGGCTTTCACGCGCGCCACGATCTTGCTCTCCAGATCCTCGTCGTGCAATTCGGAGGACACGACCCGGCACATGGTGACATCGCCGGAGGGGGCAATGGTCAACTCCAGCACCAGTTTACCCTGAAGCTCGGGATGTTCGCGCATCGCGCGCTGGTACAGCACGTAGATGCCGCCCTTGTTGTGGTCGAAGACCAGCTCGATCTCTTCACGGCTGCGGGCGGCCTTGCCGCTGTTGCCGGTGCGGGTTGCACCGCGATTGTCCAATCCCGAATGCGCAATGGCAGAGGTGACGGTCGCGGTCTCATGGCCGGTCAGGGAGCCGGCGCCGCTGCCGAAACCACGGCTGCTGGTGGAGGTGATTCCGCTGCTGGCGGCCCCCACCTTCGAGGTGATCATGGAGCGCTCGGCGTGGGAATCCGCGCCCACCGCGCCGGTGAGATTCTTGGTCTGCCCCTCGTCGATGGGCGTCTTTTCACGCAAATCCGCCAGCTGGTCTTTGAACTGATCGATGCCGGATTTCTCGGCCTTGCGACGCGCCTGGGCGACCTTGTCCACCGGGGGCACGGGCGTCGGCACCGGCTTCACCACCGGCACGGGCTTCACTTCCGGCGGCGGCGGCGGCGGCGGTGGCGGCTTGGGCTTCTCCTCGAGCATCACCCGCGCCAGCTGCGGGGGCACGGAGACCGCGCCGGGCGGGGTGCGCGGCGCCGGCAGCAGCGCGAACAGGATGGCGAGGACGAGCAGCAGGATGAGGCCGACCCGCAGGATGCGTTTGAAACGCTCCTTCGTCTCCTCATCGCCCTCCCAGGCCAGTTCATAACTTCGGTAGAAAGGTGCCAGCATGATGCGCCCTACGCCGCCGGCGCCCGTTGCAGGGACACCGGCTTTTCTTTCTGCAACACGGCCAGTGAGATCTTGCCGTAGTCCGCATCCGTGCAGGTGGCCATCACCTTCTTCAGCACGTCATAGGGCAGGGATTTGTCCGCCATGATGGTGATTTCCCGGGCGGCCAGCGCGGTATCGGACACATCCCGGCCGACCAGCAGCGGCCGCTTCAGGGCCGCACTGAGCGGCCCGAGGGTTGCGCCCTGGTCCGCCTGCACGTCCTTGAGGCTCTCGATCAGCTCCCCCTGCACGAACAGGTCGGTCTTGGTGATCATGACGACCACCGAGTGATTCGGCGCGGTCTGCGAAATGGATTGCGGGATCTCGATGCCCTTGCTGTTCTGGATCACTTCCACTTCGGTGGAATACACCAGCAGAAACGACACCATTACCGAGAGGATATCGATGAGCGGGATCAGGTTCAGTTCAAAACCGGCCTGATGGCGCAGATGGTGCACGGCCATGCGCCGTGCGCGATTGGACATCATGGCGGGGCATCTCCCACGGAAATGGTTGGGAAGAGCTCAGCCTGCGTGCTCATGAAACCATTGCTGACTTCAAACACCCGCACCCGATCCATCACCTGCACCAGGGTGTCGTAGGCCGTGTCCTTCTCCAGCAGCACCGAGGCATCCGTCTTGGTCGGAAACTTCGCCTTCACCTGCTTCAGGAAATCCGTCAGACCGTCGTAGTCATAGCCCTGCGCGGTATTGGGGATGTCCTTCAACGGTCCGGTATTGCGATCGGCGACCTCGAGCAGGTTGTGGCGCACCAGTACCTCCAGCTGCAGATCCTGCGGCAATTCCGGCATCTGCGCGCTGGCCGTGGGCAGGTTCAGCTGCAACACCACCGTGCGGGAGAACACGGCGGTCATCAGCAGGAACGTCACCAGCACGGTGAAGATGTCGATCATGGGGACGAGCAGCAGCTCCGCGGGCCGCCGGTTGCGGCGCGCGAGCCTCTTGGCATCGTATGAACGGCGCATGTCGTGCTACCCGCCTGGGGGCTCAGGCCGCGGCCGGAGTCGGCGGCTCGGGGCGACGTTCGGTGACGGCGTTCAGAAACTTCACCGAGGCCATCTCCAGGCTGTCGACCAGTTCGGTGGTCTTCGTCTGCAGGAAGGCATGGATGAACAGCAGCGGCACCGCGGTCATCAGGCCGAAGGCCGTGCAGTTCATGGCCACCGAGATGCTGGCCGAGAGCAGGTTGGCCTTTTCGGCGGGATTGACCGTGGCGACGGCGTGGAAGGCGTTGATCAGGCCCATGACCGTGCCGAGCAGGCCCAGCAACGTGGCGAGATTGGCGAAGGTCGCCAGGTAGTGGGTGCGTTTTTCCAGACGCGGCGTCACTTCCATGAGGCTCTCCTCCATGGCCTTTTCAATGTCATCGCGACGCCGTGCGGCCTGGATGCGCGCCAGTCCGTAATTGAGGATCTGGGCGATGGCCGAGTCGGACTTGGAGGTGATCTGCACCACCTGCCGGAAATTGCCCTGCGCCAGCATCGGCACGATTTCATTCCACAACTGCCGGTTGCGCGTGGAGACGCGCACCAGGTAGATGTAGCGTTCGAGCGCGATCGACAGGCCGATCACCAGCACGACGGCGATCGGGAACATGAACGTCCCGCCACCCTGAAAGAACTTGACCAGATTATCCCAGATATTCATCTAACGACTCCCGAAGACAGCAGGCAAACCTTTACTAACTGTCCCAAGTTAAAGACATAAGCGGAAAAAACTACGATCCAATTCTCATCCCGCATGGCTGCACCCGGAAGGCGCGCCATCAGCGTTGCTCGGCAGCCCCCGGAGGGGGAACCGCCGGGGTCTTTTGTGGTGCAACTGTGTGGTAGTACCGCTCTTCACGGTTGAAAACGTCACGATCCACCGGTTGCAGCACCTCATCCACCAGGCTGTTCGCGGGCTTCCCGGTAAGGTCGCCCAGGTCCGAATGCTTCCAGGGCACCACGTACATGACCTTGGGCAGTTCCTTGTTGCCGGTGATCTGGGTGGTGTCCAGGTCGATCCGGTCGATCGCCTTGCCGGCGTGGGCCGTTTTTGCGGCCGCGGCGGCACCCGCGGCCGGGTGCGCCGCAGCCGTCGCACGCGCGAGCGCGGCCGGCGGGCCGCTCGCGGGCGCGCTGCTGGCGGCCGCGGCGGGCTGCGGCGGCAGTGCGGAGGTGTTCACGCCGGGTTGCAGATCATCCGGGTTCTGCCCCTGGCCGAAGGCCGGCAGGATCAGAGCCGCAGCGCCGAGCGTGGCGCAGGCCATGGACATCACAACGACTCGGGGTATTCGCATGTCAGCCTCCAGCCTTCTCAGGCCCTGGCGCGGTCGGCGCCGATGATGCCGGCGCCGGTGCATTCTTGCCCGCACGCTGTTTCAGGTCCGCGATCCAGCCCGTGACCGCCTTGTCCTCCGGGGCCAGATCCTTGTAATGCTCCATGGCCGGCAAGGCCGCCACGGCGTCGCCCAGGTACAGATCCAGGACAATCGCGAGGTTCCGGTAGGCGGGCGCAAAGTTCGGATTCGCGCTGATGGCCTGGTTGTACGCATCCGCCGCCTCATGGAACTTGCCTTCCAGCCGCAAGGTCACGCCCAGTTCACACCAGCCCGCAGCATCACCGGCATCACGCTGTACCGCGGCATGCAGTGCCTGGTCGGATTTCGCCAGGTCCCCGTGCTTGCGATACAGGATGCCAAGATTCACCAGGGCACCCGGATAGCTCGGATATCCGGTCGCGATCTGCTGGAACTCCAGTTCCGCCTCGTCATCCTTGCCGGACTTCGCCAGCGCCACGGCGCGCGCAAAGTCCGCCGTGGCCCGCGCGGGCGGCGGGGGCGCTGCAGCCGGCGCCGGGGTGGCCGCAGCGGTTGACGACACCGCCACCGCCGTGCCGCCCGCAGCGCTGTTCGCCGCAACGGGCGCGCCGGCAACGACCGGTGCGGCGGCGAGCGGCACCGGCGCCGGCGTCGCGGCGGTCGGGTCCCGGTGCGAGGTGCTGCAG
>Ga0210400_10002358_pt1 | contig 17642 bp, 14 predicted proteins | sample IncBWH26MmetaG_FD_155456 | JGI IMG/M metagenome (GOLD analysis project Ga0210400, IMG submission 155456) | Forest soil microbial communities from Barre Woods Harvard Forest LTER site, Petersham, Massachusetts, United States - Inc-BW-H-26-M | ecosystem: Environmental > Terrestrial > Soil >...
GGGCTACCACCTGCCGAGCGTCCACCCTGCCCTCAATCGCGAAATCAGCTACAACGCTTACACGGTCGAGCCCTATCCCCAGTATGTCCGTCAATGGAGCCCGATTCGCGGCGCCCAGCCCGGAGACGCCGCCCCGCGCCGGTATCTGCAAACCGGCGATGACCTCACCGCCGATTATTTCTGGGTCTTTCCTAATTGGATGCTCAACTGCTATCCCGATAACGTCTCGCTCAACATCATCCTGCCCCTGGGGCCCGAGCGCACGCTGGCAATATTTGAATGGTATTTGCCCGAGGAAGATCTGGGGAGGGAAGCCGCGCGCAAAGCTTTAGCCTTCAGCGACGAGATTCAGGCCGAAGATGTTAGGATCTGCGAAATCGTTCAGAAGAATCTCCACTCCCGCAGCTACCTTAGCGGCCGCTACAGCGTGAAGCAGGAAAAAGGCGTCCACGCCTTCCACCAGATGTACCGCGAGCGCATGGCGGCATAGGTTAGGTCAATGAGGGGAGCGTTCGTTACCGTCGATTTGTCCCGAGCAGTACGGGTTCGTCCAAGTCAACATGGATCGCGCTAGAATCGGCTTCAGAGGACGCGATATTCTTGGGGAGCAACGAAGTGTCGGGCCGACCGAGCCTCCAATCACCGTCCGCGTCCCGCGAAACCCACATCGTCACTCTCTGTCTGCTACTGGTCGCGGCCACTCTCGCTTTCTACAATCCCATAATCCATAACCAGTTCATCGACTTCGATGATTCGTCTTATATCCTAAAAAATTCGTGGGTTCGGGGCGGGCTGACGTGGGACACCGTGAAGTGGTCGTTCACGACTTTTCGCGATGGAAACTGGCATCCGGTGACTTGGCTGTCGCATGCCTTGGACTGCCAGATTTTTCGCCTCAATCCCGCGGGCCATCACTACACAAATCTTTTGTTGCATGCGGCCAATACTGTATTACTTTTTCTGTTGTTGCGCCAAGCAACCGGAGTTACCTGGCCTAGTCTGGTAGTGGGCGCTTTGTTTGCACTGCATCCGGTCGGCGTCGAGTCTGTAGCGTGGGCCGCCGAACGCAAGAATGTGCTCAGCATGATGTTCTTTTTGCTTGCTCTACATGCTTACGACCGTTATGCACGGACGGGCGGACGCTATTTTTATCTGCTGGTAAACATTTTTTATGCTCTGGGCCTGATGGCGAAGCCGCAGATCGTTACTCTGCCTTTTGTGCTGCTGCTTTGGGACTATTGGCCGCTCCAGCGCATGGGCGCGGGATCCGCGGCGGGGGGCTTGGCTGCGCCTGCCAGTTCACGCTCGTTCCGCTATCTAGTCTGGGAAAAGTTGCCCCTCTTCATTCTTGCCGCGGCGGATTCAGTCGTCACGATGGTGGCGCAGCGGGCAGGAAACACGATACGGACCTTTACGGAAGTTCCGGTGACGGCGCGGCTGGAGAATGTCTTTGTCTCCTACGTGCGATATATCGGAAAGGCGTTGTGGCCGTCCCGGCTCGCTGCCATGTATCCCCGTCCAGCGAATTCGCTGCCGGGCTGGCAAGTGGTGGGAGCGGTGATGCTGCTCCTTCTTATTTCCGCCCTGGTGCTGCTCTGGCGCGACCGGCGCTATTTGGCCGTCGGTTGGTTCTGGTTTGTGGGGACCTTAGTTCCGATGATCGGGATCATAACTGTCGGCGAGCAGACTATGGCCGACCGGTACGCGTACCTCCCCTTTATCGGTTTGTTTGTAGCAATTGTGTGGACCCTGGACGCAGTGGTTTCCGAGCGTCGCATCGCCAGCGCGTGGTGCGCTGGGGCCGCTGTTCTGGTGGTCTCCATTCTGGGATGCCTCACCTATCGTCAACTCGGTTACTGGCACGACGATGAAACCCTCTGGCGTCACGCATTGAATGTCACCGAGCGGAATTACATGGCGCACAACAATCTCGCGATCGCTCTAGCCAAGCAGGGACGGTCGGAGGAGGCGGTCGTTCAGTTTCAGGCAGCCACTGCACTGCACAAATATCCGGCCGACCAAGTTCTCAAACTCGCGTTCTATGAATTGCGTGTCGGGCATCCCCAGGAAGCGATCGAGGAAGCCGATGCAGTCTTGCACGCCTCCCCCGATCACGTCGATCCGAAGGTTCAGTCCGCCGCCTGGGGAGAGATTGGCCAAGCCCGCTTGCAGTTGCATCAATACGATCAGGCAGCAGAATGCTATCAGAATGCTCTGCGCCTGAATCCGGAGAATGGAATGGCGCTAATTGGTTCGGGCATCCTGGCAATGCGTCAGGGGCAGTCCGAACTGGCAGTCACTCAGCTGATGCATGCGGCGAAGGTCGAACCCAACGACCTGAGTGTCCTTCTCCTCGCACAGGCTCTGCGCCGGGCCGGTCATGCCGAGCAGGCCGACTCGGCCGAGGCGGAATTCCAGAAAATTTCCTCAGACCCAGGCCAAGCCCAGCTGGAAGCAGAACAGTGGCTTTCATTTGCCGGGCTAAAGCCACTGTCGCACTAAGTTTGTCGCACTAGGTTCGCTTCAGCAGCAGGCACGTCATATCATCGTGCTGCGGAGTGTTGCCCACGTACCCATCCAATTCCGCCAGCAGGCTGCGCAGAAGTTCCGTAGGAGCTGACCCTATTCCGCGATTCACCAGTCGTATCAATTCCGGTTCGCCGAATTCCTCGTTCTTTTGATTGACCGCTTCGACGACACCATCCGTAAAAATCACTAGCCAGTCTCCGCCTTCCAAACGAGTGGTTTCCACCTGGTAGGGCGTTTCCGCAAAAATCCCTACCGGGATGCCTCCCGCCTCCAGTCGCTCGATCGCGCCCGAGGTCTTCCGCAGAATCGGAACATTGTGCCCCGCATTGATACAAACCACGTCTCCGGTCGCCGGATCCAACTCGGCAAAGAAGGCGGTGGTGAACCGGACTCCGCCTTGGCTATTCGAACAGGCATAGCGATTCACGCCGGCTACCAGCTCCTTTAGCGCGACGCCGCTTGCCGACAAGGTTCGCAGACTCGCCTGGAAGGTTGCCATGAGCATCGCCGCCGGAATACTCTTTCCCGCCACATCCGCTACCACAAACAGGATGCGGTCTTCGCTCGGCTCCCGCCCCGGCCGCAGGATCACGTCGTAGTAATCGCCCGCCACGGTATTCGCCGGACGCGTCGCGTAAGCGATCTGGTATCCCGGAATCTGCAATGGCGCGCCCGGCAACAACCACGCTTGGATGTCCTTGGCGATCTCCAGGTCGCGTTTCATTATTACGCGATCCGCCAACTCCAGCAGCAGGACGACGAACATTATCACTCCGCCCAACACGTGCAAATCGAATTCATGGATCTCGGAATGCCCGTTATGGTCGGTGTACGAAGAGCTGCCAGCGGGAAAGAACAGCAGAATCAGCGCTGCCAGCAGGAGCACGCGGCGCGCCGGGGTCAGCTTTTCCAGGATTGCCCAAAACAGCGCGGTCGCGATTTGACGGCCCCGCCCGACCCGGGACCGTTGCGCATCCAAATTGTCCAGCCCCATCGAGTAGAGCCGGTAACTCGAGCGCGCGTCTTTTTCAAACTGCGACCAGAGCTGGTCGATGGCCAGGCCCTCACTTACCCGATACCAGAACCGGCGGACGCGGCCCTTCAATGGGGATTGTGGTGGAGCGGTCTGCTCAACGGAGGCCATGAGGAGCCATCATTATAGCTGCGAGAGTTGTTAGTGGAGAGCCGGGCGTCCCCGCCCGGCCGCGATACAAGCTACTCGAAGAATGACTTTTGAATTGGGAGCCACCTCAAAACAATTCCAGCTGTTCGCCTTCCATATGCACCCTGCGAATGGGGCCTGCGCGCTGATTTCTAATCCCGTACTTTTGCCGGAAGGCCGCCATCAATTGCGACAGCCGCTGGCCGTATCCCTTCGGCAGAAATGCCCGATCGGCATAACGCGTCCGGTAAAGCTCCACCAGGTCAGGGAAATTTTCTTCGAGAAAGGGCAGGAAGACAGCCGCCGAGCAAGGTTTCAGGAAAAGCGGATTGCCGAAGATCCACTTCGCGCCCGCTTCGCTCGCGGCTTTCACCAAAGCCTCGAGGTCGCGCGGCCGGTCGGTGATCTCAGGCAGCACCGGCGCGCAGATCACGCCCGCGTCCACGCCGGCTAGATTCAACTGGCGCACTGCCTCCAGCCGCAGATCGGGCCGGGGCGCTCGCGGCTCCAGCTTACGCGCGAGGTCCGCATCGACCGTAGTTACGGTCATATTCACACAGATCCGGTTGTGCTCGCCCACGCGCCGCAGAATTTCCGTGTCGCGCGTGACCAGGTTCGACTTGGTCACAATTCCAATCGTGAGACCGGAGTGCCGCGCCAGTTCCTCGAGGATTGCCCGCGTAATCTCGAAGCGCCGCTCCGCCGGCTGATAGGGATCGGTCGCCGTGCCCATCGCAATCTGCTCGTCGCGCTTGACCTTTTTCAACTCCGATCGGAGCAGCCCCGCGGCTTGTTGCTTGACGAAAATCTTTCGTTCGAAGTCCACGCCGTCCCGCAGTTCCATGAACTCGTGGGTATAGCGCGCGTAGCAATACTTGCAGGCAAACTCGCAACCACGATAAGGATTGATCGCCCAGGTGAACGGAAGATTGCGTCCGCTTACCACCCGGCTGAGCAGCGATCGCGTGCCGAGGGTAAAGTATTCAACGTTGTGTCCCTCGCGCAGCGACTCGGCATCGGCGGCGATGCGCGCGATGCCGACTAGTTTAGGGTGAGCGAAGGGTTCACCTGACAGCGCGAAAAGCGGAAGGGCAGGCATAAGCGAGATTCGCTATTTGTTCGCCTACAATACCGCCAAACACTCAGCGTGTCAAGCGAAAGTAAATGATGGTAGTGTCCTAATTTGCTTTAAATTAGGACACTACCTAAATGATGGAGAGACGGGCGCCTCGCCCGTCCAGTCTGAGGCGGCCAGGCGGGGGCGCCCGGCACTCCACCAGCGCAGCTTCTATGGATGCTCGCCCTGTTCCGGAACCAGCCCTGGCGGTGGAGGCGGAATCGTAGTGTCCAGTTTGTGCACCGTCCCGAGCGATGACAGGGGCTTGTCGAATTCGCCGACGTTGCCGACCACCAGCACCGACATCTGCTCGCGATGGATGTACTTCGCCGCTACCCGCGCTACATCTTCTTTCGTAACTTTTTCGATGCCTTTCTGAAAGTTTTCCAGAAAATCCAGCGGATAACCGTAAAACTCGTAAGCCATTTTTTCCTGCAAAACCTTCGCCGGTGAATCGAAACGGAAGACAAAGGAATTCAGAATGGCATCTTTGGCGCGTTTGATTTCCTCATCGTTGATGGGACGCTTGGCGAGATCGGCGATCTCCTCATCGAGCGCCTGAATGGATTCGATCGTGGTCTTGCTCTTGGTGCTCACCATCAGCCGCAGCATGCCGGGATGATCCCAGCCCGCAGCTACTCCGCCGCCCACTGCATAAGCGAGTCCTTTGGTGGTTCGAATGTCGCCAAACAGGCGCGACGAAAATCCTCCACCGAAAGCTTCGTTGAACACAGAAGTTGCGAAGTAATCGGGGTTCTTGCGCGTGATGCCCAGCGCAACCATTTGAATATTGCTTTGATTCACGTCAGTTTTGTCGACCTCGTAGTATCCCGGCTTCGCGGGATCAAACTTAATCTCCGGATCGTTTCCCGCCTGACCCTTCGGCACGCTGGGCCAAGACGCAAAAGCCTCGCGCAGACGCGCTTCCATCTTCGCTGAATCGAAGTCGCCGACGACGCCGAGAATAATGTCGTTCGGGTGAACGTGACTGTGATGCCACTCGACCAGATCCTGACGCGTGATCGCCGCCACGGTTGCATATTCCGGGACCCGCGCATACGGATTGTTTGCGCCATAGGCCAGCTTCGCCGCTTCCCGTCCCGCAATCTGCCCGGGATCGTCATTGCGCCGCGAGATAGCGTCGTACAGACCCTTCTGGGCAATTCCAATTTTGTCGGCGCGAAACTCCGGGTTTTTCAGCACATCCTCGACCGCGCGAAAGACGTCGTTGAAATCTTCTTTCAGACACGACCAGCTCACGGTCGTCGAGTCGACGCCTCCGCCGGTTTCGACCTTGGCGGCGCGTTGCTCCAAATAGTCGTCCAACTGATCGCCGGTCTGGGTCTTGGTGCCGCCAGTGCGCCACACTTCACCGTAGACATCGGTCAAGCCAGTCTTGTTCGCAGGAACCGAGCGCTCGCCGCCGCGAATCCGAGCGGTGCCGTCAATGGTCGGCAACTCATGGTCTTCTTGAAGAAAAACCACCATGCCATTCGGCAACTCGATCCGCTTCGGCTGCCGCGGACGAAACTCTGGCAACTTCGGAATCGGTATCTGCTGCCAGGTCTGCTGCGAAGTCTCATGCGCCTGCGCCCACAGTTGCACGCCGCCACTGAAGAAGCCAATACAGACGAACAGGACGAGAGCAAAGACGACCGGTGGCTTCGTATCAGGGTATCGCTTTAGCGATACCGTCAATGCTCCGAAATCGGTTGCTCCTTTAGGGGCTGGTCGCGTCAGCTTCACTGTCCACCTCCTTGCGGTGCCGCGCCAGGTCCCGGAGGCCCGCCAGCAAACTCGATAATCCCCACCGTTCGGTTATCGGGCACAAATGTCTGATTTGCAACCCGCCGTATATCCGCCTTCGTGACCTTGTCGATCCGGTCGACCGAGCGGAACAGCTCCCGCCAGTCGTCATAGCGCGCCTGATTCAGTCCCAGCGCGAACGCCAGACCCTCGTTCGATCCAAGCGAGCGGATCAGGTTTGCCTTCGCGCGCGTCTTGATCATTTTCAGCTCTTCATCCGAGATGTCTTCTTTCTTCAGCCGCTCAATCTCCGCATGAATCGCAGCGGCCATCTCCTGCGGCTTGTGCCCCGGGATCGGGAACGCGTAAAAGGCGAACAGGTGCGGATATTTATTTCCCGGCAGCCCGGTAAATCCGGCCGAGTCCGATGCGATCTGCTTGTCGCGAACCAGCGCCCGGTAGAGCCGTGAAGTGCGTCCATTCGACATCAGGTCGGCGATCGCGTCGTAGACCTGGTCATCCGCGCTCCGATAATCTGGACGGTGATAGCCTTCGAGATAGAGCGGCTGCGACTGCTCGTGCAGCACGACGCTCCGCTCGGAATTCTGTGGTGGCTCGGTGGTCGTCGCCGTGTCCGGCTTCGGCCGCGCCGGGATTCGCGAGAAATATTTCTCGACAATCGGCATCGCTTGCGAAGCTTTTACGTCTCCAACGACGCTGACGACCATGTTCGAGGGCACGTAATATTTATCAAAAAAATTCTGTGCGTCGGTCGCCGAAAAGGAATTCAGGTCGGAGATCCAGCCGATCGTCGGCCGGTGATAAGGATGGGCCGCGAATGCCTCTTCCGTGAATTGCTCGAGCAGCCGCCCGATGGGATTGCTGTCAGTTCGCATGCGGCGCTCTTCGATCACAACATTGCGCTCTTTATAAAATTGCCGCATCACGGGATGGAGAAAGCGCTCCGATTCAAGATAGGCCCACAATTCAAGCCGGTTGATCGGGAATGAGTAGTGGTAGCCGGTCTCATCAAGATCGGTGAAGGCATTCATGCCCTCGCCACCTTCGCCTTCGACGATCTTGCCGAACTCATTGTTATAAGCCGCGGAGAACTTGTCGGCCGCCGCAATTGCGTCCTTCCAGTTCTGCTCCAGTTGCTTAAGCTTCTGCTCGTCGCGGCCCACCGGCTTGTCGCGCTCGGCAATGTAGGTGGCATAAGCCTCTTCAACTTTTGCGAGCGCAGTTTTTTCGCCGGCATAGTCGCGAGTCCCGATCGTGTCCGTTCCCTTGAACGCCATGTGCTCGAACATATGCGCCAGGCCAGTCTTGCCCATGGGATCCTGCACCGAGCCCGCATCGACGTGCGTGAAGAACGAAAACACCGGAGCCTCCGGCCGCTCGCAGATGATGATGGTGAGGCCGTTGGCAAGCTTCTTCACCGTTGTGCGCTTCTCGAACGAGGCGAGATCCTGGCCGAGAGCAAGTGAGCAGAGAACGAAACAGACAACAAGTGTTTGTATGAGCGTTAAGCGGGATTTCATCCTGCCTCCACGATTGAGCAAAGACGGAGCACCAAAAATTCGAAGTTACGTGGAGGCAGGGAAGATTGTCAAACGAGCAAAACAGACTCACCGCTCGTGTGAGGACGGGCGCCCCCGCCCGTCCAAGCCGAGCGCAGCTCGGCAGCTGCATGGGTCACATCAACTCTGGATCGTTCTATGCCACTGCCGCTGCCGCCGTCATTGCCGCCCGATGCGATCCACTTCTTTTTTCAGCGCGAGGCGATCCAGGGACGCCAGAGGAAGAGCAAGAAAGAGACTGAGGCGCCGGTCAAGAATAAAAAACGCTTGGCGGAAGGCGCGTTCGATTTCGGCGGAGTCTCCGTGAACGGCAGCCGGATCGGGAACTCCCCAGTGCGCGGTCATGGGCTGTCCCGGCCAGACCGGGCAGGTTTCCTTGGCGGCGTTGTCGCAAACCGTGAAAACGAAGTGCATCTCGGGCGCGCCGGGGCGCGAAAATTCGTCCCAGCTCTTGCTGCGCAGGCCAGTTGTGGAAAGGCCAGCCATCTCAAGCTGCTTCAGCGCTTCGGGATGCACCGTCCCCGATGGATGACTTCCCGCGCTATAGGCGGTGAAGACAGGCTTTCCACCGTGGTTGAGGATCGCTTCGGCCATGATGGAACGCGCCGAGTTTCCCGTGCAGAGAAACAGAACGTTGTAGTGAGGCGCCAAATTCAATCTCCAATTCGTACCCGGAAAATCAGGTTCGTATCAGGGCATCGCTTCAGTGATGCCGAAAGGTCGGCGATTAGACGCCCCTTCAGGGGCTGGATTTCACTTCGCGCACCGGCACCAGCCAACGCGCCAGCAATGTTGCAGCCGCTGCACCGGCGAGTTGTGACGCGACGAATCCGGGCACGTCGGCGGGTCGTATCCCGGCAAAAGTATCGCTGGCCGCCCGAGCCGCCGTGACCGCCGGATTGGCAAACGACGTGGATGCTGTAAACCAATATGCCGCGGTGATGTAAGTCCCGACCGCCCACGGGACAGCAGAAGGACGCGTGCGCGAGCAGCCCAGAATCACGAACAGCAGTCCGAAGGTTGCGACGAACTCGCTCCATAACTGAGCGGGCCCGCTCCGTACATGCTGGGACGCAAAAAATAGCGGCAAGCCAAACATCAAGTGCGCCGCTCCGACTCCGGCGAAGGCCCCCGTCATTTGCGCGCCAAGGTATGCCGGTACGTCGCGCCAGGAGATTCCACCTTCCACGGCGGCAGCGAGCGTGACGGCTGGATTGAAGTGCGCGCCCGAGATCGGCCCGAGGGTCAGGATCAGCGCGACCAGCGCCGCTCCGGTGGCAACCGCGTTAGCCAGGAGCGCCAGAGCGAGGTTGCCCGCGGCCAGCCGCTCTCCCATGATTCCGGAGCCGACTACCGCCATCAGCAGAAAAGCCGTGCCGAGAGCCTCAGTTGCAGCACGTCGGACCACAGCACGCCTCCTGTGTCCGTTTTGGTTTCACCGCGCGCACAAACGCGCTCATGAACTTCTCGTCGACCTGCCTCGCGATCGCATCCACGTCAATGCCAGACGAGGAGAGGAACTCGCGGGCGTCCTCGACGCGATAGATTCGCGTGGCCTCAATCTCGATTTGCTCAAACCCGGCCGCGGATAACTTGCCGCGATATTCGTTCTCTTCCAGAGCGCCCGCGATGCAACCGACCCACAACAGCACACTCTGACGGACCTCGGGAGCGATTTCGCCGCGCGTGACGACGTCAGAGACCGCGAACCGTCCGCCCGGTTTGAGTACACGGAATGCCTCGCGCAGAACGCGGTCCTTGTCCGCCGAAAGATTGATCACGCAGTTGGAAATGATGACGTCGACCGTGTTGTCGGGCAGGGGAATGCTTTCGATCTCGCCTTTTAGGAATTCCACGTTCTCCGCGCCGGCCTTGCGCTTGTTTTGGTTGGCCAGCGCGAGCATCTCGTCCGTCATGTCGAGGCCGTAAGCTTTGCCGCTCGGGCCAACCCGCCGGGCGGAGAGCAACACGTCGATGCCGCCGCCCGAGCCCAGATCAAGCACAGTTTCGCCGGGGTTCAGCTTCGCGAGGGCCGTTGGGTTGCCGCATCCGAGCGAAGCCAGCATCGCCTCTTCGGGAATCTGCCGGGCCTGCGACTCATCATAGAGATTCGAGGTGATCGGATCGCAGGAGAGTCCAATGGCCGGCGTCGCTCCGCAGCAACCGCTGCCGCCGCTAGTAACTCGCAACGCCGCTTGTCCATATTTCTCTCTTACGACTTCTTTAATGTTGATATCGGCGGTCTCGATATTGGCATCGGGCATCGTGGTTTCTCCTATTTACAGAACTGGACGAGGTCTTGCGGCTTCAGCGCCTTGTTGCGGGTGCAGCACTCGGCGTAAAGAAATTGGAGAATTTCCCGCAGCGCTTCCGTGTTGGCCGTGTAGTGCAGAAACGTGCCTTTGCGCTCGACGCGCACCAGGTCTTCATTCTTGAGCTTGTCGAGATGATGAGAAAGAGTCGAGCCGGGGATCTCCAGCTCGTCCTGAATCTCGCTGACCACCAGGCCCTCCGGGTGCGCAGAGAGCAGCAATTGCATGATGCGCAAACGCGGCTCGGTACCCATCGCCGAAAACATGTCGGCATAGCGGGCAACACGGTCGCTATTCGTTCGGGATTTGCCGGGAGCGCTCGCCATATTTCGATAATACTAGAAATATGGGGACCAGTCAAATACCCTAGAGACGCGGCTTGCCGCGTCTCCTGTGTGTACCAGCACGAACGACGGAGGGACGACCGTCTCGCGAGCCCGCCCTGTCTTGCCGAAGCCCCGAGCGAAGCCGACGGGGGAAGCCGAAGGATCGAGCCGGGCCGGGATGCCCGGCGCTCCATGTCAGCTCTCCCACACCCACCGCCCATCCACCATGGTGCGTTCGATGGGAATGCTGATGATGCTATAGGGGTCTTCCTTGAATACGTCGCGCCCCAGTACCACGAGGTCGGCCAGTTTGCCAGGCTCGATCGAGCCCTTGAGATTCTCTTCGTATGATGCGTAAGCGCCATTGATGGTTCCGACGCGAATGGCTTCCTCCAGCGTGATCTTCTGCTGCGGTCCCCAGACATTGCCCTTGGCATCGGTGCGCGTTACTTCCGACTGCAAGGCCATCATCGGTTCAAACGGTCCCGGTGGATAATCCGACGCCTGGGTTGGCCGGATTCCGGCATCGATAAAGCTGCGCAGCGCAAACATGTGGTTCACGCGATCCGCTCCGTACTCCTTCATCTTTTCGCCGTGATAGTACGCGTAAGTTGAAAAAGGAGTTGGAATCGCGCCCAGCGCTTTGATCCGGCCGATCAGCGAATCGTTCACGACAGTGCAATGCTCCAGCCGGTAACGGGCGTCCTTACGCGGCATTTCCTTCTGCAGCCTCTCATACACCCGCAGGGTGATATCGATGCCGACGTCCCCGTTGGCGTGGGTTCCGAGCTGCCATCCCGCGGCATGCGCTTTGCGTGCCTGCTGGTAGAGCTCTTCTTCTGGTGTCACCAGAATTCCGAAATCGTCGGGACGTCCGACGTACGGTTGCGATAGCCGCGCCGTGCGTTCGGAGATCGACCCGTCGCAGATCATCTTCTGCGCGCCGACTTTCACGCAGTCGTCGCCAAGCCCGGTTTTCACTCCGGCCGCCAGCATTTGGTCTATGAACGCCTGGTAGATGTGGCAATAGACACGCAACTTCAGTTGCCCGGCTTCGCGTGCATCCTGGTAGGCGCGCAAATCTTCTGGAGTACCCATGGCGTCTGTGACCGAAGTGATTCCGGTGCGTGTCATCATCTGCGCGATCAGCCGCACGCCTTCACGATGGTCGTCGCGCGTGAAGTTCGACGGGATAATCTTTTCAAAGGTTACCCTGCCATTCTCTCGCACGTGCCCCGTGAGATGGCCGGTTGCGGGATCACGGTCATACGTACCGCCCGGAGGATCGGGAGTATGGTCATCGATTTTCGCCAGCTTGATCGCAGATGAGTTGACCCAGGCCGTGTGCCCGCCGCGATGCTGCACAAATAGCGGATGGTCGGGAACGGCAGCGTCCAACTCAGCGCGCGTCAGAGGCCGGCCTTCGACTGTCTTGGTATCGTCGTACTTGAAGCCCAGCACCCATTCTCCCGCAGGCGTTTTCGATGCTCGTTCACGCAGTGCCCTTAGAATGTCGGCAATGGAGCGCAGATCGCAATCCACCATGCGCAGGTGAGAAAGGCCGGCCTCCGCCGGATGCGAGTGCGCATCGATGAAGCCGGGCAGCACCGTCTTTCCGCCCAGATCAATTTTCTTCGCACTGCCGGCAGCGAGCGCCAGCACTTCGTCGTTCGATCCGATCGCGAGAAATCTTCCGCCCGAAATGGCCACGGCTTGCGCTCGCGGCTGGCGCGGATTGACCGTCCAGAAGTTTCCGTTGTAAAGAATGAGTTCGGGCTCGGTGCGGTCGATGGAAAAGAACGTGAAGACTCCAATGGCACCCATACCGAAAACAAACTCGCGACGCGAAGCCGGCATCTGATCTCCTTTTATGAATCCGGACACTATACTAGACGGCGCGACCGTCAGTAGTTGGAAACCGTCGCTGGTCGCTGGTCGTTAGTCATTAGGGGTGCGGTGCAAGAGCTGCCATTTTTGCCATTGGCTGAGCGACTAGCGACGAGCGAGGGCCCGCGAGCGACCAACGACCAGCGACTAACGACCAGCAACTAACGACCAGCAACCAACGACTATTTAATGTCCGCTCCCACCATCGTCGAAGTGCAGGGCCGCAAGCTTAGTCTCACGAATCTTGACAAGGTCCTCTATCCCGCCACCGGGTTCACCAAGGGACAGGTGGTCGATTATTACGTCCGCATTGCGCCGTATCTGGTGCCGCATCTCGCCGGACGACCACTGACCATGAAGCGCTACCCCGGAGGCGTGGAGCAGGAATTCTTCTTCGAAAAGAATGCGCCGATGCACCGCCCGGACTGGGTCAAGACCGCGCCCGTATGGAGTGAGGGGAACAAGCGAACCGTTAATTATCTTCTCGCTAACGATCTCCCGACGCTGGTGTGGATCGCGAACCTGGCCTCGATTGAGCTGCATCCATCACTCTCGCTATCGACCGACATCACAGTGCCAACCATGATTGTCTTCGATCTCGATCCCGGGCCGCCCGCAAATATCGTTCAATGCGCACAGGTTGGCCTCTGGGTGCGCGAAATCTTCGATCACTTCGGACTGCAAAGTTTTCCCAAAACGTCAGGATCGAAGGGACTTCAGATTTATGTTCCCCTGAACACGAAAACGGCCTACGAGCAGACAAAATCATTCGCGAATGCGCTGGCGCGTCTGCTCGAACATGAACATCCCGAACTGGTCGTCTCGGACATGAAAAAGGCGGTGCGCACCAACAAGGTATTCGTCGACTGGAGCCAGAACGATCAGCACAAGACGACGATCTCGGTTTACTCCCTGCGCGCGCGAGAGCATCCAACGGTATCGACGCCGGTTAGCTGGGACGAAGTCGAGCAGGCGCTGAAGAAAAAAGATGCGGGGCGGTTGGTGTTCGACACGAAAGACGTGCTCGCGCGAGTGGAAAAGATGGGAGACTTGTTCGAGCTGGTGCAGAAACTGAAACAGAAGCTGCCGCAGTTGGCGGGGCTGGCTGCGGGACCAGAAAAGGGATCGGAAAAGGAAGAGGAAGCCATCACCATCGCGGCCCGGGCCGAAGCGCGGCCGCACGCAGAGAAAAAGACGACGAAGACGAAAGCGAAGTCAGCGCCGGCAAAGCAGCGCAGGGTATAATCCCGGCTCGCAAACCATATGGCACAGCTCTACGTTGGCACGTCCGGATGGGCTTATCCGACCTGGAAGCCCGCTTTTTATCCCGAGAAACTTGCGCAAAAGAAATTTCTGAACTTCTACGCATCGAAACTGAATGCTGTCGAAGTCAACTACACCTTCCGCCAATTGGTAAAAGAGACGACCGTCCAAAACTGGATCGCCGAAACGCCGGAGCATTTTCGTTTTACGATTAAGGCGCATCAGGTGCTCACCCACATCAAGCGGCTGAAGACCACGGAAGAATTTTTAAAACGTTTTCTCGGCACGCTGGAAGCTCTAGAGCGCGCCAAGCGGCTTGGCCCGCTTCTTTTTCAACTGCCGCCCAATTTCAAAGCGGATCAGGCCGTGCTTTCCGAGTTTCTGAAATGCTTGCCACGAAGTGTGCGCGTGGCGTTTGAGTTCCGCCACGAATCCTGGTTCGTCGACGCCACCTGGGACACGCTGCGCGACCGGAACATCGCGCTCTGTGTGGCCGAAACGGAAGAGCGCAACACTCCCGACGTAGTCACAGCCGATTTCGCCTACTACCGGTACCGCAAACCCAGCTACAGCGCTGAAGAGCGCCAAGCGATGGTCAGCCGCATTCGGGAGCATCTCGCCGCAGGCCGCGATGTCTATGCCTACTTCAAGCACGAAGAGACGCCGGAGGGCGTGCTGTACGCGGTGGATGTGCTGCAAGCAGTCGGCCAGAAATAGTTGGTGGAGCGGCGGGCGTCCTCGCCCGTCATGCTGTGAAGCCAGCCATCTCCAGCCCCGCATCCTGCTCGTTACTTCTCGGGTTCCTCCCGACATCCCATACTGATTCCATGGCTTCGGACGCCAACACCCAGACGCTTCGTTCCTTCCTCGACTATCTGCGAGTGGAGCGCGGGTCTGCGAAGTTGACGATTGCCGCTTACGCCAGCGACCTGGCGCAGTTCGCGGACTTTCTGGAGAAGCGGAAGCAGAATTTAATCGGAGCGCGGCGCGAAGACGTGCGCGAATATATCCAGGAATTATTTTCGAATTCACTCGACGGGCGTTCGGTTGGACGGAAGCTTTCCGCGATCCGGCAACTCTACCGGCACTTGCTGCTGGATGGAAAGATCGACAAGGATCCGACCCTGAACATCGACTTGCCGAAACAATGGAAAGTGCTGCCAAAGGCGTTGAGCCGCGACGAAGTCGGAGCCATGCTCGCCGAAACCCAGCCGCGAAACGAAACGGCGCGGGGGCAAGCGCTTGCCCTCCGCGATCACGCCATGCTGGAACTTCTCTATGCCGGGGGCGTGCGCGTGTCTGAAGTTGCCGACGCGCGTCTCGAAGACCTGAAACTTGAAATGGGATACATCCTGGTTCGCGGCAAGGGCGACAAAGAGCGCATGGTGCCGCTCGGAGTGCCGGCCCAGAAGGCACTACAGCGATACTTGAAAAACGGAAGGGAAGTGATGGCTAAAAAAAGAAGTTCGCCACTTTTGTTTCTAGCTGCAGGAGGCCACCGCCTCACCCGTCAGCGGGTTTGGCAGTTGGTCGGGAAAGCAAGTCTTGCGTCTGGACGCCATGCCAGTCCGCACATGCTGCGGCATTCCTGTGCGACCCATATGGTGGAAAACGGGGCCGATCTTCGCACAGTGCAGACCATCCTGGGACATTCCGACATTTCCACCACGCAGATTTATACGCACGTTGCGCTCGACCGACTGAAGAGTGTGTACGCGAAGCACCATCCGCGCGCCAAGGCGAAGGCAAAGACAGAGGCCGGGGCAGCGGCCGGATGACCGATCACTTGATGGCTTTGGGCCGCAAACAACCTCGCACTATTGTCGCCCGCACAATCGTCGAACGCGCGACTGACGATTTCCTCCGCCACTTGCGGGAGCGCAATGCCTCTGCGCACACGATCAAGGCCTACACCGGAGATCTCGACGTCTTCGCCGCTTATATCGGTTCGCGCGGTTGGAAGGCGATTGACCACATCGCGATCCGCGGTTTCCTCTCGCATCTGTACGACAAAGGATTGAGCAAGACGTCCGTCGCACGAGCGCTGGCCGCGGTGCGATCGCTTTATCGCTGGCTGGCGCAGGAAGGCGTAGTCGAGCAGAATCCGGCGAAGCTGGTTTCGACGCCACGGCTGCCGAAGAAACTACCGCGCGTCCCGACGATTGAGGAAATGAATTTTGTGCTTGACGGCAAAATGCCGGAGATCGCATCGTTTCCCGAGCGCGATCGTTTGATGCTCGAATTGCTTTACGGCTGCGGCATTCGCAACTCGGAGCTGGTCGGCATCAATCTCGACGACATCAGCACAAGTAACGAAGCCATCCTGATTCGCGGCAAAGGGAAAAAGGAACGCTACGTCCCGTTCGGAGGGTCGGCTCTCGCGGCGTTATCCGTTTACCTGCCGTGGCGGCAACAACTGCTCGCGACCTTGAATAACACTTTGAAGAACACGCTCAAAAAAACAATTCCGGCGAGAAGCATGCCCGCGCTTCTAGTCAACCAGCGCGGAGGACGCCTCACCACGCGCAGCGTAGGACGCATCATCAAGCGCATCGCGGTCGCCAAGGGACTCTCGCCCGAGGTTCATCCGCATACTCTGCGTCACGCCTTCGGCACGCATATGCTTGAAGAAGGAGCGGACCTGCGCGCCATCCAGGAACTGCTCGGCCACGAGCGCCTGGCGACCACACAGCGTTACACCCAGCTTTCGGTCAAGCACGTAATGAACGTCTACGACCAGACGCATCCTCGGGCGAAGTGAAGGCACCGCGATCGTTCAAGTCGACACGCTTCGTTCCCCTGTGTCATCCTGAGCGGGGCAAGAGTCCCGCGAAGCGAGACTCTCGCGGAGTCTAAGGACCCCATGCCTGACCGCACCGCCCCCGGCCCCAAGAGGAGTTTCCACCACAACTGACCGGGTGAAGTCCCTGCTCCGCTCAAGATGACAACCTGGATAGGTTAGCCGGATGGGCGGGGGCGCCGCTTCTCCACGACCGGGTTTTACTGACCGCTGACGGCTGACAGCTGACGGCCGGATTCCCGCCGTGCCACTATGGAAAGAAGTCATTACCCCGGTAACTTTGCACGGGACGCTGCATTGCTCCAACATGGCAGGAGGCGGTTCCTTGCTCGCGCCAACCAAGCTGGACGATCGGGAAATCAACATGAGTAAAATTGCCAAGGAAAGTATCCTCCTGATGTCGCTGTTCCTGATTGCGGCGACGGTGCAATTCTTCGCGCAGTCGCTGCCCATGGCGCTCTGCTTTTACTTTCTGCCGACGTTATACTCGGCATATCACTTCGGACGCCGGCACGCGACTCTCACCGCCTTTGCCTGCATATTTCTGGTGGTTCTACTGGACTTTCTGAACAACATGATGCCCGGACACCGGGTGGTGACGCTGCCGGGGGAGCGGCTGTTCAACTTTGCCATCTGGGCAGGAGTTTTGGCCGTGGTTGGCTACGTGATGGGTACGCTCTACGAACGCAAGCAGGCGATGACCGCCGACATCCGGGAAAGCTTCAGCGGCCTGCTCCTGGTTCTGCAACACTTCATGGCCAACGACAAGCTTGGTGTAGGGGAAAACCAGCGACTGGTGGAGGCGTCGACAAGAATGGCGGAGGCGATGGGCATGGGCTCGGATCGTGTCGAGTTGCTACGGTCGGCGGTATTGCTGCGGGATCTGAGCAAGCTCGGGATCACGAACGACATTCTCTATA
>Ga0210400_10002359_pt1 | contig 17636 bp, 26 predicted proteins | sample IncBWH26MmetaG_FD_155456 | JGI IMG/M metagenome (GOLD analysis project Ga0210400, IMG submission 155456) | Forest soil microbial communities from Barre Woods Harvard Forest LTER site, Petersham, Massachusetts, United States - Inc-BW-H-26-M | ecosystem: Environmental > Terrestrial > Soil >...
GAGATCGGCCCGAAGCCCTTGCAGCCGGGAGGGTTCCAGATCCTGGTGGGAACTGGGCCCGACTCCGATACCGCCGCGGCGCGAGCCGGCCGGATGGGGCTTGGCCTGCATCCCATCATGAGAGATTGGGAGTCCCTCGAACACCAGCTCACGGTCTTCCGGGCAGCGGCTCCAGCCGACCGCCAGCCCGGACCCGTCGTTGTCCGGGTAAACAGTCCTGTCACCGAAAACCCCCTCGACGACGCCGACCGCGGGCCGTTGTCCGGATCTGTGGATCAAGTCAAAGACGACCTGCGGCGCGTGGCTGAACTCGGGGTCGACCACGTCATGTGGGATCTCACCGCGAGCGGGGTGCCCTACCAAACCCAGCTTGACCTACTGGAACCGCTCATTGCCACCAGGCACTAATACCGTGCCGCCGGCGAACCTGCGGCATCTGGTCGATGAGGAGACCCGCCATCAAGTCGACGGCCCGGCCTCGACGCCAGCATCGGCTCAGGCTTAGCAAACGCGGAATCACGCGCATGACCATGTTGGCGTCTAGTCATCGACGCCGTGTTGACGACGACGCATCACGACGCCGAGCCCCTTCAGCAGCTTCAGCACCGCGCCCTTTCGTAGGCCATAGCGGGTGATGAGTTGGGCGGTTGGAATACCGCTCCGGTAGTCGTGCACGAGCTGCTGGAGCACGCTTGCCTAATCGAGAGCGAGGATGGTACGGACGACTACCAGGCCGGTTGGAGCTAACGCGAGTATCGGGCCCCCGCCACTAAAGAAATAAGCAGATCAGGGCCGGTGCTATCAGCGTCGGCCCGATTGCTGTCTGGAGTCGTTTGACAGCGATTCGACAGCATTGCGAAGGGTCCCTGGACCGGATTTACTTTTTGGCTGACGAGGCGGGAAATTTCGACTTCAGACGGCGGCCGGGTGCCTCGGCATTTTTCCTCATCGGTACCGTCTCGATGACCGATATCGGACTGGGCCAAGACCTAGTCGACCTTCGACGGGAATTGACGTGGCAAGGCGTTGGATTCGAGTCGTGTTTTCACGCTACGGAAGACGCCCCAGGTGGTTCGAGACGAGGTGTTTCGGCTACTGGCAGCCGGCGACTTTCGAACCGACTTTACGATTGTTGAGAAGTGCAAGGTGCAGCCCCACCTTCAGTACCCGGAGGGCCTGTACAAGCTCGCGTGGTTCATCCTTGCCTTCAGATCGCCGATTACTGCACGTGGGCAGCCCAGCGAAAGTGGGAGTTAGGCGACGTGAGGTCCTACGGATTGATAGAGGACAAGATCGCCACCGAGTACGACATCTCACAGCATCTAGAGCTGCCAGCGCGCTTGGCCACAGGGAGATTCCGGCACCGACTTCCCCCATTTCTCTGTGCTGTTCCAGCACCACGACGTCGCAGCCCACTCGTTCAAGGGCGGAAGCAAGGGTCAGACCGCCGATTCCGGCCCCAACCACGGCGATGGGAAGCCCGCTCACTAAATCAGTCAAGCCACCTCCGGCCGGTCCTGCAAGGACTCGTCGCGGATCCTATTCTCCCAAGCGGAGTGAGCGTTAGGTGCGCCTGGCTGCGTGGGCATCCTCCACTGCTCGCTTATCCCCACTACTGAGCTTCTGGGTGTCACGCGGTTCGGCGAAAGGTTGGACGCTTTCAGGCAGCCCTTCGGCGATCGCCCGGCCGTGATCGAGTTCAGCGTTGACCTCGGCACCAAAGAGTAAGGCAATGTTCGTCAGCCAGAGCCATACGAGAAAGATCACGACTCCGGCTAGTGAACCATAAGTCTTGTTGTAGGACGAGAAGTTGACGACGTATACAGCGAACAGAGCCGAGACCGCCAGCCAGCCGATGGTGGCAATCACGCCACCCGGACTGATCCATTTGATGCCGCCTTGCTTGGCGTTGGGGCTAGCCCAGAACAAGACGGCAAGAAGCAACGAGACTAGGACCAAGAGCAAAGGCCACTTGACGATGTTCCAGACAAGCACGGTCGTGCCGCCGGCGCCGATGGCGTCTCCCACCTGTGTGGCGATTGGTCCACTGACGACCACGATGACTGCTCCCACCACCAAGACGACCACGGCCACGATTGTTACGCCTATCCGGATCGGAATCGTCTTCCAGATCGGTCGTCCTTCCCCCATGTGATAGATGACGTTCGATGCCCGTCGGAAGGCTCCCACGTAGCTAGAGGCTGACCACAGCGCGATGAGGAGTCCGACGACGGCCCCGACGGTCGCCTCGGCTTTATCGGACTGAGCCTGCGCTATTAGTGTCCTGACAAAGTGAGCACTCGAGCCGGGAGCTACTGACTGGACCTGCTTCACCAGCTGATGAGCGGTGTCTGTTCCCACTAGACCGAGGATGGCGAACAGCACGATCAGCCCGGGCACGACTGCCAGGATGCCGTAGTAGGTCAGAGCAGCGGCGAGAACAGTCAAGTTGTTGAGTTTGAACTCCGCCATCACTCGCTTCAGGACAGCCAGCTGTGAGCTTCGAGGGAGATCTGCAGGACTCTCCGGTGTAGATCCGGCGACTGCAGTCTCAGGTTCGGCGCCGGTCGTTTGGGCCGCAGCATCAGGCGGTTTCGTCATCTCGGTCCCTCTCGGGTCGGACCTCGGGGTCAATCAATAGAGCTGTAAGCGTGGGCCAATACCCTGACCCGTGTAGTCCAAACGTGATGGATCGATGCTCGGGCAGTTCTCGTGTTACCAAGGAGTGCCCGGGGGGCTGCAGATGAAAGACGAAGGGCTCTGGTTTCATCGCGGTTGCACTGGGTAGATCCGGAGGGCACTAGCGAACCCCACTCAAACAGAGGCCCCATCGTGAGTACCGACCCTCCAACTCCCCAACGATCGACGGCAGCGATGAACGTCTCTACTGAGAAAGGCGCAAACCCCGTGGTGTCTTCCGTCGCTGCGGACAGACCGACCAAGTCGACCGGGGAACTGTTACAAGACCCTTCTTCTCAGTTAATCGACCTCGTTCATGATGAGGTCGCACTGGCGAAAGCCGAGATGTCCGAGAAAGCGAAGAAACTCGGCGTCGGTGCCGGCATGTTCGGCGGGTCCGCCCTGTTCGGCATCTTTGCCTTGGCCGCGCTCATCGCCGCCGCCATCGCCGCCATCGGCGGAGTTCTGTCGATTTGGGCGGCGGCGCTTATCGTCGGCGGCGGATTAGCCGCCCTCGCCGGGACATTTGCCGTATGGGGCCGATCCGAGGTCAAACGGGGCAGTCCGCCAGTTCCCGAAGAGGCGATGAACAGCACCAAGGAGGATGTCACATGGCTGAAGACCCAAGCGCGATCCGCGAAGCCATAAACGAAACCCGCTCCGACCTAGCCGGGACCATCGACGCCCTGGGCCAGAAGGCGGACTTGAAGGCCCGAGGTACCGACAAGTTGAATGAGGCAAAGGAGCAAGCAAAAGACCAGGCGAAAGAGGTCGGGGATCGTATCCAGCAAGTGTTACCGGCCGAGGCTCGCCCGGGGCTGGCTAGAGCCATTGACCAGGCACATTCGACGACATCCAGAGTCGGCACCATCGTCCGGGATCGCCCCCTGTTGGTGGCAGCTGTCGTTGTCGTGATAGCGCTCGTTCTCCGTCCGACGCGCCTGAACCACCGAAGGGAGGCGCGAGGGTGAAACTCCTCTACAAACCCTTAGGTCTCGTGATCAGCGTAATGGGAGGCATCGTGGCGAGCGCCCTGTTCAAACGGGCGTGGAAGTTCGTGGGGCATGAGGACGAGGCACCGGCGGCCACGGAGCGCAAGCGTGATTGGGGTGAAATCTTGTTAGCGGCGGCCCTACAGGGGGCGATATTCGGTCTGGTCAAGGCGATCATGGACCGGGGGGGCGCGGTTTGGTTCCGAAAGGCGACTGGAACCTGGCCTGGCGACGAGGGCTAAAGCTGGTTTGGCGACCGATACGAGCCGTAGATCTGTCGTTCGGCAGGGTCACAGAAGAGAAGTTTGCATTTCAAGCGCAACGGACCCCTGCTTGTCTTGGTGTGTCGTCCCGTGGTCGTCGACGCCTCTGGAGGACGGTCATAGGGGATGGATCGCTCACTCGATGCCCTCCTCGTCGCTCGCTCTGCCAACGGAGATATCGACGCATGCGAACAACGAGCGGCTCGTGTTTCGCATGTACATCGACATGCTGGGCAAGTTCCCCTGATGGCTTTCGAGATACACGATGAGTGATGCGCTGTGGGACCACTTGCCTTGTGGGCGGGACAAAGAGCATCTCCTCCAACCGGTAGCCGATGACAGCCCACTTGGCGAGGCCGTTATCGGTCAACTCGTGGTAGTGCCGCCGTCCTGGTCGTCCGGGCCGATCTCACGGTCGAGGAAATAATTCTCGAATAACTTGGAGAGTCTCCTTAATTTTGGCTCGGAGTGGGTATCGAACACAGTGTCGCCACTATGGCGGCCTACGAACCCCGCTGAAGGAGCCCCGTTGTCTCGTCCGCAATACGCCTTCTTGATTGCTCTGCTCCTCGTCTGGCTTGCCTGGGCCGCAGGCTGGGTGGTCGTCGCCGCCATTGCTGCTGGCCTCATTGCATGGCAGGCAGTCCGCCTTCTCGAGGGGGACGTTGACCTTCAAGACCTCTTGGAGCGATTCCGTATAAAGAAGTGACTCGACCGGTTCTCAGCCCGTCATTGCCAAACGGGCAGTCCAAACCTATCCAAAGGAACTCACATGTCCGAATCCAATCAACCAGCCAAATCCAGCGCGTCTTCGGAAGGGGCGAATGGCCCCGAGAAGAGCCAGAGTGAGCCCGATAAGAATCAACGCGAGCTACACCAGAACAAAAGCGGGTCAGAGGAGAGGAAAAAGGCATCCGAGAGGAAGCAAGCATTGTCGTCGAGCAAAGGTCGCGACAAGGAGGGCGGCGGGGCCTTGCACACTGAACACGGGACTACCACCATCGCCAATAGCGTCGTGGCCAAGATCGCAAGCTTGGCTACGCAAGAAATCTCCGGTGTCCAGGCCATGGGGAAGACGCTTTCTCGCACGTTGGGTACCCTGCGGGCCAAGGTACCCGGCGCATCAGAGGCAGAATCGCAGGGGGTGTCAGTCGAGGTGGGAGAGCGCGAAGCAGCCATCGACATCGACATTGTCGTCGAATACGGCAACAGCATCGTCGAGGTGGCCGAGGCGATCCGCGAAAACGTCATTGAGCGTATCGAAACGATGACTGGTCTCGAGGTGGTGGAAGTCAATGTGAGCGTCGATGACCTGTACCTCGAAGGCAGTGACGACGAGGACCAGGGATCGCGCGTCGAGTGAGTTCTTCGGGGCCACAGCCTCCGACCCAGATCGGACGACGGGGAGTAGTCGCCTTGGCGGTGGCGCTTGCGGTCGATCAGATTCCCAACGTCGCTCGATCGAGGATTCTGACCAATGCCACCATGTATCCCGGTGGCCGTGTCGACGGCATCGTTCTGGCCACAGAGAGCGTAACGGTGCACGTGATCGTGGACTACGCCGAGTATGGGAGGTCTCTTCCGATCGTCGGCAATCGTGTGCTTGCCGCCGCTCGCGACGCCCTGAAGACGGTTGACGACAAGAGGACAGTAGTTGTGCGCATCGACGAGCTAGCACCGATACATCCGGCCAGTGGTAACGAGGCAAAGTGATGCGCCTCTTCAATCGTCTATTGGTCTTTGCCCTTGGGATCGTCTTCATTGCGCTGGGTTTCATTGCCGCTGTCGAGGCGATATGGACAGGTCTCGGATATCAATTCCTGTGGTTCCCGGGCAGGGAGTGGTTGCATACTCTTCGCAAGACACCCTGGTCAGCAAGGTCGGCGCTCGTTGGTGCTGCGATTGTGGCGCTGATCGCATTGATGCTGTTAATTGCCGAAATTCGACCGTGGCGCAAGCGCCTTGTGCGGACCCTTAGCGATCGGGACGGCACGTGGCTTCTCCATCGACGCTCGACCGAGCACCATGTGGGCCGAAACCTGGAGGCCACCGTGCTCAGGACGGCTATCAAGACCCACCTCGATATCTCCGCTCATCGCTGGAAGCTCTCTCTTCGAGCCGACGCGGCAGCAACCACTCGGCCCAGACTCGAGGCGGCGGGACGCGACGAGCTTGAGAAGCTTGGTGCTCCGGCAGGATCCACAGTGCAGGTACGGACCACCCGGGGTCCGGGCGCGCAATGAGCGATCGACGAAACCGCCTGATTCTGACGATGTTCGCTTTGATCCTGTTTGTGGCTGCACTCCTTGCCCTTCTGTACGGCGTCGGAGTCTTCGGCGAGTACCGCGCTTCCGAACCGGTCATTGATGACAATGTCATTCATCGATGGAACAACAACGGCGCAGGATCTTTCGCCGTGCTCGGCGCCGTCGGCTTCGTGTTGTTCCTGGCGGGGTGCATCCTTGTTGTACGCGAGTGGCGTCGTAACGACGGCAGAAAGCGTGCCGGCACTCTGGCCTTTCCCGCAAAAGTGAGTGATCGGGGCATGACCACGCTCGACTCGGCGTCCCTGAGCCACACGTTGGAAGCCGATCTGAAACGGCTGCCCGACGTGAGCGGCGCCCTTGTTGGACTGTTTGGAGGAGCACCGGACGTAGAACTGCGGACGGTTCTCGACGTCAGCGATCAGGTCAACCTCAACGGCCTCCCGAAGCAATTCGGCGAGGCAATGGACCGGTTCACCCGGACTGTCGGCTTCCGACCGCATCCGATTCGGGTGACCCTTCGGTTCCGAGGAACAGGCCGGGAGCGTCGGCTCCGCTAAGCGATCTTTGGCCAGTCGAATCATCAGTGCAGAGTGAATCAGATTCTTCGGCGAGCTCCCTGCACCCGGCAACCTCTGGCAACCCGAGTCGACGAACCCGGCCAGCGGTTATGGCCCCGGTATTGGCCGGAGGTTCCCCTCTGTTTGAGAAGTCACTGTGGCGGTAATTATGTCGACGGGATCACGGGGATCCCGCCGAGAGGGAGGGAGATCACAGAAACGCTGATTTTACTTGGGCTAGTTCTGGTGATCGTTCTTGCTGGGCTGGGTCTTGCCTTGTACGTTCTATGTATCGCCGTGGCCGTACTGCTTGTCCTCTGGCTAATCGGCTTCGTGGTAGGTCGTGACGAGGGTGCGGGTAACCACAGGTTCTACCGCTGTTAGTAGTCGCCCATCGGCTGCTCTGGGCTCTGGCATCGGATCTTCACGGTGGCCTGATTCAACTCGGACCGGTCGATCAGGCGAGCTGACCGCAGGTGCGATCTCACCGCTGGCGCAAACCCTCGGAGTCTCCCTGGCGACCCGTCCTCGTCAAGGAATACCGAAGTCGTTGCGGGGGTATATTCGAAGAAGGTCTCGCTTTCCACAATCAGGGCGCGATGGTTGAACGATCGTCATGATCGCTAGACATTCCAAAGGCTAAGGGGCAAAGTGTGGCGACGGTTGAAACGTACATCGAAGGAACGCCCTCGGAGGTGTACTCCGTGCTCGCCAACGGCTGGTATTACTCCGGATGGGTGGTCGGAACGTCGCACATGCGGGCGGTAGAGGAAGCGTGGCCGGCCGCTGGAAGCCGCCTGTTCCATGCGAGCGGGGTGTGGCCAGCAGTCCTAGCCGACGAGACCAGCATCGACGAGGTATTGCCGAATGAGCGGCTGGTCATGACAGCCCGTGGTCGACCATTCGGCGAGGCTCGCATCGAGATCGACCTTGCCGTCGAAGGTGATGGAACGAGAGTTACGCTCACCGAAACCCCCATACAAGGTCCGGCCTCCTGGATGCACAACCGGCTCGCCGACCTTATTCTTCGCCGCAGGAACGTCGAATCTCTCGCTCGTCTCGCCTCCATGTCTGAGCGTAGAACGGCACCTCACAGCACAGATCCAGAGCGCACACCGTGATCGGGGCTTCTCCAGATCCCCGTACTTTTTCGGGCGGTTCCTACCTTGGCGTCCCTGGTCCCAGCTTGCTTGCCGATGCCCAAGCAGGAGCTTCATGGCGCAGGGACGTCGGAATCGCCGACGCACGAGCAGCCTTTTGTGGGCCCGCTCGTGAAGAGGGCCGCAGTTGGTCTGGCATCGCCGAGGCCTCGGTCAAGGACCCTGCAAGGCGATCACGTTGGAATCTACCTGGCATGCCGCGGACAATGTGATGACACCCTTCAGAGTCATCTCAGCCGACTACTTGGCGGCGGAAAAGGTTTAAACGTTCAGCTGTAGGATCCGCCATGGCCACTACCAGCGACGAGCTCAAGAACTGATCGACAAGCTTCGAGGCAATACCGATCCGACTGAACCGGCAATGGTGGGAGACGTGCTGGCCCTTGCCGTAGAGGTCTTCAGCCTCTCCGAGCGATTGGTCGGGATCGAGTCCAATAGAGGTGGCTGTCGCCTGCATCTAACCTCGATGAAGGAACGTCCTGGTCGCGACATTCAGCACAGATCACGCGTCGGGGATGCGACGTGCGCTATAGCCGCCGACCTCCCCAAGGAGAGGCCGTCCTGTTCGATCGTGGTCGGCCCAGGTGCATGGCATCCCGGATCCGATCAATGCAGCAGTCAGAGGGCTGGTGGAGAGCCCGCCGCGTAGGTGGGGATGGGTTGGCGCCTCGTTTCGGCTTGGGCGTAATGGTCCCAACCGCGAAGCGCTCGCATCCCATAGACGAGCATGCTCTATGCCATCCTCGGTTTGGAATCCGAGTGGGATTGGTACAACTTATAGGCCGGCCAGGTCGACTATGAGGGTCGCCAGGCGAAACTTGAGGAGTTATATGGGACTTGCGGACGATGCCAAGAACAAGGCACAGGAAGTAAAGGGAAAGGCCAAAGAGGCCACCGGAAAAGCGACGGACAATCGGTCGCTGGAAGCCGAAGGTAAGGGCGACAAGGCCAAAGGGAATCTCAAGCAAGCAGGCGAAAACATCAAGGACGCAGTCGGAAAGAAGTAACCCTGAGCAGTAGGGGATCTTCGAGCGATTCCCAACGCGATGACCCCCGCCCGCCGCCAGTATCGCTGCTGCTCAGAAAGTACTCAGTAGTGTCGACCGCAGAGCGGCAAACCTCCGCACTGCTCTGAAGCGACAGAAAACGACGATTAAGGATCTCGAAAGGGCCGTATCCCCGATCGGGACCGTCCGAAGTCACTGAAATCCGACCTCGATAGCGTCGCAAAGCAACGGAAGGTCGCGTCACGCAAGCTCTGAACTGTTTGGCATCGCGGCCAGCTCAAGACCGGCAGCGGGGCCGTCCGGTTTTGTACGCCCCGTAGGCGCAAGACTGCTATTGCCTCGGCCCGTGAACGCAGGGTCAGCCCCGCTGCCCGGCGCTCCGGGTCAGGGCGATGGTCCCGATTTCGGTATTGCCTTTGTTGTACAAAGCGCGTGAACATGGAGCCTGACTTGCCCGTATACGGTCGCCGACGCATGCGGACTCATGCGATGGCCACGTCGACCACAAGCTCGGTCGGAGTAAGGCGGCTGCCGTCTCGCTCACTCACCTGAGCAACTTGGCCTTCCCAGTCGCGAATTCCTCAACGCTCCGAGCCGGGCGGTGCCTCGCTTCGAGTTTTGACCTCAGCCCAGCGAGGCGTCTTGCCCGGCCTCGCCGAACGGATGAGGTCATCGAGTCGGCACTCCGCTCGTCGGACCGCTCTTCGGTCCCCTACCTCAGTGCCGCGTCAGGCGCCAGCCCCCAAGAGGTGGCGTACGTTCTTGACAACCAATTGGTTGACATTCTGACGGCGTCGGAATATGGTTAATGTCAACCAATTGGTTGAGGAGCGATATGGCGTACGACGAACTGTCCCGGGTGTTCGCTGCCCTGGCCGACCCCACCCGTCGGGGCGTCGTGGCTCGCCTGGCCACCGGGGACGCCACGGTGGGTGAACTCGCCTCGCCGTATGGAATGACCGTGCAGGCGGTCTCCAAGCACCTGAAGGTGCTGGAGGATGCGGGACTGGTCAGCCGCACCGGGGATTCCCACCGCCGTCCCTGCCACCTGGAAGCCAATGTGTTTGACCTGATGACCGGCTGGATCGAACGGTACCGGCGCGAGGCCGAAGCCCGGTTCGCTCGCCTGGATGGTGTCCTCGTCGATCTCGACGCCCTCGATAACCCCCGCCGCACGCCCGGCCATTCCACCCGCCCGCACAGCACAGCAACGAAGACCACGAACTCACAGGAGGAAAAACGATCATGAGCACGACAAGCGACACCTCGGTTCCCGAAACCACAATCAAAGCTCCGGCCGACCTTCCGACCATCACGATCGAGCGCACTTTCGCCTCGGCACCGAGTCAGGTGTTCCGGGCCTTCGTTGAGCCGGAACTGTTCAGCCGCTGGATCGGGCCGCACAGCGTCGAAGCTCGCGTCGACCATTGGGACGCCCGGACCGGCGGAAGTTGGAGCTACGCCGCCTGGCGGGACGGGGAGCGCATCGCCGGCTTCTACGGGTCGTTCCATGAGATTCGCCCCGAGGAGCGTCTGGTGCAAACCTTCACCTACGACGGCGCTCCCGACGGGGTCAGCCTCGATACGACGACCTTCACCCCTCTGCCCGACGGCACCCGCCTCACCACGGTGTCCGTGGTGGAGTCCCTGGAGCTTCGCAATCTGATCCTCGGCAGCGGTATGGACACTGGTGTCCGTGAGGGCTACGCGAAGCTCGACGTGCTTCTCCAGGCCCAGTGAGCCGGGGAGGCGACATGCCCGCGCACGCGCACCCCGAGGTCGATCCCGCCGTACAGGCCTACATCGACAAGATCGGCCCCAAGCATCGGCCCCTCTTCGACCGGCTCCACCGGTTGATCGTGATCACCCATCCGGACGTGTCCGTGGGCCTGTCCTACAGGATGCCCGTCTTCAAACTCGGCGACCGCCGACTGTACGTCGGTGTATGGAGCCACGGCCTGTCGGTTTACGGGTGGCCGCAAGGGTCGGAGACCGCCTTCGTATCACGTCATCCCGAACTCAAAGCGAGCAAGGGCACCATCCGCCTGGGGCTGAAGGACGTCAAAGCGATCACCGATGAGGACCTGCTCCTGCTGGTCGATGCAGCCCTGGGGAGCTGAGTTTTCGAACGCTGACCTCGCCACCATTCAACGCTGGACGGCGCGTTGACGGAGACGCTTTTTGGAGGTTTACATGCTCCAGAGTGCCTGCGTGGGTGATAGGCGTGCTGCCCGTAGTGCCGGGAGGAGTCCGGCGATCGCTCCTATGAGAAGGGCAGCAGACAGGCCCCCGGCCCATGCGAGTGTGGGTATGACGATCGCCCAGTGTTGGCCGCTTGCGAAGGCGCAAGTCGCGGCGACGCCTGCACCGACCCCAACTGCTCCTCCGATGAGTCCAAGCAGGATGGCTTCGGTGAGGAATTGAATGCGAACGTGTCCTTTGGTGGCTCCTAGGGCCCTGCGCAGTCCGATCTCACTCCGTCGCTCGAGGACGCCAATGAGCATGACGTTACCGACCCCGACAGCACCTACGAGCAGTGAGACGGCACCAAGGCCAAGGAAGAGGCTGTTGAGCGCGCCTTTGGCTTTTGCCTGGGCGACGAGAGCGGCCGAAGGTTGGGACACGCTCACTTGGTTTGGTGATTCAGGATTGGCGGTAGCAGCAAGAACTGACTGAACGACGTTGACTTGGTCTGTCTGTACCCGCACGTAAATCTGGGAGGGATGGCCGTCGCTTCCGAGATATTTCTCTGCGGCGGGAAAGCCGACCAATACCGAGGAATCGATCTGAGGAGCGAGGACCGCCGGATGGAGAATTCCGGCCAAATAGAACCACTGATTCCCCACCCAAATTCTCTCTCCGGGGTAGACGCGGTCTATGCCAAGGCGCTGGGCCGCACTGGCCCCGAGCACGGCGATTGGTTTGCGTTCGGTCGCCGCGTTGAGAAATGAACCTTGAGCAACACTCGTTCCAACGGCGTGGGGCAAGTCGAGGCTGGCCGCGTCTACGGAGATCGCGTTGGTGTCAATCGAAGGGATGAGTGGGCTGCGGTAGGCGTTCGCCCTTGTGGCACCGGTGAATTCGACTGCCATGACGGGGCCGATCCTTCTGATCATTCCGGGGGCCGGAATGGGGAGTTCTGCAGTCTTACCGAACAGAGTTTGGCCATTGCTGACGGTGAGCAGGTTGGTGCCCAGTTGACTGATCTCGTTGAGCAGGCCAGCTTCCGACGATGACGAAAGACCGAGAACGGCAACGATGGCACCTACGCCAATCGCAATTCCCAACGCGGAGAGGACTGCCCTTAGACGACGTGTTCGGACTCCTACGCTTGCCAGTCGGGCGAGGTCGTCGATTCGAAGCCTGCGTACTGTCAGGGGTGTCGTGGTCATCGATCGTCTCCGCTTGGTGGTCGAGAAAGTGGGTGGGTAGATGTATCGCTGATGATCCGCCCGTCGAGCATCTCCACCCGCCGCGGCATGCGAGCCGCGATGTTCTGATCGTGGGTGATGACGACGATGGTGGCCGCCTGAGCGTGCAGGTCATCCAGCAGGGCCAAGATGGCCTGACCGGTTGCTTGGTCGAGATTGCCGGTGGGCTCGTCTGCAAGCATGATCGCGGGACGACCAACGAGGGCCCTGGCGATAGCGACCCGCTGACGTTCGCCTCCGGACAGCTGGGTCGGCCGGGCGCCAGTTCGATGACCGAGTCCCACCATCTGTAATGATTCAGCGGCTCGGTGCCGCCGCTCTACCACTTCTACTCCGGCATAGAGGAGTCCGTCAGCCACGTTGTCCAAGGCGGTCGCATGCTCCGCCAGAAAGAACTGCTGGAACACGAAGCCGATGCGGGTCGCCCTGAGCGCTGCCAGTTCACGATCCGACAGGTCTGACAGGCGGAGCCCAGTGACCCGGACAGCGCCGGTGGTGGGTCGGTCAAGGCTGCCCATCAGATGCAACAGTGTGGTCTTGCCTGACCCCGAAGGTCCTACGATCGCCATTAGTTCCCCAGCGGTGACCTTGAGGGACACATCCTTCAAGGCCACCACCGGAGGCTCACTGGGATAGACCTTCGTTACCCCGTCCACCTCCAAAACAATCTGGTCCGCCGCGGAGAACGCAGATTTGTCGACAAGGTTGGATTCGTCGAGATCAATCAGCGGGCCGCTCATCTGGCCGGCACCACAACGCGCTGACCGGCTGCCAGCCCGGGCCCGGTCACCTGAACGAGGCCATCAGCGTCGTCGAAGATCCCCAAGGTGACGCCGACGAGATGGTGGACACCCCCGACGTCGACGACCTCCACGGCGTACCCACCGTTCGACAATGCGGTTAGTGCGGTGACTGGCACGACCAGTGCGTGGGCAACGGTAGCAGTGGTGATCGACACCTGTACCGGGGCTTGGTCCAGACTCCCAGTAGCAGTGGGATCGGTGGGAGCCACTTCTACGGGGACGGTAGGAGTGGCGTTGGATCCGCCTCCCGAGGGAACGGAGGCCACGGCGCCGACGGACGAGACCACGCCCGGCGTGGACGTGCCGTTCGGCAAGGTGATCGACACCTTATTCCCCACCTTTATCTCAGATTGCTGGGCGGCATCGAGACTGATGGTGACCTGCCTCGTAGTTGAGGATGCACTCAAGATGGTCTGTCCCGGACCGGCCGACGCCCCAAGGGTGGCCGAGATGGTGGTGATCCGGGCCGCGGTAGGCACAAATACCACCTGTCCAAAGTCGAGGGTGCCAGATTGGACGACCCCTAAGGCAGCTTGGAGTTTCTCAACGGCTTGTTTCGTCCACCAGGAGAATTCGTTCGAGTCAGCCGGTATCTGCGCCGCCGTGGCGTAACCCAAGGTGACCAGGTCGGCGTTGAGTTCTGCCACATCGCTGCCGGTGACGTCCGATGCCGAGGCGCCCTCGGCCAAAGCGCGGTAGACGGGAGTCGACCCGTAAAGCAATACGACCGGACTGCCATCGACCTGGTAGAGCACTTGGGCCTGTGAGATCACCTGGCCTGCTGCGGGTAGCCACGTGATGTGCCCTTGCGCCTCGTTGACGATGCTGGTGCTTCCGGCGTAGCCCAAGGTTCCGTTGACAGAGGTCTGTGAAGACAGGCTCCGGTGAGTCACGACTGTCAGCGAAGGCGGAGTGCCGTTGTCCCTCGATCCGGACGCACCTGGATTGTTTTTGCCGATCGAGTCGCCAATTCCCACTGCCGCCACGGCCACCACCACCAGCAATACGCCCGCGGCAACGAGGCGCTTCCGACGATGACCTGTCGGCATTCGCCCTGGATCCAGGGACTGGGCTGAGACGGGACCAACCGGTGTACTTGAGCAAGTGGCGCTGTCGCTCACGAGCCACCACCTGGTCGGCTCGCGATACCGTTGCCGCCGAGGCTCGGCATGGACGACTGGCAAGCTTGGTTTGCCACGCCGAACTGGGGCGAGTTGGGATCGATCCCGCTAAGAGATCCCATGCCATTGCTGGTCGGGTCGGGGAAGTTCGGTATCCCGTGGGCCCGCATGCACTTGGCGTAGTTCAAGAGCTGCGCCACCTCGCTCTGGGTGAACTTGTGTCCAGTTGTCATGCCTTTCCCGCCGCCGGGAAGCAACTGGGCGCACGCCTGCTGTGCCGCCTTCAGCTGAGGATCGTTCGGGTCGTTGGTGATATCGAACCCCCCACCCGGTTTGGGGTCAGGGAAATTGGGCACACCATGAGACCGAACACAGGCGGCATATGCCAACGCGGCCCGGTCGCTGCTGCCACCTGACGAGGTGCTCGGCGCAGATGGATGTGTCGACGCGCTTTGAGCTACTCCAGGCGTGCTCGGTCCTCCTCCACATGCGGTGATGAGGAAGGCAAATGGCACCAGAGTTGCCGTGATCAACGCCCAGCCACGCCGTCGTGCGCTTCCGGGTCCCTGTCCGATGCTTGCCACCGCCTCTTGGCTGTCAACCATTGGGTTCTCCTTCACTCGGGATTCGTACTCTGGATGGAGTTATAGAAAACCTGTCGTTGCGCGAGTGCAACGGCGTTACGTTTTTGCAACAGTGGATGAGGCATTCTGTTACCGGTCAGCCAATCCAGAAGATCGATATCCACCCAACTGCTCGGGTGGCAGGGAGTAGACGATGAGGGTGTTGCTCGTTGAAGACCACGCCAAGTTGGCGGCAACAATCGCAAGGGGGCTCCGCCAAGTCGGCCTGGCCGTTGATGTTGTCTACGACGGCCACGACGCCCTCGCCCATCTGGCGACCACCAAGTACGACGTCGTCGTGCTGGACCGGGACATTCCTGGCGTTCACGGGGATGAAGTCTGTCGGACGATCGTCGAGGAGGGATCGCGCAGTCGCGTCCTTATGCTGACCGCCGCGGACAGTGTGCAGGAGCGGGTGAAGGGTCTTGGCATCGGAGCGGACGACTACCTGTCCAAACCGTGCGATTTCTCGGAACTGTTAGCACGCATTCGTGCTCTGCAACGGCGTCCTACCTCATCGCTGCCACTGACCCTCGTCAGCGGCGATCTAACTCTCGATCCAGCCCACCGAATCACGACCAGAGCGGGGCTCCGTTTGGCGCTAAGCCCGAAAGAGTTCGCCGTCTTGGAGCTGCTCCTCACATGTCAAGGAGTAGTGGTCTCAGCCGAGGAGATCCTGGAACGAGTGTGGGACGAGTCCGCTGACCCGTTCAGCCAGGCGGTCCGGACAACGATGAGCCGACTTCGTGCCAAGCTCGGCAATCCTCCCATGATCGAGACGGTCGCCAAGTCCGGCTACCGAATCAGTGGATGACCATGCACCCGTTCAAACGGACAGTGCGGCTTCGGCTCACTTTGCTGTACGGAGCTGTATTTCTCGTTTCCGGTGCGGCGTTGCTTACCATCACATATGTCCTGGTAGACACTCAGCTTCATAAGCCTCTGCGGGTAACCCAGGGACGCCTGCCAAATACAGTTCCTGTCCCCGGCACCGTCCTGGCGCCGGCATCGGCCAGAGGCGGTCTAAGGACCCAGCAGGCCGCCGATCTTCATCAACTCCTTGTGCAATCGATCGTCGCACTGGCCATTATGGCGGTGCTGTCCGTTCTGCTCGGCTGGTTCGTCGCTGGTCGAGCGCTGCAACCCATTCGGACCATGACCGCCAAAGCGCGCCGCATCTCGGATCGCAATCTTCACGAACGCTTGGCTCTCTTTGGCCCGAGGGACGAGCTAAAGGATCTTGGCGACACCTTCGATGCGCTGTTGGCCCGATTGGAGGCGGCCTTCGAATCGCAGCGACAGTTTGTTGCCAATGCATCACATGAACTGCGTACTCCGCTCACTCTCGACCGGATGATGCTCCAAGTCGCGCTGTCCGACCCTGATCTCACTCTCGATTCGCTCCGGTCGACTTGTTTAGAGCTGATCGACGCAGGCAAGCACCAGCAACGACTCATTGAGGCCCTCCTGACTCTCGCTCAGAGTCAGCGTGGTCTTGATCACCGCGAAACATTCGATCTCGCCTTATGTACTGCTCAAGTGATACAGGCCAACAAGGCCGCGGCGGCGTCGAGCGGTTTGCGCATCAACGCCACGCTCGACAAATCTATGATTTCGGGCGACGAGCGCCTCATGTCCATAATGGTGTCAAACCTTTTGCAAAATGCCAGTCGTTACGGCGATCCCGGCGGTGTCGTTGATATCGATGTGTCCAGCAATGCCGGACAGGCGACGCTCGTCATCAGTAACGGAGGCGACCTCATCCCCGCTGACGACGTCGAAAGGCTCACTCAACCCTTCCAACGCTTAGCAGGAGTCCGTACGGCCAACTACGACGGATTCGGACTTGGGCTCTCAATTGTCGCAGCTATCGCCACCGCCCACGACGCCACGCTTCGCCTCGCTTCACGGCCTGGAGGAGGCCTAATAGTCCACACCAGTTTTCACTTGCTGCTCGAAGACCACGCCTGCTCCGACAATGATTTGGAACAATTGAACGAGGCATAGGTCCGCTGGAGGGTGACCTCGATGCCTTCGAGCGAGATGTGATGACCAACCATCTCGGGACGCTCCGAGTCACGCGGATGTTCGTGCCGATCTTGAAGTGCCTGTCAAAGCTGATGAGTCCATCATCTGGCCCGCTCACTCTGTGTTCAAGTCGCACGACGGTGGACCAGCCAGAGGGTCGCGCCGATGAGCACTAGCGACAACGCGAGCAGCCCGCCGCCCTCGACCCACTGGACTCGCCAGAAGTAGCTGGCCGGCTGGTAGTCGGCGCGCAGGACGTTCCCGACAACGCCGGCGAGAAGGGTCTAGCCGGCGAGGGTGGCGACGATCGCAGGGACGACCCGGCGGACGAGCATGCCGGCGAGGGCGCCGATCCGGTTAGAACCGCCTTGCTCGCGGATCCCTCCCTATGTCAACTAAGGTCTTAGTGGAATCAGCTATTAGTGGAAGAAGGTGCGGGTGATCGAGTTTCAGCTTGACACCGCTTCAGGTGTCGCTACTTATCTCCAGCTGGTCCAACAGGTTCATCAGGCCCTTCAGCTCGGCCTCCTCGAACCAGGGGATCAGCTGCCGACGGCCCAGCAGGTCGTGGCCAAACTGGCCATCAACCCCAACACGGTGCTCAAGGCTTACCGAGACCTGGAACGGGAGGGTTTGGTGCGCCCTCGTCCAGGCCAAGGGACGTTCATCGTGGGGACCCTCCCGCGTACCGACCCCGCGGCGCAG
>Ga0210400_10002363_pt1 | contig 17606 bp, 15 predicted proteins | sample IncBWH26MmetaG_FD_155456 | JGI IMG/M metagenome (GOLD analysis project Ga0210400, IMG submission 155456) | Forest soil microbial communities from Barre Woods Harvard Forest LTER site, Petersham, Massachusetts, United States - Inc-BW-H-26-M | ecosystem: Environmental > Terrestrial > Soil >...
GGCGGGTCCACGTTAAACGCTCCAGGAGACACCCAGGTGCCAGATGTCACCGGCAAATTCGTTATATTGCACGGCGTGGGTGGCGCTCCTGCCGGTTCTGTCGGAACACCTTGGTTCGATGTTACTCCAAGCAATTTTGTCAACGGTGTGCCGCAATGCAGAGGCGCATTCTGCCAAAGCGCCATCGGTGTTCTCGGCGATGCGCCGCGTAGGGCCTTCAGCGGACCCGGGCTCTTTAACCTGGATGCCTCGGTATTCCGCCGCATTCCCATCAAAGAGCGCATAAGCATTGAATTTCGTGCCGATGCCTTGAGCGTAACGAATACACCTCAATTCGACAAACCGAGTCAGGGCTTTAGCACCAATACATCCAGCAATTTCGGCTATATAACCAACACGATCGGCGGCAACCGAACCGTTCAGCTTGGTGCAAAGCTGACGTTTTAGCCGTGAAATGGTTTAGTCGCTCTCGAATCAAAGGCGGCAACTATGGCAATCGAACGACGCGAATTCCTCAAGACGACGGGAAAAGCAATCACCGTGGGCGCAGCTACGCTTGCGCTGGGTGGCAAGATTCTCGGGGCAAACGATCGTGTCCGCATCGCAGTTTGCGGAGTACGCGGTCGTGGCAACGATCACCTCCACGGTTTTGCCCGCGTTCCAGGCACGGAGATCGTCACACTGTGCGACGTGGATGAAAACGTGTCGAACCAGCGCCTCGGCGACATGGAGAAGCTGGGTTTGCCCAAGGCAAAGTCCTGCGTCGACATTCGCAAGCTGCTCGAGGACAAAAACATCGACGCCATCTCCATTGCCACGCCCAATCATTGGCACTCGCTAATGGCCATCTGGGCCTGCCAGGCCGGGAAAGACGTGTACGTTGAGAAGCCGTGCTCGCACAATACCTTTGAAGGGCGGCAACTCGTGGGCGCGGTAAAAAAGTACAACCGAATTTGTCAGCATGGCAGCCAGTCGCGATCGAACCCCGGCATGCTGGAAGCCATTCGCCATCTGAGTGACGGCATGATCGGCGATGTCTACATGGCCCGCGCGATTTGCTACAAATGGCGCCCTTCGATCGGCCGCGCCACTGAAGTACCTGTCCCCGCTGGAGTCAATTACGATCTGTGGACCGGCCCCGCGCCGCTGAGACCGTTCACCCGCAATCGCTTTCACTACAACTGGCACTGGATCTGGGACACAGGGAACGGTGAAGTCGGCAACCAGGCCATCCACGAAATCGATATTGCGCGGTGGGGCCTAGGTGTTGGCTTCCCGGTGTCTGTGTCTGCCATGGGTGGACACTTCATGTTCGATGATGACCAGGAGACGCCCAATACTTTGAACGCCAACTTCGTTTTCGATGCTCCGGATGGCAAACGCAAGATGATGGAACTCGAAGTCCGCCACTGGATCACCAATCACGAGGCGGAAATTGGCACCGGCGCCTACGGGGCCAGTGGTGTGCCCCCTGCGGGACTCACCGCCAACGCAAACAAAAAGCCTGCTGACAAACAACCGTCCCTGGGGCCGAAGGATGCCAAGACCAACACCGTCGGCAACATTTTCTACGGCTCAAACGGCTATCTCGCCATCGACGGATTCGACGCCTACAAGACGTGGATAACGGATCAAGTCGAACCCGGGCCGTCCGGTAGAGGTTCTGCGGACCACTACGCGAACTTCATTGATTGCGTGCGCAGCCGCCGCGCCCAGGACATTCATTCGCCGATTGAGGAAGCCCACATCTCGACCACACTCGTGCACCTGGCCAATGCCTCGTACCGTCTTGGCCGTACGCTGCGATTCGATCCTGCGCAGGAGAAAGTCATTGGGGATGACGAAGCCAATCGCCTTCTGCATGGTACTTATCGCGCACCTTACATTGTGCCGGAACAGATCTGAGTCGTATGCCGTAAGTGAGTTACTGTCACACTAATGTCCCTTCTGGATTCATTCCTCTTGTACGCCTGCTGTGTTAACACCGTGATATCGGAATCGCTGCCCATCTCCCGCCGCCAAAAGGATGCCTTTCATTCGGAGACCAACTCCGAGGGCCCATAAACTCTCCGCACACGAAATATTCCACGTTGTTTTTTCTTTGGTCCGAAGAGGAAAAAATCGGCAGGGAGGGTAGTCTCTGCCATCAGAGCGTCGTGATTGTGAGCCTTCGCCACCGCCATCCGGAGAATTACATCCTTGCCCGGGTAAATAGCCACGCCGCCACCAAAGCCGCATCTTGGTATCGCAAACTTCTTGTAGTTGCGCCACCACTACTTAGTCGCCAGGAGCTTGCGGTCTGTGTTCATTCTCCTTTTGAAGCTGGCGCATCGCTCTCCATCGCTCGTACCGTTCCATTTTCTGAGGCGAAGGATCCTCCTCATCTTTCAGCCGGAAGCAGAACCAGTCGACAAGTCCTTGCTCGGCCAGCACGCGCTCCTGCGGCTTCGCGATCAGGTGCGTCGCGTCGGGAAGCAGAACAAACTCTACGGGCTTTTCGAGGCGCGACAGGCCCACGTACCATTTCCATAGCCCCCAAGCGGTGCTGGAACCAAGCGCCACAAGGCGCATGGGCGTGGCGACCTTATCCAAATTGAAGCCCGAGGCTTCGCTCAGCCATGAATCCACGCCCTGTCCCTCGCCAAAATGACGATCGTCTTTTAAATCACCACATTGCGAACAGGCCTGTAACATTGTTAAAAAGTGAAATTCAGTTGCTCTTAGAGTTTTGGCGAAGGACAGGTCATAGGCGTGGTTGCGATGCTCAAGATCGGCCGATAAGACGAAGTCAGGATTTGAAGTCCAGAAATAGAAATGTCATTGGCTGATGCGCTCGGAAGGTATACCTGTATGGACCAGAAGAAATATGTGCCACCCCGTATTCCAGAACGAGAGGATTTGCTTACGTACGTTGCACCCACCTACACAACGGTAGTAAATCAGGAACGTAAATTCGTGGAGGTGTCAGACAGCTTCTGCACACTTGTGGGATACAAGACCGAGGAACTGATTGGAAGGCGGTTCGATCATTTGACCGCACTGAACACTGTCGACATTCCCACGACGTTCAATCTGTTTTCCACACTTGGATACATGCAATGCCTGTGGATGTTTGTTCATCGCACTGGATACCGCATTTTGATTCGATATGAATCTTGGCTCCGGCCGGATGCGAATATTCAATCGAATATTGAAGTTGTGCAGATTACTCGCCACCATCTGGCCGCTCACCTCGAACGCCGTCAACCCTTCCTGTAGGCACTACACCTTCTGAACTGTGTGTGAACGGTCTTGATGAGACTTTTTGCGGATGAATTTACAGAGGCTCTCGCACATGATTTCTGAGCGTCTAGCCAGAGGGTCTCAACTGGTGATTTCGGTTCGCTGTACTTGTCGCCGTCTTTGGTGTGCTGCTGCTCTAGCGCCTCGGTTCTCGACCGAAACTGACCGCAGCTATGTGTACGAGTGACCGACAGCACAATTTGCAGCCGTGCTCGGGCCAGGGAAACTCTGCGCCGTTTGCTGTTTCTTCCGGAAGACAGGCCAGGCATCGTACAAGTAGAGGCCGAAGGGAATCCACCAAATCAGGTCGTTGGTCACGCAGAGAATCCCCGTCCGAACTGGCCAGACCCCGCTCCAAATGAGGCGCGCTAGGCCGATGGGACCGAAGACTTTTCCCGTAAGGCCGACAGCTGCTAACACCCAGCCCCTTTCGGGTACACGCGCCACCTCAAGATACAAGACGCCGTATAAACCTCCATGCCGAGGCAGGCAAAGACCTGAGGATAGGTTTCGTGTGGCATCCTCGCGAAACGGAACAGCCACTGTGGATCGATGACGGCGTAAAGACCCCATGTGATGTTATAAAGGCCAGTCGCTAGGAAGACGACACGGTGGAAATGCCGACGCGCAATCATGGACGATCATCGCGTGACGAATCCGGTAAAGTCCACGGCCAATTTCCGCGGGGTAAGCCTAGAGACGCGTATAGATCACGCATCCCTGACAAGCACATCTCACATCGACGTTGAAGAGGACTGGGCGATGGCCCAATAAGACTCTTCGACGTCGTCGACCCCCTGCAGCGCAGCTTCCCGTACTGCGGCTTTGACATCCGCGTCCGGTTTGAGCATGTGAATAGCATTGCTAAGATTTCCGCTCGCCTGAGCCGCGGTCTTCAACTGGTCGAAAGGAATGCCCAGGTTATCCGAGATATGAACCGCCGCGACAAACACCCAGAGGATGTTGAAGCCTTGGGACGCCGCCTGCAGATTCGTAACGGGCGGATTCTGTTGCCTGAGAAGCGCGCTGAGCTTGTCTGAAAGCTGTTTGTTTTGCCTTAGCAATTCGCCTGGGGTCTTCGGTGTGGCTTTGACGAGGCTGTGCTGATCCGTGGGCGGGTGTGCGCTGGCTAGCGGGAGGCTACGCACTGAGATACATAACCGCCAGGAGTCCGCTAATACTGATTACTAGGCGTTTCATGTTAATGCCTTCCTGCTCTGATCTTCGGATTCGAGAATCCGCGCTCGTCACTTTTTAGACTTGTCCACCAGGGAACTCAGGTTCACACCTATGCCAAAAGAAACGGTATTAAGGCTGTGATGCATACTACGGCTGTAGCTCGCACCAAAATCGATATAGTAGGTTAGGCTGTAGCTAACCCCGACATTCACGCCATTGTCCCGGTCCAGGCTGGCTCCGCCGAGTGTCTCAGCATTCTTTTCGAACACGCGGTTATGCTTCACGGCGGCGGGCAGGTCGTTCCGCGCGGGACGATCCGGCTGAACACTGTCTGCATGCCCCAGGGTGCAACGTGGTTTCCTCTCTGAGTAGGCCCTGGTCATCTGAATTCCTTCTGTTGGATTTAGGTGTCCCCGATGAGTTCCATTTGACGGATTCTGAGGGGATCGTCGCTCTGGAGACGACCCCTCTCAGCTCCGTCATCCCGCTTACCGCTTGCGGACCTTTTTCGCCACCAGGATTGGGTCGGCCATGGTCTTGAAGAGCAAGCCGCGCAGCACAACGTTGTTCCCAACGATGAGCGAGGAACCTCCGGAGATACCCTCAAACTCCGTCCCCGAGGAGACTACGACCTGCACCTGGTTGATGCCATTGCCGGTGAACAGCGCTGACAGGTTGTTGACGGCGAAATTAGGCGAGTTGAGCGACGCCACTGTGCCTGGGAACTGCGACATGTGCAGTTTCACGCGGTCCGTAGTTGCCGTCGTGCCCGTGGTCGATGACGAGACAATCAGCGCTCGGACCTTCACTTCTTGCCCGACGAGTAAATCGCTCGCGGAAGCGAAGGAAACGCCGGACGGAATGGCACCGCTCAGATCATCGGATTCGACCGCATATTGCGCGCCGGCGTTGATGGAAATCGTCATGGAATTGCCCACACTCACGCCCTGGACCGCAGGCTCTTCGTTCTCGACCACCATTTGGAACTGGTTGTTCGCAGGGTTGACGGCCACGATGGTGCCTTCCAGTTCTTCTTGGTTGACGCCATCATCCAACTGGACCTGGCTCGCAACCAGCGTCCCGTTTGTCATGACGAGCAGGTGCTCGATTTCCACGATTTGTCCAACCTGCACACACGAGAAGCTATTCGCAGCACAACCGACTTGGTTGAAGTCCTGGTACTGCGTATTGTTGTCAACGTTGACTGTGAACGTTTGACCACTGGTGCCGTCCTGCAGCGTAAAGCCAGCGCTGCTGACGCTCTGGACATTTCCCTTCAGACCTTCGATATCTTCGAGTTCGCCAGTCGAAGGTTGGGCAGCGACTGCGGCCAGCGTAACCGACGGCGTGACACTCAGGTTGCTCTGAATGGATGAATTCAAATCGAAGTCAACGGTCAGACCGATTGGTGCGTTGGCGGTGACCGTCACCGGGAAGGGGGTCGAGCTGATCGTCACCGAGGACTGGTTCAGCGCCGGCTTGAACTCGCAGACCTGCCCAGTGAGGCAAGTCTGTGTGCCCATCGTGATTGTCTGGCCCGTCTGGTTCAAAATCGTAAGCTGGGGATTGGCGAAGGTGAAGCTGATGCTGCTGTAAGTGCCATCCGGAGCGTTCAGCGCATTCAGTAGCGTCTTCTCCGTTTCCAGTTGAGTGAGCTCGACCTCAATCGGGCTCGTCACCAGAGAAACCGCGGCCTTCGAAGTATCGGACGGCTGCAAGCTGGCACCGGTGACGTTAATTTCAAAGGACAGTACCGAGACTCCTGCCGGTGGGTTATCCCGGATCGACAAACTGAGCGACCGGGGAGCCAGTGGCTGCGTGGCTTGCGTTCCGCTCCCGCAACCTGCCACCAGCGCGGCAACCGAAAGAACTGCTGAAGCAAGCAATGCTAGTTTTCTCATTGGTGTAGCTCCTTCAGGACCTTTCTCCCAGAATCTGAAAACAAACCTCGTCAGCAAAATCACGAAACCGCAGGGAAGGAGAAGCGCCAGAGCGAACGTGATCATCTTGCGTGCTGTCATAACGCCTCCGACGATGTCTCCCCTGCCTGGTTCCAGTACCCGAATAAAGCAAGGGGCACACCAAACCAAAAATTCATTAAGCTGTGTATTTACAATTAGTTAGATGAGAGAAGAATTGCGTGATGTGGGTGGGTCCAACACACAGTGGGTTAGTCCAACTCTCTCGTCGGGCTGGACTTGATCTGCGGAATCTGCGGCAGGGGCGAGCGTCTCGGAAGGCGGGTGAAGAAGATCCGTTCTTGTGTCGGGGATGACAGGGCAAGAAAAGGAGCCCGTGAACCAGCAGAATTTATTGTGGTCCCGAATCTGGATTGGTCGCGCCTTCTCCTGCTGCTCCGGTCTGCTCAGGGACTTCCTGCATATCTCTCATTTCGGTAATCTCCGCGGACTCTGCAGACTCTCCCATTTCGCTTTCGTGCTCTACGTCTGCCCGCTCGAACTCACCCTCAAACTCCGCCTTCCCGTTTGCTTCGTTTTCGCCGGGATCAGGCCTCTCCACTTCGGGGCGAATCTCGTTGGTCGGTTCGGGTTGCTCTGGATCAGAGTCCATTCCGACGCGAGTTGAGAATCCGGGTTCCACGAGCACCGATCCTCCGTTGGCATTGCGTGCATAGACTTCGACAAGCCCGTCCACGACATCCACTTCCGTGACGTTGCGCGAATTGACTTCCACATCGAACTGCGTCCCGCGAACCGCAATAACAGCGCTGGGAGTTCCGAGTTCGAATGGCACGGCGCCGCCCGTCCGCTTATTGATGAGCGCGCGGATTCGCCCCAGAAGCAATTGGAAGTAACTCGGATCGCTTGAAGAAGGTTGTTGCACCTGCAATTTAGTATGCGCCCGAACAATCACCTCACTACCGTCGCTCAGGCGAAGAAGTAATCTCCCGCCGCCTGTATCAAGAATCGTGCCTGCAGGAAGCTGCTCTCCCCGCAGAGGATTAGAGGGCAATTGGCCCGGGAGGCTTAGACGGACATTGCCTTTCCACTCTGCAATCGTAGCTCCAGCGATCGCAGCCGTAGCCGGCGTTGAACCAGATTGCTGTTCTTGCGCCGACGCCATTCCGGCAGTGATCCAGAAAAACAGGAGGCAAAAATAAATGGAACGAGCGGCTGTGTATTTCATTGATGTACCTCGCTGAGAATGATCCGAGTCACCGGCAGATGGATTCGAAAAGATGTCCCCGATCCAGATTCGCTCCATGCCTCGGCTCTTCCTCCGTGTTGTTCGGCAATCCGTTTGACGAAAGCCAATCCAAGTCCCCACCCACGCGTTGATTCTTCCTGTTCGCTTCTTCTATAAAACGGTTCGAAGAGACGTACCAGCTCTTCCGGTGGAATCGCGGGCCCTGGATTCCATACTTCCAGCACAACTCCTTCTCCATCGACCTCGGCGCGCAGCTTCACTTCGCTCCCTCGTGCGCTGTACTTGATGGCGTTGCTCACGAGATTGAGCAGAGCTCCCTCGATGAGATGGGGATCACCCTGAAGTGCGGGCAGGTCCGCAACAATTTCCGTCCTGAGTCTTATCTCAGAAGCTTGTGCAATCGGTTGAATGACGCGCGCAACTTGTGTAACGGTTTCGCCGACCTGGAAAGCCTCTTTGCCCATCGGGCGGGCTCCCGCCTCGAGTCGAAGCACATCGAGATAGGTATTAATCATGGCCACCAAACGGCCCGACTCCTGGAAAATAGTCGCAGCAGCGTTGCTGCTGGCTCGCTCCTTCGAATAGCGGAGCAGATACTCGGCAAAACCTTGAATCGAGACAAGCGGAGTGCGGAGTTCATGAGTGACGAATCCGAGCGCCTCCGCACGGGCACGATCTCGTTCCAACCGGGCTGTCTGATCCGTCACCACAACCATAATCAGGTCCGATGTGTTAGACGGTGACGTGCTTTTGAGTCTTACTGCCCGCAAGCGCCAGAGGCCCTCGCCGAGGTACACCTCCGAGTCGAGCCAGACTTGCGGAGCCGTGAGTGATTTGCGCAAATCGCGCCAGACAGGTTCGCAGAGTGCCTCAGCGAAAATCCCAAGGTCCGCTGTCGCGTCCCACCCTTGATTTTCACAAAAGCTTTGCCATTGCGGGTTCCGAAATATCAATCGACCATCGACTGCGAAAACGGCCAGACCCTCTTGCATCGCTTCCAGGAGAGTTTCATCAAACGCGTACAACGAACTCAACTCCGTTTGCAGTTGCCGGAGCAGACTCACCTTCCAGTGCAAGTCTCCGTCTTTAGGTTGAGTTTCTGCACGCAAGGCAGCAGGCAAACTATTTTGTTTCTTGGACTCGGCCGCCTTAAGAGCAATTTGCAACTGCCGAAGCCCCTGAGTCAGGCCGCGATCTACGAGCACAAGGTTCTGTAACTGCGCGAGCGGACCGGCCAATAACGCCACACTCAAGAATGGTCCCACGCCGACAAGGATATGCATCCAGGCAAAAACGAAGTAGCTCGCTGCAAGACCAACCGCAAGCAGCGCCGCGAGCGCGACCAAGCCCCTCCAAATCGGCCAACGCAGTACTACCCACGTCGAAGTGAAGCTAAATGCGCACAAGGCCAGCAGGTTTAGCCAACCATTCAGAGGGCGCAAGCTCCTTCCAGCAAGAATGGCATCGATAAGATTCGCGTGGATTTCAACACCAGGCATCGGAAGCCTGTCGCTCACCGGGGTCGGTATGCGGTCGCCAATCTCCGTTGAGCCGAATCCAATCAGCACCGCCTTCCCTTGCAATTGGCTGCCAGCTTTCCCATGAAGCAAATCCACTACGGAAACTACTGAAAACGGGGGCGACGTCTCGCCCGGAGCAATCTGTCCGCGATAATCAATGGGAAGGAAACGGAGCGATTCGGATTCGACCCCGGCTACCATGGCGTGCGAGGACATGCCGACAGTGGATATTTTCCGCTGCCCGATTCGCAATTCACGGCCGTCATCTTCAAGGCTGTTTCCACTAGCAACGCGCGCTACTTCCAGCGCAAACGCCCAGCGCGGCCCCTCGAGAGATAGCTCCCGCACCGGGACGCTTCGACAGATGCTGTCCGGTCCCAGAGTAGCTTGAGCGTGCCCGATCGCAACCACATTCTGCGCGAAGAGCGGCAATGGTTCGACCCAAAGTCGTCCCTGCGGTGAATTGCTGATCTTCGCGACGAGAACCGCGTTTCCGGCGTCTTTCAGCGCTTTCGCCAATTGGCGGTCGTTTGTTTCATCCTCGGCTTCCGAGAATAAGATATCCAGCCCAAGCGCCTTCGGGTGCTCAGCGCTGGCAGCCCTGACTACTTGAGCCAGCAGGGAGCGTTTCCATGGCCATCGTCCATATCGTTCCAGACTTGCGTCATCGATGACTATCAGCGCGACATCAGGCGAAGTACCCTGGCTCCCTCGCAAACGAAAATATATGTCACCTGCGCGGCGACTGAGCTCTTCCACCGGATAACTCAGGCTGAGTAGCCCCACCACCGACAAAAGTAATGCATTCAAAAGCAGCCAGCTCTTTGTCTGGAGATGCTTCTGATTCGAGCGGCTTACAGGTGATTCACTCATGTTTCTTTCGATTGCAGGTCGATCCCCAGACGGCGCGCCTTCTCATATAAAGTCTTGCGTTCAATGCCGAGCTTTCGGGCCGCAAGAGACTTGTTGCCTCTCGATTCCCGCAAGATGCGGAGAATTTCCTGGCGCTCCATTTCCTGCAGCTTGCCCGGTAATGATGCCGTCGAATTCTCTGGCGCCGGCATGGCCTGATTTCTACGGGTCCACTCGCGCCGCACTTCCTCAGCACAGATTTCGTCTGTGGCGGCAAAGATAGCTAGCCGCTCGATCAGATTCTCGAGTTCACGGACATTACCCGGCCAGCTCATGGAAGCCAGCACTCTGACCGCCTCTTCGCTGATCGTTACATGGCGCCGGTTGCGCAGATTGAAACGCTCCAGAAAATATTTCACTAGAAGCGGAATGTCTTCCGTCCGCTCTTCGAGTGACGGAAGCTGAATTGTCACAACGCTGAGGCGATAATAAAGATCTTCGCGAAAGTGTCCTGCCCGGATCAGTGCGCTCAAGTCTTTGTTTGTCGCTGCCACGATCCGCACATCGATCGGAAGAAACGTGTTCGAGCCCAAGCGCCGCACCTTTTGTTCCTGCAAAACGCGAAGCAATTTCACTTGAAAGCTCAGGCTAGTCTCCGATATTTCGTCCAGGAAAATCGTGCCGCCATCGGTTACCTCAAACAAGCCGCTGCGGCTTGTATCCGCGCCGGTGAACGCGCCCTTCTCATGTCCAAACAGCTCGCTTTCCAGAATGGTCTCCGGGAAGGAGCCGCAATTGATGGGGGTAAAAGGCTTCTCGGCACGTGTGCTGTGTGCATGAATGGCTCGCGCTACGAGTTCCTTGCCCGATCCGCTCGCACCAGTAATTAGCACGCTCGCCGTGCTGGGCGCGACTCGCGCAACAGCTCGATAAACCTCCAGCATCTTCGCACTTCGCCCAACAATCGCTGACTCAGGCGCAAAGCTCACTTTCAGCTCTTCGCTGGGCGTCTGCCGTGGCCCTGTCAACCTTCGCAACAACGCGAGCAAGTCATCGATCAGCAGCGGTTTGCTCAGGTACTCCAGCGCCCCTCCGGCTACCGAGCGCGCAACTGTCTCGACAGTGGCGTGCGCCGTCATCGCCACGCACTTGCATTCCGGCTGCAAAGTTTTCAGTTTTTCGAGGAATTCGAGACCGTTGGCTTGGCCAATATAGATATCCAGTAGAGCCAGATCGACCGGGCGTTCATGAAGGAGCGGTTCGGCATCTTCAACACTTCGGGCTGCGAGGCATTCGTAGCCTTCCGCAGTCAGGACGGCATTCAGCCATTGGCAAATGGACTTGTCATCATCGACAACGAGTACTCTGATTGGCCTGTCCACACTCATCTCCGACCTGATTCGCTGCTTATCCGAGATTTCTTGAAGCTGTTTCATTGGATCACCTAGAAACGATACGCGATGCTCGCCCGACCTACTTGAGCCCGGAAGGCTCCCGTGCTTTGGGCAAGGTGAAAGTAGGAATAGTCCGCGCCCATTTCCAGTTTTCCCAGCAGAAAGCGATTCTTCGCACTGGCCTCCCAAGCCATCTGATAGGGGTTCTGGTCAACGGTTTCCGCACCATAGTCAACGATGTATTCGCCGCGATAGATCTTTCCAACGCTAAACCGGAATCCACCAAGCCCCAGGTGGCTGTGATACTGGTTGGGACTGAAATAGCCGTTTAAAAAGGGTTGGGTGAATGAGCTATGCGCGTATTGATATCCAAGTCCCACCGCAAAGTGCGCGTTTCCGAGCCAACGTAGAACTAGAGCGTCCTCTCTTTGGGTGCGGTTTGAATCCGAGTAGTGCTGCTTCGAGAAATCAGCGCTGACGCGCCAGGAGCGTGGCTGCCAGTCAAGCCGGGCCCACCAACCCTCCGCCAGCAAATCGAATTGAGCCGACTGGTAAGTGGGAGTGATCGGTATCCGCGAGAAACCTCCTTGCAGCCAGAAGCTTCGTATCGGATGGAGAATCAATTCTCCGCGGTAAAGCGCCCGATTCGAATTGTCGGCAAAGCGGACAATCCCGCCTCCACCACCGATGAAAAGCCAGCGCGCAACCCGTACTCGACCTTCCTCATTGACGCTAAAGATGTTTGCCTTTGGCCCCTGGCTGACCCACAGGGATTTTTCATCGAGGCGAAAACTGTTTGTGAAATTGCGTCCGAGCTGAAGATCAAAGCGCTGTCCCGTGCGCGTGGCGCGATTCCCGGCTGTATCGCTGAAATAGGTTGCGTCCGCCTGCAGTCGGCTCAGCACGTTACTCTCATGGGAGGCAACCGCGGGCGGCAACTGGTTCTTCAGTAGATCGTCCCGGTACTCCTGCAGGCGAAGGCTGTTCGGATGGCGTGCAAGTGCCTGTTCCACTTCACGGCGCGCATCGTCTTTCTTTTTCTCCAATAAGAGGTTTCGGATCAGTCCGATGGCTGCCGCCTCTTCGTTCGGATTTGTTGCCAACATTTCACGAAAGAGTCGATTCGCTGGCTCGTACCGTTTGTCGTAGCTCAGCACGCGGGCCAGTTCGAGTTTTGCTTCGCGGTCGGACGGGTCATCTCGCAGAAGGGCGCGAAAAACCTCCGTGGCCCGCGCATCCTGCCGCTGATAGACGTAAACCCTTCCTAGTTCGAGCCGCAGCTGGGCATTTCCAGGAAAACGCACGAGTGCATCCTGCAGTGTTCGACTGGCCTGCGAATAATGCCGATGTCGAAGAGCTGCTTGTGCCTCGGTGATACTCTGCTCCACTGAAACCCCTTCGGCAGCACGCGACTCGGGGGCCCGTCCTAAGAGGATGATGGCAAGGGCGAGGCTGAGGCGAAGAATGTAAACTCGAACCATAACCTTCTCTTTCAAGGCCCTCCAACCAGTGCTTTGGTCGGCATCGCTGCTCGTTCGCAGATATGGCGTGATCGTGCTCCCGTCTAGCGGCACGGAGTAGAGATCACGGGACAGTAAAAATATTGTAGCGAGTACTTGCAGCATGATTCGTCGCGCGCCAGCGTTGCGTGCCTTAATGCAAACCACACATTGGCCAACAACAGCTCGATGAACATCCTTATCCGTCTCACCTCGCTTATTTCTCGGCACCGTTGCTTTTTCTGATGTCCGCGGGTTGGTTTGGAAGGATGCTAACCCGCAGCAGGGACGATCCAACCCGAAACGTAGCAGCATGTGTTAGCTCCACGGTGCGGACCGGCTGATCGTTGAAGTAGATGTTGCCAACAGAAGGCGAGGCATACAGCCGTACGCTGTGCGGACGTGCTGCTATGAAGCAATGCACCTCGAATGCTTCCGGCTCGTTGAACTCAAAATCCGCACCACCGCCAATTCGCCCCACGGTGATACACAACTTTTTCAGTCGGTACGTCAGACCCTTAGAGCGACCTTCAATCACTGAGATTGTGATCGTCACGCTGTCAAGCAACGGGATATCGGGGAATTTAGTCGAGCCGTCGCCCCTCGGCTCCGCCCCGTTTCTCTTCTCGACCGAGGTCGACTGGGCAAAACGAGAGTCGGATTGCTTACTACAAGGTTCGCTAGAAAATTGGGTGCTACCCTGTGAGGTGAATCTCAAAATAGGTGACGATCCTATTGGAGTCTCTCGGCGTTCTCCGAAAGACCGTTCACCGTTCTGCCTCAAGTTGCATCGCATATCGAGTCCGCCCTTGCTAGACGCTCCGCACTCGACCGAGCCGACCGACGAAGGTCGTTAGATAGTCGGGAACACCTCGCGGTTGCCTCCGCGCCTGCCCATCGCCGCTAGGTAAGGCAGCTTCGTCACCAATCCAACTAAGCCGTAACCCCTGCAATTTCAACGTGGGCAATTCGCTTCCCCTGTGTCCCTTCAACACAGTATGAGTTGATGGGAACCGACGCGGATGACCGCCTATAACATTTGTATTCTTGACCTTGCCATCTGGTCCGATAACGATCTCGACCTTGACGGTGCCAACTAAGTTCATGTGCTTTGTGATTTCCGGGTATCGAGGCGTTGGTTTGCTTCCTGACCGGATGCATTCGCGGCGAATGCACATAGGAGAATGGCACCGCAAAATAGCCTGTCGGAGTCTCATATCGTTTCGCTAAAACGGAAGCGTTTGACAGGAGAATCGCAGGCGCGAACGGAGCCACGAACGAAGCCACGAATGGACTTTAGTTTCTATCTGTCGCTCTTTGTGCCCGATGAGGAAACCTGCTGAGGGTCGGAGGGACTTAAGGACGAAACTAAAAGTGAGTTCCCACTACTCCAAGCTGTGGTGAACCGCCACAGCGTGTTCTGGTTCGTCTTACGGAACTGTTTGTCAATACAGGAGTTGCTTGGAGAGGCACTTTGGACCGTCGTTTGCCCTTGCACTAGAACGATGTGCCTCTCTTCAGCACCCGGCGGGAGTAGGAGGAATGGAAATGCAGATCACGCAGATGGCCGACGCAACCCAGGAGAGTCTGTGGGATTTGCGGCCGACTGATCTTTGGCAGCAGGACAGTCTGGGCCTCTGCGAGTTGGTCGTAACGGCACCTCCGGGCTTCGCCCTTCCAAAGGACAAGACCATCACAATCTCGGTAATGGGAGGTCCCTCCAAGGGTCTAACCCGCCGACTGGTTAAGCCACACATCAGCATTGGCCGTTCGGGTGGCGGCGCGGATATCCAGGTTGACGATCAAGAGGTATCCGACATGCACTGCGCCGTAGGCGTGAAGGGCAACATCATCCGGCTTTGCGATCTGGATTCGCACAGCGGAACCTATGTGAAAAATGAGCGCGTGTCCGCTGCTCCGCTGGAGCATTTTTCAGAGTTTCGCATCGGATCATCAGTGTTGTTGCTCACTGTTCTCGTTGCTCAAACCGGGGCCGCTGTTAACAACAGTAACCAGTTCTACGCTACATAAGAATAAGGACACGAGGCATGTCATCACAGTCCAGAATTCCCAATTTTCTACCCGTGCGCCGTCGCAGCCAGCGCGTTCTCATGCAGATCCCTATTCGCATACGCGGAGAAGATGTCCGTGGATGTCCGTTTGATGAGGAAACGGAAACTCTGGCCATCAACGCCCAAGGAGCGTTCATTCTCCTCCAAGGGCGCGTTAGCAGCGGCGCTCAGATCACCCTAAAACACAATCGCACGGGCGAAGAGCAGGAGTGCCGTGTCCGGTATGTCGGCCCCTTACGCGGCGATAAAGCAGAAATCGGCCTGGAATTCTCCTCGCCGCGAGTGCATTTCTGGCGCGTGTACTTTCCTCCGGAAGACTGGACTCCGAAAAGTCTCGAAGCCCGCAAACCCGTTACCCCCATCAACGAAAAGGAAAAAAGTATCGCGCCTTCGGCGAGTCTACCCGAGCAAAGTTAATCCGGGTGCGCCTGGTTCACTCGGCTATAAGAACTTTCAATCGATTTGACGGAGGTCTTCAGAATGGATAAGCCGAGTGCGGACCGACCAGCCATGAAAACGGAACACCGGAGGGGCAGTCGTTTTGCTGTCGTTGTTCCCGTAGACGTGACGTGGCAAGAACCTAGCGGCAAGACCGTCACAGAAGCCGCCCGAGCGAAGGAGGTAAACGCTCAGGGTGGTCTGCTCGAGATGAAAACTTATCCTAGCATCGGCCACCAACTTGAGTTAACCAATCTCCTTTCTGGCGAAGCAGCCGAAGCTCGCATTGTTGCTATACGCCGTTCGAATCAGGGCGCTTTCATCGGGGTCGCAGTCGAACTTCTGGTTCCCAACGAGGCTTTTTGGGGAATGAATTTCCAACTCAAGAAGACCAGCGCCGAGCTTGTCAAGATCGAGCAGGCAATTAAATCCGGCAGCGTGGAGCCTAGCATACTGAGAGAGTTCCGAGACGCGGTGGATTACGTACGCAAAACCGCATGGGCCGTTCAGGAGTGGCAGGAGCGCCAACTGCAACAGCACGATCCGCAGACCGTGCTCCCGTTGCTCATCATTGAGCGCATTCGCCGCGCCACCCAGCTCAACAAGGCAATAACGACGGACTTGGCCGCCCACGGAGTAACCCGCGAAACCACGGGAATTGACGAGTTCTTCCGAACCGTCGAGAGCCTGTACTTGCGCGTCGCGGATCTGTTCAGGGACCGCCATGGCTGACGGTGACTGGTTCATTCGCGAACCTTATGCATCTCGTATCCACCTAACCCTTGTTTAGCTTTGCAAAGAGGGTTGTGTAGTAGTATCGCTCCGCCCGATCAGCTCCATGGAGACGTTTCAATGGCACAGCCAATCCCGAATCAACCTTCTCCGTCAGGTGGAAAGCGGCGGAGCAGACGTTTTCCCTTCGTCTCTCCGGTGGAAGCGACCTGGCAGGAGCCTAACGGTAAAATTTTTCGTGAAGCTGGGCAGGCCACTGAAGTGAACGCTCAGGGTGGTTTGTTGGAGATGAAGACTTACCCTGGCGTCGGAAGTCAGATTGAGCTGACTAATCTCCTTTCGCATGAATCCTCGCAAGCTCGCGTCGTCGGCGTCCGTCGTAGCAGCGAGGGCCGCTTGTTAGGGGTTGCTGTCGAACTTTTCGTCCCTAGTGAGACCTTCTGGGGCATGAATCTCCAGCTAAAGAGAACCTGCGCCGACCTTGTCAGGCTGGAGTATGACATGCGCTCCGGCCCAATCGATTCGCGTATCCTCAGGGAATTTCGGGATGCCGTGGATAATGTGCGCAAGACGGCGTGGGCCGTTCAAGAGTGGCAAGATCGCCAATCGCGGCGTCAAGATCCACACACCGTGCTCCCCTTGCTGACTGCTGAAGGTATCCGCCGCGCCACTCAGCTCTGCGACGCCATAACCGCGGGCATGACCTCACACGAAGTGGCTCGCGAAACCGTCGGGATTGATGAATTCTTCCGAGCCGTCAAGCGCGTCCACCAGAGCCTCCTCGATCTTTTCATGGATCGCAAAGCCTGATGCTGACTACCGTCCCTCGTCATAGCTGTCGACCCTTAATGCATCATAGGGTGGCCAATTGCCCCGGACGAGTTGTTTGAATGCATAAGTCATGGAGGAGCGCTTGGTGTACAAAAGCTGAACTCAGCGACCGCGCTGATTCAGAGACAACCAAGGAGGCTCCCCCATGCAGAGTATGTATTACATCGGACTGGATGTTCACAAGAAATCTATCAGCTACTGCGTGAAGGACGGCAGCGGCCGTATCCACGCAGAAGGCGCAATTCCTGCCACACGATCAGATCTAGATAGATGGATGAGGACGCTTCCGCAGCACGCTGCCGCACTGAAGGTGGCGCATCCGCTGATGCTGCGCGCGCCATTGCCGCAGCCAAGAAGAAAAACGATCGGATCGATGCCCACAAGATCACCGACTGCCTGCGCTGTGATTTTCTGCCGGAGTGTTACATGGCCTCGACGGAGATTCGGGAACGGAGGCGCACGCTGCGGTATCGTAATCTGCTGGTGCGTCAAGCCGTGCAGCTAAAGAACAAAATCGCCGTTCTGCTGATGGAGGCCGGCGTGAGCTATAACAAACAGAAGTTGCACAAGGTTGGTTACTTCCGCGAGCTGCTGGCGACGAACCAGGACATCGATGACCGGCTGCGGTCCCTGCTACGG
>Ga0210400_10002365_pt1 | contig 17604 bp, 18 predicted proteins | sample IncBWH26MmetaG_FD_155456 | JGI IMG/M metagenome (GOLD analysis project Ga0210400, IMG submission 155456) | Forest soil microbial communities from Barre Woods Harvard Forest LTER site, Petersham, Massachusetts, United States - Inc-BW-H-26-M | ecosystem: Environmental > Terrestrial > Soil >...
AGTGAGCAACGCGAGACCGAGGGGGATGCCCAGCATGATTGATTTTCGCATCTCAGCTGCTCCTATGGGGCCTGCGCTGCTGCTTGCATGCGCACCGGCGCGCGGACTTGTTGGAAATACGCAGCGACTGCCGCAATTTCCTGGGTGTCGAGACGTTTGGCGACGTCGGCCATGGCATTGGGGCCGCGTTGCCGGCCTTGGCGAGTTGCTCGCCGCGCTTGGTGAGCGCCGGATTCGGGCGCGCCAAGGGCGGGTAGGGGGCGTTGACGCTCGCGTAATATGCGGTCACGTCCGCGATGTCCTCGGACGACAGTGCCTTGGCGATAGGAGCCATGACGGCGTTGAGTCTCACGCCCGATGCGTAGTCGCGCAGCTGCTTTGCCAGGTACCAGGCCGACTGGCCGGCAATTCGCGGGAAGGAGCCGCTGCCGTCGGCACCGCCGCCGTTGCGGGCATGGCATTGAGCGCAAGCTAGAACACCGGGCGCCACGGCCTGGGCTGCGATGCCGGCGCCTCTGCCGGGGTCCGGTTGCCGGATCGCAGATTCTGGCTGCGCACGCGCAACCGATGCGGCGCCGATGCACGCCACGGTGGCCCTGAGCATGAATCTACGCGTCAGATCTGTCACAGCGCTACCACGGTAGCGCGCAGGCGGCGCGAGCCGCTTGCGCGCGCTTGATGTGGATTCATTGCGATTGACGATAATGCATCGGAATCAGCGTTCCAAATGCAAATAGCGACAATTGCACGCAAGTAATCAACCAGCGCCTCTTGTAGCCTGATGGGCCCATCCACGACCGAAGGAGCATCCATGGCGACCGCAGCAACCACCTCCTCACCATTGCAGCTACCGCCGCTTCCCTACGCGGTAAATGCGCTCGAGCCGGTAATTTCAGCCGAGACGTTGAGCTTTCATCATGGCAAACACCAGCAGGCTTACGTTGACAATGTAAATAAAATGATCGTGGGTACCGAGCTTGCCGGTCTGCGGCTCGACCAGATCGTGACTGCAACGGTGGGCAAGGCCGAGCGGGCTAGCATCTTCAACAACGCTGCGCAGGCGTGGAATCACAGTTTCTATTGGCATTGCCTCAAGCCCAAGGGCGGCGGCGAGCCGCCCGCGGCGCTCAAGGCGAAAATGGAAATGGCATTCGGCAGCGTCGATGCCTGCAAGAAGGAGTTGGCGAACCAGGCGGTCGCCCAATTTGGAAGCGGCTGGGCCTGGCTGGTACTGGAGGGTTCCAAGCTCAAGGTCGTCAAGACCGCCAACGCCGACACGCCATTCACGCAGGGCCTGAAGCCTCTGCTGGCGATCGACGTCTGGGAACATGCGTACTACCTCGATTACCAGAACAGGCGCGCGGACCATGTCAATGCCGTGATCGACAAGCTGATGAATTGGGAGTTTGCGCGGGTGAACCTGGAGAGCTTCGAGCCAAGCCGCTACGGGTGATGCGTCGCAATCCAAGTATCCGCAATACAAAACAACGCCCGCCAATGTCACGCAAGCGTGCTTCCTGAACAGGACGCTATTGTCCTGCTCATCGACGCCGGTCAAGGCCGGCGTCCAGAATCACCAAATCGGAGAATGGCATGAAGATTTCAACAGCAGCCCTCGCGTGGCCCGTCTGCATCATGTTGGTGGGCGCCCTAGGCGGATGTGCGACGTACGAGAGATGCGGATTGGAGGGCTGTGCCAGCGACCAGAAAATTTCGGCGCAGGTCAAAGCGCTCCTGAATGCGCATCCGGAGCTCGGTCCGCCGGGCTCAATCAGTGTGGAGACTCTAAACGGTGTCGTGTATTTGGATGGTCTGGTCACCGGTGGACTGGAAAAGCGGAGCGTCGATTCGATCGTCCGCCAAGCCGCGGGTGTGAAAAGAGTCGTGAATGGGATCTCCGTCGAGCACAGCTGAGAACCGGCGGCTTGTAAAAAATGCAACACCCGCGTGTGCGGGACGCCCTGAAACGGGCGCGCGTCCGCCACTCCATCCATCATTTGAGCGGTCTCGGACTCGTTCTTGAGAACGAGGCCCCGGCTTGTGCATCCGGTGATTTACTAGGACACTTCGACTTATGCGTCCGGATATCAAGCGCTATCGAGACAACCTGCGCGATGAACTCAACGGCGCGGCGCTATATGCCGCACTGGCCGCCGCCGAATCCGATCCGCTGCGCAAGGACTTGTTTCTGCAGTTGGCGCAGGCGGAGTCCAGCCACGCTCAACTGTGGCGTGACAAGCTCTCCGCGGCCGGAGTCCAAGACGAAGGCTTCGTGCCGGGGTTTCGCACCCGGCTGCTCGCGAAATTAGCGCAACGATTCGGCCCGCGCTTCGTGCTGCCGACCATTGCGGCGACGGAGTTCGCCGACCGTGACAAGTACGCGGGCCAGAGCGATGCGCATGCCATATCCGCGGAGGAGCGGGGTCATGCGGCGGTCATTCAGGCCGTGGCGGCCAATGCCGCCGGCGGCGCAACGAGCGGCGCGGACATTGCCCGCGCGGAACCGTGGCATCGAGGCGCCTCGGGAAACAATCTTCGTGCCGCAATTCTCGGCGCGAACGACGGACTCGTGTCCAATTTCTGCCTGGTCATGGGAATCGCCGGCGCCGGAAGCGGAAACAAAACCGTTCTCCTGACAGGGTTGGCGGGCCTCGCGGCCGGCGCGTGCTCGATGGCTCTCGGGGAGTGGCTCTCGGTGACCAATGCACGGGAGCTCGCGCAAACGCAGATGGCGCGCGAGGCGGAGGAAATTGAACAGACGCCGCTGGCCGAGCAGCATGAACTCGCCCTGATCTTTCAGGCCAAGGGTATGCTGAAAGAGGATGCCCAGCGCGTCGCCGCACAGATGATGCAGGACAAGAAGGGCGCACTCGATACGTTGGCCCGCGAGGAGCTGGGCATCGATCCTGCCGAATTGGGCGGTAACCCTTGGACGGCGGCCGCCACTTCATTTGCCTTGTTCTCCGCCGGGGCGATTTTTCCGGTAGTGCCGTTTTTTTGGATGCATGGGACTTCGGCGATCGCGGCAAGTGCGCTCGCGAGCGGCGCGGTGCTGTGCGCGGTCGGGATGCTGTCTTCGCTGTTCAACGGGCGCAGCCCCTGGTATTCCGCGGCGCGCCAACTGATTTTCGGTTGCCTCGCGGCCGCAGTCACTTATGGGATTGGGGCGGCGCTCGGCACGACTCTTTCGTGAGATTCGTCTGAGCTCATGCAACGCTGCGCGCGCCACGCGGCGGGCCGCTCGCCCACGACTTTGCGGAAACAATTGCTGAAGTGAGATTGATCGGCAAAGCCGCATTCCAATGCGATCAGCCTGAGCGCGGTGTTGGATAGGATCATCAGGTTCTGAGCGCGCGCGACGCGCATTCGTTCGACATACTGAGAGGGCGTACAGCCAAAGCTCGCTTTGAAGGTGCGGTTGAACTTGCTGCGGTTGAATTGCGTGACCCGGGCCAGATCGCCCGTTCTGATCCTCGCGTGGAGGTGAACGGCTATATAGCCTTGGAGGCAGCGCGCTTGCCACCGCTTCATGGAATCGCAACTCCGCGTCGTCCGCGCCGACTTCGGGGACGACGGGTCGATGATCGAGCGGGTCTCGTGCAACATGGATCAACCTTCAGGTATACGGCGTTGGCAACAGTGCGTGGATTCGGACCGAGCGGCTTGTGCGTCCTTGACGCGTATTGTTCGATCCTGCGACTGGCGGCGCTAACCTAGGTTTCGGCGATAGGAGCTCGGGGTCACACCCGTGACGCGCCGAAACGCCGTGCAGAAGGCGCTGGCGTCATTGTATCCAACGGACAGACCAACCTCGGTCACCGAGGCGCCGTGCCTTGCCAGCAATTCTTTGGCGCGTTCGATGCGCTCACTCAGCTGGTAGCGCTGGGGCGGCATCCCGAAGGATCGCCGGAAAGCGCGGCAGAAATACCAGGGACTCAGGCGTACCAGTCCCGCCAGCACTTCAAGGGATATCGGCTCGGCGAGATGCTCCTCGATATAGGTGATGGCCTTGCGCCGCTGCCATGCGGCGAGGCCGCCGTTGGTTGGCGCTTGCGCCCCGTGTCTTGCCGTATTGATCCGCAGCAGTTCATACGCCAACACGACCCCCAGAGATTCCAGGTAAGGTCGATGATCTGAGGCACCGCTCTCGATCAATGTCGCGAGCTTCAGCGCCGTTTCGGTCAATGCGCCGTCCTCGAAGAATAACTGCGGCGCCAGCGACAAGCGCCGAAGCTCCAGGTCCGGGCCCGCTGCAAGCTCGGAAGGATTGAAATAGAAAAAAATCGCACGCGTGAGCGTACGCGGTTCATGCCAGTCGTGATACTCATGCCCGCCTGGTACGAACACAAATTGCCGGCTGCAATCCTGCAGCGTCGATTTCATTAGTCCGTCGATCACCGTACAGCCGTCGTGACGGACGCCGCGCTCGTGGAACACCAACATGGGGGCGGGCGCATGATAGCGGTAGTCGACTCGGCAACGCCGGATGGCCTCGATGATCTCGATTGCCATGCCGCGCCAACTCGCGGCGCGGCGGCTAACGGCGTCGGGGGGTGAAACCTCCACCACCCGATCTCGGCTCAACGCACATGGCATGTTTCTCACCCGCTGAGTCGGACATATCGCTCACCCTTCCCGAGTTCGGTGACACGGTAATGCGAGTCAGGCGCGAAGTCGATTATGCGAAGGTTGGAGGCGGGAGCCTTTGATTGTAGGCAAATATGCGAAGGCAAGAGCAGGCAAGTCTGGACAATCGATCAAAAGCAATTCGCCGGAATTGCACTTAATGTGCTGTTCAAATCTGACGCCGCCATGCTCATGCCCAACAGGGATTGCATGCTCACACGGTACGGACAATTTCACACCACTGAGGAGGGCTTAGTCATGAAGCGATACGTGTTTGTGGCCATGATTGTCTGTCTCGCTATCGCGCTGACGCCAATCGGTTCGAAGCGGGCATTCTCGCAAAATGCGCCGCCGGCGGCAGAGAAAGCTCCGGCGGCAGAGATAGCCCTGAAATTGCCCGCCGGCTACACGATTCCACCGCAAGACGTACCCTGCATTTTGCCGGGAAACCGCGTGGACATTCAGTGTTTGATCAAGAATGATCCCGACTTTGCCCGCGTACGCGCCGAAGAAGCGGGGCTCGAGGCGCAAGCCTTGGCCGCGGCAAAATCCGGAATGCTCGATGCCTTTCATGCGGTTGAAACTCTCGGCGAACTGGAGATCTTCGATCCCAACCTGTCGGTCAACAACAACCTGGCTTGCAGCTACTGCCATGATCCCGCCGCCGGATATGGGAATGGCGCGTCCATCTTGAGCGTCTTCACCGGCGGAGCGAATCCTGGATCGGAGCCGATTACAAATCACGGAAGATACCCCGACAATCGAATGGCGAAACGCAATCCGCAGAGCTATGTGTATGCGCCGTACTATCCCCCACTGCAATTCAATGCCACCCAGGGTGATTTCTATGGCGGCAATTTCTGGGATGGCCGGGCCACCGGCTTCCGCTTGCAAAATTCCGCCGCGGAACAAGGCCAGGATCCCCCTGTCGACCCCGAAGAGATGGCCAATCCGGATACTGCCTGCGTCGTGTGGAAGCTGTCGCTGAGCAACTACAAATTCTTTTTTGAGCAGGTCTGGGGTACAGGCTCCCTGGAGATTGCCTGGCCCGCCAATGTGAAAACGGTATGCAGCACTCCGAAAGGCGCCGCCAGTCTCGGCGGCAGCGCCACGCCTTTGACTCTCAGCCCCTCCGAGCGAACTCGTGCCCAACAGGCGTTCGACGAATTCGGTCAGGCCATTGCCGCTTATGAAATTTCCTCGAGCGTCAGCCCGTTCACTTCAAAATTTGACGGCTTTCTTGCGGCGGCCAATACACTTACCGCGCAAGAACAGCGTGGCTATGCTCTTTTCAACGGCAAAGCCCAATGCAATACCTGTCACATCGACGGCCGATCCAACACGGCCATGGGTACGGACAATGGCGCGGCGACAAACGTCGCTCCGTTGTTCACCGACTTTACCTACAACAATATCGGCCTGCCGAGGAACGTGATCCTCCCTTGGTATGCGGAAAATTTCCCGGATCAATGGGGCTTCACGGGCAATCCCCTGGGGATTGGCTTCACCGATGAAGGTGTGGGTCTTTTCCTGGACGGATACTACGGTGCTCCGCCAAATGACGTTTGGGGCCAACACCTGCCCTTCTTCGAAGGCAAGTTCCAAACTTCGACGGTGCGCAATGTTGGCAAGGTGCCTTACAAGGGCTTCGTCAAGGCTTACATGCACAACGGCTATTTGCTCAGCCTCAAGGAAGTGGTCCACTTCTACAACACCCGCGACGCGTTTCCTGGGGCATTTGTCGCCGGCGCCTGTCGTCCGGGCACGGTGGAGAAAGTGAACTGCTGGCCTCCGCCGGAGGACCCGAACAACGAAAATATGACCATTGGCAAGCTCGGTTTGAGTAGCGCCGAGGAAAACGATTTGGTGGCGTTCCTGGAAACCCTGACGGATGGTTTCGTACAGACGGCGAGTTTGAACAGCACGCCGGCCAGCACGTTGAGGAAACCTGCTACGCCGCCGGGGCGCTAGATTGCAATTGTCCCGGCTTGGCCGTTGAGCCGGTGATCCCATACCTGAGGCGCGGAATTTTTCCGCGCCTCAGGATTTTCAACAGGTAACGCTCATGAGAAGCTTCATTCCGCCTTTTGCATTCGTGATTGTTGCCGGCTTGATTGCGCGGGGGTTGGCGGTTGACGCTGCGATGGCGGCGGTACCGGCCCATAAAGGCGCGCAACTCACCGCCGGTCCTGAACTGGAGTCCGCGACTGATACCTCGGCGATCATTCGCTGGAGCACCGTCAATCCCGGAGGCACGGCCCTGCACTTTGGCGTAGTGCACTACGGCACCGATGCCAAGAACCTGACTGAGGTCGCACAGGCGCCCAATCGCAGCAATCCTTCGCATCCCGATATGATTTTCCGCGTGCGCGTCATGGGACTCAATTCGAATACCACCTATTACTACAAGGTGGAATCCAAAGGCGCCACCGGCGTGAGCGATGGCGTGTCCCGTTCCGTGAAAACATTCAAGACGCAGTAGCGCCACGCCAAGGCAGGCGAGCGCGAACCGGCTCTTGCAAACCTGACACTTAGCTGCTCGGAGTAACGAGTACAATGGCCCGTGGCTGCTAAAAGGTATGCTGGTGGGACAGGGCGCTGCAAGTTCTGCAGCAAGCGCGCATGACGGAAACGAGGACCGACAATCCGGCGGTACTGACCTTCCGTGCCGCGACGCCCGCGGATGTCGCTGATGCGGTGCCGCTGATCTACAGCTCAGGGCCATCGGCTTTTGACTATGTGTTCGATATCGGCAATTCTCGCGGGGCACAGGAATTCCTGCGGTTCGCGTATCTCAGGCGCGGAGGCGAGTTCGGCTGGCAGGCTCATCGTGTCGCTGAGATAGGCGGTCTGGTTGCTGCCGCGGGCGCCGCATTCGATGGTCGCGCGGTACTGCACTTCACGATTGCGAACGCACTCCTGATTTTGCGATTCTACGGTCCAATCCGCGCGTGGGGCGTAATGGTTCGCGGCCTCCGCACCGAGACGGTCATTCAGCCGCCGCGGGCGGATGAGTATTATTTGTGCCATCTCGGCGTCCGCGAGGAGCTGCGCGGCCAGGGCATCGGCGCGCGTTTCATGCGCCATCTGCTCGAAGGCCTCGACTCCGGTCGACATCGTTGCGCGACCCTGGATGTTGCCCTCACGAACCCGCGCGCCCAGTTGCTCTACGAGAGACTCGGGTTCGAAGTCAAGGGGCTGCGCGTGTCCAAACTGCAGAACCGGCGCGGCCGAGTCGAGGACCACCATCGGATGAGCCGTCCAATCGGCGACTGAGTACCAAAAAAGGGGCGGCCTTGAGTCCCCAGTCACACGATGTGGAACTGATACAGCCAGGTCTCGGAGAGAGTCTGCTCGCCGTCCTTCAGATACAGCCGCATGTCGACGACCTTGGGACCGGCGCCGGTGAAATCGAATTGGGCCCGCCAATGTCCCGGTACGCCATCGGGCACGGCCTCGGTGAAAACATAGGAGAACGTGCCCGACGATGACCACAGAACCGGTTTCGGTTTTTCACCGAATGGCAGCGTTGCGAGCGGGCCTCCCAAGAATTCCACCATGAATTTATGCACACCCTTGGGCCGTACCTTGCCCGGCTCGCCGCCGCGGCCGAGACGCGTTGCCACACAACGTGCGAGGGCTGTCTCATGGGGCTCGGTCGCGCACCATTGCAGGCGATAGCGGTAGCGCAGGCTGGAGCCGGCCTTCACCGGCCGCTTGGGCACCCACATGGCGACGATGTTGTCTTCCGTCTCGTCGTCGCTTGGCAGCTCGACGAGCTGGACCGCGCCTTCGCCCCAGTCGTCCAGCGGCTCGACCCACAGGCTGGGGCGCCGTTCGTAGCGCACCCCATCGAGGTAGTGATCGAAGATCCGGTCGCGTTGTAACAGACCGAATCCGCGCGGGGTCTTGTCGTCAAACGTGGAGACAGACGGCGAGGCGGGGTCATTCAGGGGCCGCCAGATGTACTCGCCCGCGCCTGTCCAGAGCGCCAGTCCGTCCGAGTCATGCACTTCCGGGCGCCAATCGATGGCGGTTGGCTTGATGGTCTCGGAGAACCAGAACATAGAGCTCATGGGCGCAATGCCCAGTTGATTGATGTCCCGTCGTGGAAACACGCGCGCCTCGACTTCCATCACGACGCCCTTGTCCCTTTGCAGTACGAATCGGTATGCGCCGGTCAGGCTGGGACCGTCGAGCACGGCGTAGACCACGATCTGGTTGGCGCCGTCGGCGGGTGGCTCGAAGTAGAAACGCGTGAAGTCGGGAAATTCTTCCTGCCGCCCCGGTGTGGATACATCCACGGCGATGCCGCGCGCCGACAGGCCATACTGGCCCAGCTCGCCGATGCCGCGGAAATAGGAGGCTCCGAGAAAGGCCGCCCAGTCGTTGCTGTGCCAGTCGAGGTTCCGGACATTGCCCAAGCGGCTTTCCTGCAAGCGGAAGCCCGCGAACCCGGCGCCCTTCGGCAACTCTCGCGCGGGACTGTGCGCGGGCATGTTGAAGTAGGCGGGGTCGTACGGGATCTCACTGGCGTTCGCGCCTTCGCCGGCCGCCGACAGGACGAACATGTGAACCGGGGCTCGGAAGTACTTGCCCAGCGCGAAAAAGGTGACCGGGTATTGTCCGGGACCATCGAGGAAGAGGGCGTGCTCGGGACTGAACTTGAGTTTACCGTGCTCATCGTAGCCGATTCGATCGAGCACCCCCTGCGGCAACGAATTGTCGCGCACGTAGGCAGTCGCGGCCCGCTGCTGCATTTCTTTGACGAGCCCGTCGAATGAGAACGGCTGAGGCTTTCCCAGCTTCAATCCCGAGACGGCGGCCAACGCGCGAAGCGGTAATCCCAGTGCCGACAGTATTAGTGAGGAGGCTGCGGCGGTCAGAACGGAACGGCGGTCGATCATCAAATTGTTCTTGCGCTCCATCAGTGGTGGAAAACATTTGCAGGGCGTCAGCCGATACCATTCTGGGTACGCGACGTTCGGAGAAGCGTCAGCGAACTCCGACAATTAATGGCGGAATATTCCGACGCCACCACCTTCGATCCTGCTTGTCATTCGGTCCTGCAAGGGTGGAGCATGAGCCAGCTGTTCCGGTGATCTTGCAAACGTCAGTTGTTGGCAAATGGGAAGAACCAATCGTGAGCGTGGCACGAGGCGTCAGGAAACTAGTCAAAGATATCCTGCGTAGATTGGATATCAAGATCACGAGTCACGCCGGTTTCGAGAGGCTGGTCGAAGAAAGCAGGTTGCACCGCCATTTAGCCCTGCTGTCGAAGCTGAATGATGATCAGATTGCCTATTTTGTAAAGAACTTACTCGAACGATCCGCGGCTCAACTTGGACAAGACCTCTTCGTGCTGTCTGAGCTGAACCTCAAGAGAGAGGGTTTTTTCGTCGAGTTCGGCTCAACCAATGGCGTAGACCTGAGCAACACCGTTCTTTTGGAAAAGGATTTTGGTTGGAATGGCATTTTGGCGGAACCTGCCAGGTGTTGGCACAATGCGTTGAAGAACAACAGGGCCTGCCACATAGAAACGCGCTGCGTTTGGAGTTCTTCGGGTTCAGTACTGACTTTCAGCGAAGCGGAATGGGCTGAGCTATCCACCATCAGTGCATATAAATCCAGCGACCTTCACGAAAGAACCCGTAAACGCAGTCACTCGTATGATGTGGAAACGATCTCTCTAGTCGACTTGCTCGATAGTTACCGCGCTCCGAAGTTCATCGACTACCTGTCCATCGATACTGAAGGAAGCGAGCTCGAGATTCTTGCCGCGTTCGATTTCGAAAAGTATCGCTTTGGCGTTATTTCATGCGAGCATAATTTCACGCCGGCACGCGAGCAGATAATGAGGTTGTTGGGTTCTCACGGGTATACGCGAAAGTATGAGGACGTGTCGCTTTATGACGATTGGTACGTTCGAGCGTAGTGCCGATTGCGCAACCCTGTTCGGCACGCGGTGGCAGCTCAGCGCCGTGTATCCGCTGCTTTTAAGCGTTTGAATGTCATCACCCAATTGGTTTCCCAGGTCTTGCCTTCATCATCCGAGAATGTCTGTTCGAAACGTGCCGAATCCGGCGTGATATCCATGAAACTGTTTCGAACAAGAATCACTCTGTCATTGAATAGTTCCTGATCTACAAATACACCACGGCCATTTTCAAACTCCCCTGTCGTGGGTACGCCGAGGATGCCCGTCTTGCCGTTGGCCCAATTGAGGCTCCACTGATGAGATTGGGGATTGTAGAGACGTAAGCCAACACCTTCGATATGACCGGCCGGACCGTCGGCCGTGAGCTCGAACAGATTGGCGTGGCCATTCAAAATCTCTCGGACGACCGAAATGCCGTCATACTCGACCCACGTAGTCGAACCAGTCAGCGGACTCTGGAGGCGCGATATGTGCGTCTTCCAAGTACCGATGCTGAAGTCGAAATCGCGTTGCCCGTCCCGCGCCGACCCCCGATGCTGAGGTCCGGTTTCGGATGCTGCCGGGGGTGATTGTGGAAATGCCGGAGAAGACTGCACGAGACAGCCAAGCACGCTCGATAGTAAAACGGTTCCCGCACGCTGAAGCAATTGCATCGTTTCCCCCAAGATCAATGACTCGACCGCGACAAGCCGATACTCTGCGGGAACGAGCGGTCCATCCTGAAGGGCCACTTTCGAATGAATTAGTTGGGCCACTCTCTATAGATAGGGGCTGCTGAATCCAAGCTTGCGCAATCCCGTCTGCACCTCCGGTACGCCCATGAAGAGTTTCCACAACAGGCCGGTTCGATGATTCTCCATCATGACGACGATGGGACCCTGATCGATGGCCAGGTAGACGTCACTGAACCAATTCCGCTGCTCGCAGAATGCGTCGAAGAAGCCATAAGGCCCCCAAATCTTGGGTCCGTACCGACGTAGGAAATGACGCAAAGTAGCCATCACCTCGCGAGGCGCGTAGGGGAGGCTCGCCAGCGACGCCGTGGGCGTGATGGTGCCGTTGTCGACATCGGGCGCGTGAGCCACATAGCCTTCCGGATCATCGCTTGCAGTGAGGCCCCAGCACGATTCGCCATAGCCTTGGTAGTTGCCGGGATTCGCGATGCAGTGCGCGCGATTGATCGCCACATGATGCTGGTTCAGTTTCCAATAGTCGGCATACCGATCCGTCAGGCCGTGCGGATCGAGTCCACAGAAGGAATAGTGGGTGAAGAACAGCGGCCCGCCGAAGGGAGGGCCCAACGGCAGCTCAATGCCGTAGTAGGAGTGACCGTTGAGAAACGCCGGGCCCGATGCAAATCCCTGATGATAGACCACCGGATCGATGGGGTAGCGCGGCCCTGCCGCTGCCAGCACGTAGGTGATCAAACATTCGTTCCAGCCGCGGATCTTGTGATTCAGCGCCCAGTCGTTATTAGGGCTCCAATGCCAGTACAGCGCCTCGCTGCCGCCGCGCGTATACCAATCCCACTCGACCTCTTCCCACAGCCAGGTGATGCGCGCGCGCAGCGTCGATTCGACCTGCGTGTCGCGCTGGAAGTATTGCCGCGCACACAGCAATCCCATGCATAAAAACGCGGTTTCCACCAGATCCCCGCCATCATCCTTCCGCGAGAACGGAATCGTCGCGCCCGTGAGCCCATGCAGATAGTGCGGAAATGCGCCGTGATAGACCGTCGCGGCGATGAGCACATCGAGTATTCGCCCCAGCCGGTCGAGGGCCGCTTCGCGCGTAATCCAGCCGCGTTCGACCGCCACGACCATCGCCATGATGCCAAAGCCCGTACCCCCAATGGCCGTCTTGTGATTTGTCCGGTCTCGGCGCGCCGTACAGCGATCGAGCGCAAGCCCACTCTGCGGATGCGCGCCCGCCCAAAAGAAATTGAAAGTCTGGCGCTGAACGGTCTCCAAGAGTTCGTCATCGGACAGGGTCGCCAACGAAGCCGCGTCCGCCGGGCTGACCGAGACCGGCGTGCGATTCCGTGAGGTGCGTTTGCGATTCTGCTCAGTGGGCATGGGGTTTCCGCGGTGATGAGAATCCGTTGAATATCCAGCAAGCCACGGACCTAGGCAAGGCCCGGACATCAGACCCGGCTATTGGCGATTGACAAACTCCCAGACCTTGGAGATGACGACCGAACCTTCGCCGACGGAGGATGCAACGCGCTTGACCGAGCCTGCGCGGACATCACCGACCGCAAACACGCCGGGGAGCGACGTGGCGAAGGGCGAGGCCGCCGAGTCCGCGCCGGAACCGGTGATCACGAACCCTTTGTCATCGAGTTTCACCAATCCAGAAAGCCACGCGGTGTTCGGCGCCGCGCCCACCATGATGAACAGCGCACACGTGTCGATGACGCGGGTCGCGCCCGTCTTTACGTCGCGAATAGTCAGCGCCGCGAGACGCTCCGCGCCATGCAGCGCGCCCACCTCCGCACCGTACTCGATCGCAATTCTAGGGTCGGCTTCGAGCCGGTTGGAGAGGTAACTCGACATCGAAGCGGCAAGCGACGAGCCGCGGACCAACAGGCGCACGCTGCGCGCCGAGCGGCTCAAGAACATCGCGGCCTGCCCGGCCGAATTGCCGCCACCGATGATGACCGCCTCGGTTCCCTTGCAGTAGCGCGCCTCGATCTCGGTCGCGGCGTAATAGATACCGGAGCCTTCGAAGTCGGCCAGCCGATCGAGCGGCAGCCGGCGGTACTGCACGCCGGTTGCGACCACCACTGCCTTGGCGCGCACCCGCTGGCCGTTGTCGAAGGTGGCGCAGAAGTCTTGATCCTCCAGCCTCTCGAGCAGCACCACGCGTCGTGGCATCGCGAAGCGCGTACCGAATTTCATCGCCTGTACCTCGCCGCGCCAGACCAGGTCGGCGCCGGAAATACCGGTCGGGAAGCCCATGTAATTCTCGATGCGGCTCGAGGTGCCGGCCTGGCCGCCGATCGCAAGGTCCTCGACGACGAGCGCGCACAGACCTTCGGCGCCGGCATACACCCCCGCGGCGACCCCCGCGGGCCCGCCGCCCACGATCAGCACATCGAACGCCTCATCGTCGCGGAAGTCGAGATTGAGGCCGAGCAGTTTCGCGACTTTATCGGGCGTGGGATCGCTCACGACGACGCCGCGCCCGAAGATCACCGCGGGCACAGCCGAAGCGATCAGGCAGCTTTTGGCGGTCGCTTCCGCTTCAGGGCTCCGCAGCGGCAGCGAGCTGTAGGGAATGCGGTTACGGCTCGCAAACTCCGCGATACCACGCACGTTGCGGTCCTCATCTTCGCCGATCAGTCGTAAGCTGCTGTTGCGGTCGTCGAGCAGCGTTCGGCGTCGCGCCGAATATACGGTGATGATGATGTCGGACATCTCTGGGATTTGCGACATCAGCGTCAGCATCGCTTCACGCGGCACCTCGATCACCCGGGTATCTCGAACCGTGCGCATCGGCATGGACCAGGCGCCGCCATTTAGAAAGGCAATATCACCCATGAACTGTGCCGGACCCAGTGTGGCGGGGAAATGGCGTTCGTCCGTGTAGGGATTGACCACTTCGATTTCGCCCTCCTCGACGTAAACGAACCGATCCATCGGCTCGCCCAGTCTTGCGAGAAACGTACCCGCCGGATAGGTTGCGATCTTGCCCGCCGTGCGCAGTGCGTCCACATGGGCCGCTGCCAGCGGGGTGCGTTGCATTTGGCGTAAGTCGCCGCCAATTGTTTCCATCTTTTCGGCCATCCTCTATAGCGCCAGGCGCGTCCATCTTAGGCGCCACTGACAGACTTTCAAGACCAGGCCTACGCGAAGGGAAGCGATTACGGGTACTATCGCCCCGAAACCCAGCCTCTCTAGGATTCATGAACTTCGTTGACGCCGTTCAAGTCTGTTTCGTCAAATATGCCGATTTTAAGGGCTGTGCGTCGCGATCGGAATTCTGGTGGTGGTTTGTGTTTACCCTGGTCGTGACCGCAATGCTTCGCGCTCTCAGCTACAACTTGGCGGCGGTGTTTTCTTTTGCGACGTTCCTGCCCAGCATTGCGGTTACCGCGCGTCGCCTCCACGACATCGACCGAAGCGGGTGGTGGCAACTCTTGTATTTCTTTCCGGTGATCGGCTGGATGGTGCTGATTTTCTTTTGCGTGGAGCCGACGCAGCCGAATCGATACGCTCCGGAGATCTAAGTCAGTAACGCGACAATCCCATTGGGGATTGTGAGCACGTGAGCTGCGCGTCGATCCAATCGCGCGGCAATGCAGCCGTGGCGTCCGTACTTGTCAGTAGAAGCGTGTGGCGTGGTACGTCCCGAAAATGTTCCATGACGGTCGTTGCGCCGAGTTGATGCGCGGCCTGCTCGGAATGGGCACAGACCTCCAACACTTGGCCGAAGGCGCCGAGAGCTTCGCGAGCTGCCTTCGCGGTGTCATCGGTGCAGGCGTCGGCGACTACCACGATCCATAGCGAGTTGTGCCAGCCGGATTGGCTGTTGGCGGCGAATAAGCTAGCGATGCATTTTGCGATGGACCCGGCGTGATTGTGCGCCGGTATGACAATCCCGACTGCCTGGATTTTCGATGGCGAGCCGGTTGGGGCGCAAGCGGGCGGTCTTGCTGGGGCTAATTGCGACACGCCGCTAGAATCGCAAATCCAAGGTAAAAATGTTGCAAACGATGCGCCGAATGTGAAGCGCTTATCGGTTCGTCTTTACACCAATTCTACGTGCGGCGGCTTTACTATGGCGTCCAGGGAACCCGGATGGCGTGGTTTTTCCTGCGTTTTACAGGGCCCTTTTTGTGGCCGGAGGTTTTCATGGCAATCCAGGATTATGTGCGATCGATTGCGGCAACCGAGACGGTCTCCAAAGCTCAGGTATTCCGATTCCTGGAAATGCAGTTCGCTCGGGCTGACAAGGATCATGACGGTGAGTTGGATGCCGACGAATTGGCGACCTTTGTGCAGGCAGTAGCGCGGCCGGAGTCTGATCTGCGTTAGCGAGCTGAGCTTCGCGGATACCTCAAGCACTCTCGGCCGGTTGGATGAGACCGGCATCGTCGGGCGCCGTGGAGTTGATGCGTGGGCTGACAGGGTAGGCTTGCATGCCACTCTCATTGTACGGGAGCAGGGTCGCCATTGCCGCAACCGGGGTTCCTCGCAACCACGTTTGGTAGTCCTTGCGTCGCAAGATGGCGGGCATGTGGCCGTCGGTGTTGGCGATGCGGACGATCATGTCGTTCGGCGGCACGCAGAGCATCGAGCAGCTTTCGATCACATCGTCGTCCTCGCTAACCGACCGATCCCAAACGGCGGCCACGCCAAAGACCGAGCGGTCCAATAGATGGACAAAGTGGGGTTGTCGGTAGCGCCGATTGGTCAATTGCCAGGCATAGAATCCGGACATGGGCAGAATGCAGCGTTGCCCTTCGAGCCAGGGGTTCCGGAATATCGGGGATGCCATGACCTCACTGACCCCGATGGTCAGCGGTGATTCACTGGCGCGACCTTCGGCGGAAGAGGGTATGAGCCCCCAGCGCATCATCACCGCTTCGGATTGCCCGTCGTGCCAGCGGATCGCCGGCACGTATTGATTTGCCGCCACATTGTACTTGGGGGCAAAGCTCCACCAGGCCCGGGACGGCATGAATTCCCGCTCCACGGTGGGCTGGCTCGGGAGTGCGTAGCGCTGACACATGGCCCGACATTACGGCAGGAACCCTCCTTGAAAATGTGACGCGGTTACGGTTTGGGAGCGAGGCCGGGTGACTTTTTACGCCCACTTTCGGTCCAAAGAGGCTCGATTGGATCAGGTGTTTTCCTGATGATGCAATCCCCTGTTCCCTGTACATTAACGCCAACGCGAGGGGAGTTCGAAGGCCCCTTCGGACCCAATAGTGGCCTAGGGAGTTGCCGTCATGTCCTCGAATAAGCGATCTATCAACCAAGAACAACGAACCGCGGCGCAATCGACGGAGTTGCTGCAGGAACTCGTGGCGCACCTGCGGCAGAACCGCACGCAGTTGCGCGAAGAGTGGGCCAACCGAATCACCGAAGCGCGGCTGCTGACGGCGATGACCAAGGAGGAGCTGTTCGCCGAAGCCACGTCCGTATACGACAACTATGTCGAGGCGCTCGCGACCGGAACGTTCGAGGCCCTGCAATCGTATGCACGGAATTTGTCGGAACGCATCATCCCCCGCGGGGTGGAAACCCACGAAGTCGTCGGAATCGTGCTATTGCTGCGCGACGTCCTGGCCAGGTCATTGTTCGCCAAGTATCAAGGCGATTTCACGATGCTGAACCGCATCTTGGACGCTTATGAGCCCGCGGCCAACCGCATCGCCAACACCGTGGCGGTCGGCTTCGTGCAGGAGCGAGAACGCGTCATTCGCCAGCAGCAGGAAGCCATCCGCGAACTCTCGACGCCCGTATTGCAAGTCCGCGAGCGGCTGCTCATTTTGCCGATCATCGGCGTCATCGATCCCCAGCGAGCGCGGCAGTTGACGGAGCAGTTGCTGCGCGGCATACGCACGAACCGCGCCAAGGTGGTGGTGATCGACATCACCGGCGTGGCGGCCATGGATGCCACCGTCGCCAATCACTTGGTGCAAACGGTGGAAGCCTCGCGACTGCTGGGTGCCACGGTGATCGTGACCGGTCTATCGCCCGAGATTGCGCAAACCATCGTCACGATCGGGGTCGATCTTGGCAAGATGAATACCGTCGGCGATTTGCAGGGCGGCATTGAACAGGCTGAGCGGCTGCTGGGGTACAAAGTGGTTCCGGTTGCGGATAACACCTCCTCATAGGCCGGAGCGTGGAAGTCCCCATTCTCAAGCAGGGACGGTTTCTCATAGCGACCATCCAAGCTGCACTCTCCGACGCCGATCTTTTACACCTGCGCCGGGCGCTGATCGACAAGGTGATTCACTTCCGCTCGAATGGCGTGATCATCGACGTCACCGCGCTCGACGTGATGGATTCATTCGCGACGCGGAC
>Ga0210400_10002368_pt1 | contig 17600 bp, 17 predicted proteins | sample IncBWH26MmetaG_FD_155456 | JGI IMG/M metagenome (GOLD analysis project Ga0210400, IMG submission 155456) | Forest soil microbial communities from Barre Woods Harvard Forest LTER site, Petersham, Massachusetts, United States - Inc-BW-H-26-M | ecosystem: Environmental > Terrestrial > Soil >...
GGGGATGGGTGTTCGGTGATCGCGGGACCGGCGCAGTTTGTTGCCGATCTTGACGGAGACGGCAATGACGATCTGGTGGTGGCCGCCAAGTGCAAGAATCCGATGGCGGACAAGGACGAATATAACTTCGTTGTGACGGATCCTTATGACACATTTCTCGGATACGGAGATGTGAGGATCACGTCCACGTTTGCTTCGAGCGAGCCTGAGCGCCGCGGCATCAGCCTGCTGATCATTCACGGTGACGAAAAGGACGGGTGGCGCGCAGAAAAACCCAAGGCTAAATTCCTGATGATCAATATGCCGTTCAAGACACTGGTTGTAAAACGCCTGGTCATGAAGAAGAAGACCGTCCTCGGCGTATATATGGAGGAAGCGGGCGAAGGCGAGAACACGTCGTCGGTGCTGTTCTGGGACGGGAAGAAGTACCGGTATACGCAGCTGGGATCGACGATGGAGTGAGGGAAGTCAGTGGTCAGGGGCTAGGGGTCAGTGGTCAGTTTTTGCATCTCTCGTTCAGCGGTTTCAATCTGCAATCTGAAATCTACAATCTGAAATTTTGAATCCCCTTCATGCTTTGCTCCTGCATTATGGGAAAGTCAGTTGTTCCTACCTTGCTGACGTTCGAGTCGGCAAACTCGCATACTCGATCCAGGGTCGCCTGCAGTTCCTCGCTATAGCGGACGAGATCTTCGTCGGTTGCATCCTTCGGGATCTGAATCAATTTTCCAAAGCGCAGCAGAACTCGTGAAAAGGGCTTGGGGACCATCATGCGGTCCCAACTGTTGAGAACCCACGCTTTGTCGACTCCCGCATGAAATGCGCTTAGAGGCAGCCCCGCGGAGCGCCCGAGTCCCACAGGTCCGGGCTTAATCTTGTGGCGGGGGCCGCGCGGGCCATCGAGCGTGAACGCCACGGTCCAGCCATCCTCCAGGGCGCGGCGCAGTCCGAGCAGTGCACGGACTGGGTTGCGGCTGCTCGATCCTTTTACCGCCACATATCCAAACTTCTTAATGATGCGGCCCATGTATTCGCCGTCGTAGCTGAAGCTGCTCATTACGCGGACGCCCATGTCGCGGCAGACGTAGGTCGCGGGAATCATGCAGGAGTGCCAAAACGAGACGACCAAAGGACGCTGATCCAGTGTTGTCTGCGCACCGTCTTCGAACGAAATCGACACGCGCAAAGTCGATCCGATCAGACGGATCAGAGTAGAACCCGCGGCAACGATCAGGCTCAAGACGATGCGCTGGCGGAGGGTCCAGCGGCGCGGGCCGGATTCGGGCTGGGCTGCTGCTACTTCTCGGGGGACGGCTTCTGGCACGACGCTATTGTAATGGCGGCCAAGAAGATTCACCGCTGAGGTCGCTGAGAACAACTACGCGGAGAACGCAGAGAAAGGCTTCGGACAACAAATCCGGCGATCTTACAAAGCGAAGAATCCGCTAATTCTCCAGGTACGAGTCGATCCAGGTCTTGATCTTCATGCGGCGCTCGTCGTTGGAATCAAAGCGAACTCCTAGCGACTTGGGTTTGTTCCAGCTGATAATGCCGCGAACATTGACGCGCGGTAGAGTCATCAGCGCGAAAGAAATCTCGACGTTCACACCTGACGAGAAATCTTCACCGGTCTTGATGGACATGCCGCCGGAGCTGATCTCAATGCTGGTGGCGCTGACGCGGCGCCCGTCACCAACGATCGAAACTTCGGTCATGACGGGAATGCGGACATAGCGGCGGAATTCATGCAACACGAGCAGCCTGGTGGCGCGCACCAGTTTCAACATTGCCGGCCGCTCGAGCGGCTCCTGGAACATCGCGTTGATGCCGTAGCGGGAGTAGCGCATTGTGTCCTGCGCGCTGCCGCCGACACCGTAGATCACGCAGCGGCTGTTGGAGCGGGAGCCGCGCGTAGCTTCCAATACGGTCTCGGAATCCGTCCAGCTTGCTAACGGGAGCACGCAGGCTTCGAACTTCTCGCGGCGCAGGCGCTCAGGCGCCTCCGAAACCACGGGGACGGGCTCAATCCCGAATTGCCGAAAGCACTCCGCCAGGAGCATGTGGGTTGAATCATTAAAGCCCACCAATGCGGCGCGGGCAGCGGTTTTGCGAACGATGGGGGAGGGCGAGAGGGGTGTGGCGAAAGATTTATGCATGTCGGGGAAGACTCTACTTTCGATCGTCATTGTGCGTCCATCTGGGCGCGTTGCAAAGTTCCAAAGGGACAACGTGCGGCGAGAGAAGGGTCATTACTAGAAATGCAACAGCGTGAAAAAGGACATTACGAAGCGGGAGGCAGCGTTCAACTCTGGGGTTTGCGGGATCAGCGACATTTGTGAGATTTGCGTTCAAGGGTCAAAATCCCCACCCCTTCGGCTTCGCTCATGGCAGGCTCTGTCGCACACAACGCGACAAGGATGGGGCACCGGGGCTAGCTATTCTTGCCAGCGACGGAAGAGGAGAGCGCCATTGGTGCCGCCGAAGCCGAAGGAGTTGGACATAGCGTATTCGAGGCCGGCTTTGCGGGCGTGGTTGGGGACGAGATCCATGCCGGCCGTGTCGGGGTCGGGGTTCTCGAGATTGACGGTGGGCGGAAGGATTTGGTCGCGCAGGGCGAGGACGGTGATGCCCGCTTCGAGACCGCCGGCGCCGCCGAGGAGATGTCCGGTCATGGACTTGGTGGAACTTACTGCGAGTTTGTGATCTCCAAAGAAATTGCGGATAGCGTGGGCCTCCAGCGTGTCACCGATCGGGGTAGATGTGCCGTGCGCGTTTACGTAGTCAACGACAGTGGGGGCAACTCCAGCATCGCGCACCGCATTCCGCATGACGCGGAATCCGCCCTCGTGCTCCGGAGCGGGTTGAGTCATGTGGTAGGCATCGCCTGACATTCCGTACCCAGCGATCTCGGCAAGGATGGGAGCGCCGCGCTTGCGGGCAAACTCCAGCTCTTCGAGGATCATGATGCCGGAGCCTTCGCCGATGACGAATCCGTCGCGGCCCTGGTCCCAGGGACGGCTGGCCTTTTCGGGCTCATCGTTGCGCGTGGAGAGCGCACGCATGGCCGCGAACCCCCCGACACCCATTGGAGTGATTGCAGCCTCGGCGCCGCCCGCGATCATCACATCAGCGTCATTGTGCTGAATGATGCGGAAAGAGTCTCCAATGGAGTGCGCGCTGGTGGTGCATGCCGTGGCGGTCGCTTCGTTGGGACCCTTGGCGCCGTAGCGCATCGAGACCTGTCCGGCGGCGAGATTGATGATGGCGGATGGAATAAAGAACGGGGAGATACGGCGAGGTCCGCCTTCCATCAGGTTCGTGTGCTCGCGCTCGATGATATCGAATCCGCCGATGCCGGATCCGATATGAACGCCGACGCGCTCATCGTTCTCAGACGTGATCTTCAGTTCCGACATCTGCATCGCTTCCTCAGCTGCCGCCATCGCAAAATGGATGAAGCGCCCCATCTTCTTGACTTCTTTTTTCTCGATGTATTTCAGAGGGTCGAAGTTCTTGACCTCGGCGGCGATCTGGCAGGCGAAGTTGCTGGCATCGAAGCCGGTGATGCGGGCCACGCCACTCTTGCCCGCCAGCAGGGCCTTCCATACTTCATCCGTGGAATTGCCCACGCCGCAGACGAGCCCCAAGCCCGTGACTACGACCCTGCGTCCGTTGTTCAACTATTTTCCCGCCTTGGCGTGCTTGCCGATATAGTCGACGGCATCCTGCACGGTGCGAATCTTTTCAGCGTCCTCGTCGGGAATTTCGATGTCGAAGGCTTCTTCGAAAGCCATCACCAACTCCACGGTATCGAGAGAATCGGCGCCGAGGTCGTCGACGAATGACGCGCTCGCCGTGACTTCACCCTCATCCACGCCCAACTGCTCCACGATAATCTGCTTTACTTTCTCGTCTACGGCTGCCATATGTCTCCTCGCTTGCCTCGATTAGATTTGAATTTCGGATATCTGGTCGCGCAATCGCAGCTTGTCTTCCAGCCTGCTGGCATCACGACCCATTAAAATTTCCGGCACACTCTGCTGACTGCGGTACGAATCAGGCGAACGTGTAGTGTAATTGTCCCAATGAATTAGTGTAAAGGAATGGCGATGTCTTTTCCGGCAAAGCCTCTGTTATGTTGAGATTGCAATCCTGATCCTAACGGTTGCTGTTGTCGGAGGTCAATCGGCGGGGTTGCAAGGTCGTGTGCTCGTTCAGCGCGAGGCAATGGAAGCGTATGCGTGCTGTTGTACAACGCGTGAGCCGTGCCAAGGTTGCCGTGAACGGATGGATCGCAGGCGAAATCGGGCTGGGACTTCTGGTGCTTTTAGGCTTGGGGCGGGATGACGGCGAGTCGGATGTGACCTACGTGGCGGAGAAGATCGCGGGCTTGCGCATCTTCGAGGATAGTGAGGGCAAGATGAATCGCAGCGTGGTTGATGTGGGTGGCAGTGTGTTGGCGGTCTCGCAATTCACTCTGTATGGAGACGTTCGGCGGGGGAAGCGGCCCTCGTTCGATGATGCCGCTCCTCCGGAGGCTGCGCGGCGGCTCTACGAGCTTTTTGTGGAACGCATCCGTGCGGCGGGCCTGCGCTGCGAGACGGGACGCTTCCAGGAAATGATGCAGGTGGAACTGGTGAATGAAGGGCCGGTGACCATTCTGCTGGATTCGAGGAAGGCGTTCTAGGGCTGACTGCTGTTAGAAAATAGAGGTGGAATTCGCTAGCGTCGCTTGAGAATTTTCTGGCGCGATCCCCGTTCACCTGATTTACGCGGTATCGTAATCTCGCCCTTTATGGCTCAACGACGGTGTCTTCTTATCCTAATGCTCTCCGCGGCCGTCGCGCCGACCAGTGCGGAACGGCCTGCTCGGCAGCAGGTCGATGTCTATCAGATCGTTCACACGTATCCGCACGATTCCCAGGCGTTTACACAGGGCTTGATTTACGTTGATGGCCACCTATTCGAGAGTACCGGCCAAAACGGCAGGTCATCTCTGCGAATGGTGGATCTATACACCGGTCAGGTTCTCCAGAAACATGATGTGCCGGCAGAGTATTTTGGCGAGGGCCTCACTGACTGGGGCAGTACGTTGATTCAACTAACTTGGAAAACGCACAGGGGCTTCGTTTATGACCGTTTTAGCTTCTCATTGCAACGAACATTCGAATTCGAGGGCGAAGGATGGGGCCTGACGCATGATAGGACGCAGCTGATTATGAGCGATGGAAGCTCATATCTGCGCTTTCTTGATCCGAAGACGTTCAGGCAGGCTCGACGTATCCGCGTTACCGACGAAGCCGGCCAGGCGATTGAAAACCTGAATGAACTGGAGTATGTGCATGGAGAGGTCTATGCCAATATTTGGCACAGCGATGCGATTGTTCGCATCTCTCCGCGCACAGGAAGGGTGATCGGCCGTATCGATTTGAGCGGCATTATCGACGAACGCGAACTGCACGACCCTGAAGCAGTGCTAAACGGTATTGCCTATGACTCAACCGGTGATCGGCTCTTCGTCACCGGAAAGTTGTGGCCGAAATTGTTTGAAATCAGAGTAGTGGCTAATCAGCGAGAAGGGAGAGTGCACTAATACAAATTCGGTGAGAGATTCTGCTGAATGTATCTCTTGCTATCGAATTTCTTTCCAATGCTCGCGGGGCGGCAATACGATGATTCGGGAATGAGGACGGCAAATTTTTTCGTGAGGGGAAAATGTCGAGGGCTCTTCACCGAGCCAGCAGGATTGCGTCTGCGATGCGCGCCACTTCCAGCGATGCCTTCACATCGTGCGTGCGCACGATGTGAGCGCCCTTGAGGATCAGAGCCGTTTGAGTGGCCAGGGTTCCATAGAGGCGGCGCTCTGCGGGCACGTCTTTTCCCGCGCCCACAGTTCTTCCGATGAATGACTTTCGCGAAGTTCCTACCAGAAGCGGAAATCCCGTGGCCTGCAGCAGTTCGAACCGCGCGATCAGGGGATAATTTTCGTCGAAGTTTTTGCCGAAGCCGAATCCGGGATCGAGCGCGATCCGCTCGCGGCGCACTCCCGCGAGAACCGCCCGCTCAGCCCACTCCTTCAGTTCGCGCTTGACTAAGAGCACAATGTCGCTCGCTGGAGGCAAATTGCGCCATTCTTCGGGACGGCCGCGCATGTGCATCAGCACGGTGCCGCACTTCAGATCCGCGACGGTCTTCGCCATTTGCGGGTCCCAGCGCAGGCCGCTTACATCATTGACGATCTCGGCGCCGGCGTTCACGGCGGCCCGGGCGACTGGCGATTTGTAGGTGTCGATCGAGATGGGGGTTTTCGGATGGCGCTTTTTCAGTTCGGCGATGACGGGGATCACCCGCTTGAGTTCTTCCTCTGCACTCACTGCCGGCGGGCTTGCTGCGCTGGCGCTCGCTTTGCTCGCGGAGCGGACGAATGCGTCCGCCCCTACACGAGTCTGCGGCGGGCCGGGGTCCACGCGCGCGCCTGGACGCGTCGATTCGCCGCCGATGTCGATGATGTCGGCGCCTTCTTCGAGAAGGCGTTCGGCTTGTTCTACGGCTTTGTCGCGCTCAAGGAATTTGCCACCGTCGGAGAAGGAATCGGGGGTGACGTTGACGACTCCCATGATCAGCGTGCGCTTGCCGAGTTCCAGCGCGCGGGTGCCGAGGCTCCACTGAAACACTGCTCTCATGCGGCACGATTCTAAATGACACGCGGGTAGAGGGGCGCGGTGGTGCTATCTGCGGCGGACTGCGGTTTCACGCTTGCGCATAGCGTAGGCAGCGCCCGGGCCGGTTCCTGTGGGAGGTTTACGCCTCCCGTCGAGCAGTTCTTTGAGGACGGTTGCATTGTTGTGCGTTTCCATCTTCGAAGCAAACAGCAGTGTCAAACGCCTCTTCTTGTGGGCCAGTTCATATAGCGTCCGCAGGTCCTCTTCGCAGGCAGGCTGGGCCAACTCTTTCAGATATTTCTTGCGGAATGCTTCCCATTGATCGGGGCGAGCATGATACCAGCGGCGCAACTCATTCGACGGCGCGAGGTTGGGTAGCCACTCGTCAACCGCAGCTTTTTCCTTGGTAAGACCGCGAGGCCACAGGCGATCGACTAGAACCCGCGTCCCGTCGCGGCGTGATGCAGGTTTGTATACTCGCTTAATAGCAACCGTCATGGCCCAATTGTCCCAAGAGCTTTGCTCTATTATTGTAAAGCGGCTCGGGAAGCCGCGTACGCACCACCGGATAGAAATCATGCGATCAGAGAAGAACGGTTTTGCGGTGAAGACTCGCTTTCCTCTCTTTTATTCCGTGGGAACACTGGCCGGATTGTTGGCCATCGTCGCCCTGGTCGCCTGCGATGTGGAACGGCGCAAAAACGATGCGGAGCTCGGACTGAACGCGCAGCAAGCGGCCGGGCGACAAATTTACGATACGGAGTGTGGCCGCTGCCACGAGCCTTATTCCACGCGAGGCAAGAAGGGCCCCGGTTTGAAAGGCATGTATCAGCGCAAATATCTTTCGTTGAGTGGGCTGCCGGCCACCGATGAGCGGGTCAGCGATATCGTTCGTTTGGGGCGCGGTGAGATGCCCGGCTTCAGCCAGAAACTGGGTGCGCAAGACCTGCAGGATCTGTTGGCGTATTTGCATACTCTCTAATAAGTGGTTTTGAAGCGGCACGGACGTGGATAACTCGCAGATGAAGAGCGCGGCGAAATCGGAATTGTTTCGGGAGTTGCCGTCGGTGGACGAACTCGTACGCGCACCCCGGTTCGCGGCGCTCCTGGAGGAACACGGAGCGACCGCCATCACGGATGCCATACGTTCCGGGATCGCGCGATTGCGCGAGCAGATTTCCTCCGGACTGCTGGATGGGGCTGGCTTAGGCCTTGCCTTGGAGGGATTGAACGGAGCGGTCGAGGCTCAGCTGCGGACTGTTCTAAGTTCCTCATTGCGACCTGTCATCAACGCAACGGGCGTCATTCTGCATACCAACCTGGGCCGCGCGCCGCTGGCCGAGCACGCGCTGGCACAGGTTCGCGAAGCCGGGCTTTCGTATTCGAATCTTGAGTTCGACATTGAAGCCGGCGAGCGCGGCAAGCGCGATGTTCATGTGGACCGGCTGTTCCGGAAATTGCTGGCCGAATCACTTCCTTCTCTGATAGAGACAGCCGCCTCGGCTGTCCCGCCAGGGCGTAGCCCGGCGGCTCCTTCCACGATTTCGACCATTGTCGTCAACAATAACGCGGCGGCCGTCCTGCTTGCCCTGAATACGCTGGCAGAGGGCGGGGAAGTTGTCGTCTCTCGGGGAGAACTGGTCGAGATCGGCGGTTCGTTCCGAATTCCGGACGTCATGGCGAAATCGGGGGCGACGCTTCGTGAGGTCGGTACCACCAATCGAACCCGGATCGGAGACTACGAAAAAGTGATTAATGAGCGGACGCGACTGCTGTTGCGGGTGCATCGTTCGAATTTCGAGATCACTGGCTTCACCGAACAGCCTTCGATCGAGGAGTTGGTAGCGCTGGCTCGACGGCGCGGAATTCCGCTGATGGAAGACCTTGGCAGCGGGGCGCTGGTTGATTTGGAAAAGTTCGGGATTCAGGGAGAGGCTACGGTGCTTGACGGTCTTCGTGGCGGCGTCGACGTGGTGACCTATAGCGGAGACAAATTGCTGGGTGGCCCGCAGGCCGGACTTCTGAGCGGACGGTCGGAGTTGATTGCGCAGATGCGAGCGAACTCGTTGTTCAGGGCGTTGCGTGTGGACAAGATGACTTACGCGGCACTCGAGGCAACTCTGCTGGCGTATGTGAAGCATGAGTACGGCAAGGTACCCGCGTTGAGGATGATGAGCCTGAGCAAAGAAGAGATCGGGGCGCGGGCGGAATCTGTTGCGAGCCGAGTGCCATCTGGCAAGGTGAAGATAGAGATAATCGATGGCGAATCGGTGATTGGCGGCGGTGCTGCGCCGTCTTCGGTGCTGCCTACGCGGCTGCTTGCTGTCACGTGTAGCGGTGTCAGTGCTGATGAACTATCCGAGCGCTTGCGCGCGTCTGATCCCCCGGTGATTGCGCGTGTGGAAGAAGGTAGAGTTCTGCTGGACCTGCGGACGGTATTTCCAGAGCAGGATCATCTCATCGTGGATGCCTTGGAACACGTCGTGCATTTCTGAATCGAAGTTTCCTTGGCGACTCTCTACACCATCGGACATTCCACCCGCATGCTGGAAGAGTTGATCGAGACGCTGCGCGCACACGAGATCAGGACTCTGGTGGACATTCGGGCTTTTCCCATGTCCCGCCGGCTTCCACAGTTCAATCGCGAGTCCCTTGCAGAAACCCTGCCGGCTGCGGGCATTCGGTATGTCTGGATGAAAGCTCTCGGCGGATACCGGAAGAAGATTCTGGATGAGTCGCCGAACATCGGGCTACGCAATGACAGCTTTCGCAATTACGCCGATTACATGCTGACGGCTGACTTTGAAAGCGCGATGGGCGAACTGATCAAGCTTGCGGAAGAGGCGCCTACTGCCTACATGTGCGCGGAACGCGTCTATTTCCATTGTCATCGCATGCTGGTGTCTGACTGGCTAGTGGCGCATGGGCACGAAGTGTTGCACATTGATGGTAAGGGTCCGGTGAGGACCCACAAGCTCACGGCTGAGACTCGCATGATTGATGGACGGTTGATCTATCGGGGAGACCGGTTGTTGTAAATAGGCGTCAGTCTTGATCCTCGGCCGCGTGCCTCAGCGGCTAAAGCCAGGTTCATCTTGTGGCTTCGGCGGCACGGCTTTAAGCCGTGCCCTTTCAAATCAGGCTCACGCCTACTCTCGAACAGTTTCGAGATCGGCGGTTGCAACGGAATGTTCTCAGCTTTAGTATCGCCATAGCGTGCCCACTCCTGGAGACAATCCCAAGTTAACCCGCGAACGCATGGTCTCGGCTGCGCCGCTCGAGGACGATTCCTCGTTTGAGTTGAAGTTGCGGCCGCAGCGGCTGGCGGAGTTCATTGGGCAGAAGAAGGTCAAAGAGCAGCTGGCGGTTGCAATCGAGGCGGCCAGCTCCCGCGGCGAGGCCATGGATCATGTGCTGCTCTATGGTCCGCCAGGTTTGGGCAAGACGACGCTGGCGAATATTATTGCGAATGAACTGGCGGTGCACTTCCAGCCCACCGCGGCTCCTCTACTGCAGATCAAGGGCGACCTGACCGCAATCATTACGAATCTGCAGGACAAACAGGTTCTGTTCATCGACGAAATCCATCGCCTGCAGCCTGTTCTCGAAGAGTTGCTGTATTCGGCGCTTGAAGATTACAAGCTCGACATCATCATCGGGCAGGGGCCGTCGGCGCGCACGCACACGCTGGAAGTGAAGCCATTCACCTTCGTGGGGGCCACGACCCGCGCGGGGTTGATCTCAGCTCCGTTGCGAGCCCGCTTCGGCATCGTGCTGCGCCTCGAATTTTATACAGCAGAAGATTTGCAAGTAATCGTGGAACGCTCGGCAGAGATCCTGGGAGTGGCGATTGATGACGCCGGGGCCCGGGAGATCGCGAGCCGCTCCCGAGGCACGCCGCGAATCGCCAACCGCCTGCTGCGCCGGGTCCGCGACTACGCACAAGTGCGCGGTGCTGGGAAGATCGACGAACCCACGGCGAAAGCGGCGCTGGAGATGCTTGAGGTTGATCGGTACGGGTTCGACGAAGTGGACCGGCGACTGCTGCTCACCATCATTGAGAAATACCAAGGAGGACCGGTCGGCGTGAACACTCTGGCCGCCGTGCTCGCCGAAGAACCCGACGCGATCGAAGAAATCTACGAGCCGTTCCTGATGCAGATCGGTTTCCTCAACCGCACTCCACGGGGGCGAGTTGCGACACAGCTGGCATACGACCATTTCGGTATCACGCCCACCCGGCGCCAGGCATCCCTCTTCTAGCGGGCGGATTATCTGTACCGCTTGAGTCGTGAGGACTACTTTTCGGCAACCCGAACAACATTGTTTTGATGTTTTGTGATAGGCGACTATGGTGTATCTTGCTGGATTCTCCTCGTTGGCCGCGAGGAAAGCAGTGAGGGTGCGTGCGTTCGAATCAGGGTCCCAGTTTTCTGCGGCAAAAGGGTTTGCAACTATTCGTACTTTTGCTGGCGACAACGCCTGTCAGGGCGCTCCCTGTCCGCGGGACGGGCCTCCAGGCGAGTGGACAATCGACTCCTCCGGCGCAGCAAGTTCCATCGCCATCTTCGCAATTGCCCGAGCCGCCAATACGCAATCCGGAGGTGGAGCCTGCGCCGAAGCCTGAGATTGCTCCACCCGCTATCACGATTCCCCGGCTGTCAGGTGCGCCGTCCCTCGACGATTTCCTGACGATGCAGGCGCAGGGCGACATTGCAATGGAAATGGCCAAAGTCACCGGCTTCACCCAGCGCAATCCTCATGATGGGGAAGGCGTATCGGAGCCAACCGAGGCCTATCTCGGCTATGACCAGAAAAATCTTTACGTGGTTTTCGTCTGTTTCGACGATCCGAAGAAAGTGCGCGCCCGGTTGTCGCGACGGGAAGATATTTACGATGACGATCAGGTCGAGATCATCCTCGACACATTTCACGACCGGCGCCGCGCCTATGCCTTCCAAACCACGCCTCTCGGCGTCCAATGGGATGCGATCTGGACCGAAGCCTCGCGGGAAGAAGAGACGCAGAGCCACTTCGACACTTCATTTGACACCGTGTGGAACTCGCGCGGGAAAGTCACAGGCCACGGATTCGTTGTATGGATGGAGATTCCCTTCAAGAGCCTGCGCTTCCCCGCGACCAAAGTGCAGGAGTGGGGCCTCATTCTTTATCGGGGTATCAACCGCAAGAGTGAGGACTCGTTCTGGCCGCACATCACTTTCAAAGTGGAAGGCCGCCTGGGACAGGCCGCCACAATGTACGGTCTGGAAGGAATTTCTCCGGGCCGTGACATCGAGCTGATTCCGTACGGGCTGGTGCGCGGTTTCCGCGCCCTCGACACGCGCGACTTGCAGAATCCTTATTTCCAAAAAGCTACAGTCCAGGGCGCGCCGGGCATGGACGCGAAGTTCGTCATCCGCGACCATTTCACCATTGATGCCACCGTGCATCCTGACTTCAGCCAGGTCGAATCGGAAGATCCGCAGATCACAGTAAACCAGCGCTACGCAGTCTATTTCCCCGAGAAGCGCCCATTCTTTCTGGAGAACGAAGACTTTTTCCGCTCGCCGATGAACCTGTTCTTCACGCGCAACATTGGCGACCCTTCCGCCGGAATCCGGCTTACCGGAAAAGATGGGCCGTATTCAGTTGGAGTGATGAGTGCTGACGATCGGAGCCCGGGTCTGGCTCTGCCCGACTATTTCCCCCTATCCGGCATCCGCTCTTACTTCACCATCGCCCGAGTGACCCGCGACATTTGGAACCAATCCAGCGTCGGCGCGTTGTACACCGATTGGGAATGTCCCAGCACCAATGAGTACAACCGTGTCGGCGGCGTCGATGGGCGTGTGAAGTTCAGCCCTAACTGGACGCTCGACGGCCAGGCCGTTACCAGCTCCAGTAATATTCTCGGGAACGTCTTCAGTCCGACTTACTCATCGCAGAACTGCGAAGCGAACGCCTACCCATTCAGCTCCGGGAACCAGGGGAACGGCAATCACTACGCCGGTCCCGCTGAGCGACTGCAACTCCACCGCGACGGACTGCACCTCACCTACGACGCCCTATACAACGACATCAGCCCCGGTTTCGTTTCCATCCCCGGGTTCATCAATCGCGTTGACATTCGCGAACTCCAGCAGGAAGTCGACTACCGCTTCCGCCCGAAGCATGGCTGGATCGTGAATTGGGGCCCGACGGTCAATACCCGCCACGACTTTGACCATACCGGGTTGCGCCTGGACACCGACTATTCTGCGACCTTCGCGATTCAGGGTCGCGGACAAACCGTCATCTACTTCAGGCCATATAGAGAGACTCGAGAACGCCTGCGACCCCAGGATTTTTGTTTCTATGGATACGGGTCGTGTCCGATCAAGCCCCTGCCTCCACCGAATTCTCCACTACCCAATCAGGACTACCACGAGCACGCGAGCGGAGCTTCATTCCAGACCGGGTATTTCAAGAAGGCCACGATTCAAGCCAGCTACTACTGGGGCAATTCCATCAACTTCGTGGCGTTGCCGGCCAGCATCAATTCCTCGCCATACAACCAACCCTTTGTCGCCCGCGAGGACACGGCACAAGCCTCGCTCACCCTTCGTCCGTTCCAGCCGCTGAAGATCGAGAACACGTATCTCTTCGACCGCCTGCGCGCGGGAGACAGTGCGTTCCTGGCGGCGCAGGCGCAGTTTCCCGGCGCCGGCCGCGGAATCTTCAACGACCATATCCTGCGCAGCAAGTGGAACTGGCAATTCACTCCGCAGCTTTCGGTCCGCGTGATTTTGCAATACAACGCGCTGCTGGCAGGAACCCCGGGTGTAGGATCGCCGTACACGTATCTGCCGACGTCTCGTGAATTCAACGCCGATTTCCTGATCACCTACCTCGTGCATCCGGGGACCGCGATTTATATCGGCTATAACAGCGACTTGCAGAATCTGAATGTGGTCCCGATGACCCCAACTTCTCCCGGATACGTGACAAACACGGCCCGCGGCTACATCAACGACAGCCGCCAGTTCTTCGTGAAAGTCAGCTACCTTTTCCGTTTCTAAAGCAGTGAGCGGTGAGCGAAGCGGTCAGTCGGAAGGTCCCGCCGACTGGTTTTGCTCATGCTCACAGCTCAATCTCGGTTTGCTGAATCCTGTGGAAATCCGGTAGAATCTAATGATCTGAATCGAGGTTCCAAGCGACATGAAAGCAGCTATTCACCCGTCTTATAACGAAGTCCGTGTGCATTGCGCCTGCGGGAATACCTTCATGACCCGGTCGACCCATAAGGGCGATATCGGCGTAGAAATCTGCTCGAACTGCCATCCGTTCTTCACGGGCAAGCAGAAGCTGATGGATACCGCCGGGCGCGTGGAGCGCTTCCGCCGCAAGTATGCCAAGGCAGCGGAGACGGCGAAGAAATAACTTCTTTGCCGCGGATTACCGGAAATCGAGCCCTCGCCCAAGGCGGGGGCTTTTGCTTGACAGGCTAGAATGATCTGGACAATGCGAAAGGTTTGACCGGGTAGGGCTTTGAAGGCTGTCTAAGCAGTCTGTATAAAGGATGCGTAAGTTCTGGGACAATTCGGCGGCGTCAGAGAAGATTGACGCAGTCGCGGGCGGAAGCGCCCGCGCCATAAGGGTCGTCCCTGCGTCTGTTCGGATCGGCACTGTCACCATCTCTCCGGCCACCGTTCTTGCCCCTATGGCTGGCGTCACCGACACCGTGTTTCGCCGGTTCATCCGCAACCTTGGCGGGTGCGGGCTCATCATGACGGAGTTCACGTCGGCTGACGGGGTTTTGCGCAAGAAAGATCAGAAAGCTAAGCGCTACCTCCACTTCTACGAAGATGAGCACCCGATCTCGGCTCAGCTTTTCGGAAGCGATCCCAACGTCATGGCTGAAGCGGCACGCATGGTGGAGGGCCTCGGCTTCGATCTGGTCGACCTCAACCTTGGGTGCCCAGCGAAGAAAGTTGTGAAGTGCAATGGAGGCTCCGGCCTGCTTCGCGACCTGCCGGCGATCGGGAAGATTTTCGAGGCCGTGCGTGCCGCCGTGAGGATTCCCTTCACTGTGAAGTTCCGCGCCGGGTGGAATGACGAAGAGATCGTCTGCGTTGAACTGGCGCGAATGGCCGAAAATTGCGGGCTTGCGGCAGTGGCGCTTCATGCCCGCACCCGCGAGATGGGTTACAGCGGGCAGGCGCGCTGGGAATGGATCGCCGCCGTCAAAGATACGGTGAAGATTCCGGTGATCGGTAATGGAGATATCCGCACGCCTGAAGATGCGTGTGCCATGGTCACGCAAACCGGTTGCGACGCCGTCATGATCGGGCGGATGGCGCCTTCGAATCCGTGGATCTTTCGGCAGATTGAACAGTATTGTGGGGCAATCAGCACGGCTCCTGTGGGGGCGGACGCATTCGTCCGCCCGGTCGAGCGAAGCTCGACTGCGGCCGACGGCAGCATATTTTCAAGTCAAGAATTACCACGGCCTTCGGCCGCCCCGGACGAAGGCGTCCGGGTCTACACGAAGCTCTACGACGAGCCTTCTGAGGCGGACCGGTACGACATGATTCGCACCTACTTCCGGATGCTGATCGAAGAAGCATTGCCCGATGCGGTCGGCAAGATGAAGCAGTTCGCCTCGTGGTTCACGCACGGAGTTCCTGGCGGCGCCGCGCTGCGCAAAGCCATCTACGAATCGAAGAGCGCTCTTGATGTTCTTGGGCGCGTCGAGGAATTCTTTGAGTCCCGTCTGTCCTTGCAGACGGCCTCGGGCGTTCGATAGCAGCTTCTCCAAACATGGAACACGGACCGAATGCCCGACTCCGATCCGGTTGGAAGTGGGCAGTCGCAGTCATCCTGGTTGGCGTGGCGGCGGCTTTGTGGTGGTGGCCTGCACCGCCTGTGAAGGTCGAGTTGTTGCCGTTTTCCAACACACCTCCCGCCTGGGACGGTTCCCAAGCCTGGTTGATCATTTCCACCGTTGCAGGATCCACGCCGCTCAAGTTCAAAACTGAGATCGCGATGGTGAAGCCGAGCGTTCGGCATGAAAGCCCGGTGAACGAGTTCGTGGTGAATCTGCGAAACGGTAATTTTAAGTTGCTGCAAACCGACCTGTTCGTTCCCGACATCATGCCTCTGTGCCTGACGCGAACGTATTTCGCATGGAATCCTGGAAGGCGAGCGTTCGGCATTGGAATGAATCATCCCTATGACATCTGCCCGACGGGAACGCGATTCCCGTATACCTACATGGACCTGAATCTCGAGGACGGAAACGTGATTTACCTGCCTCGCATCTCGAAGGGAACTGGATACGCGGATGCCGTGTTCCGTCACAATCGGTCATCTTCGGAATTCTTCGGGGCACAGATTGCATGGAACGGTAATGGCTGGAAAATGACGTTTCGCGACGGTCGCAAGATCTATTTTCCCGAGGCCTACTTTGCAAAGAATTTTGCCCAGGGCGCTCCGACTGAGATGGTCGACTCCGAGGGCCACCGCATTCAATTGAAAAGAGATGCCGCTCGCAACCTGGAGGAGATCATTTCACCCAGTGGCCACAAGATTCACTTCAAGTACGGCTTCGCCGACCGCATCGCCGAGGCGTGGGACGACGCGGGTCATGTTCGTCAATACTCTTACGACCCAACGGGGCATCTTCACACCGTAAGCGATGGAACCAAACTTTTGTATCGATTCGAGTATCAGCGACTAATGGGCGGTGACAACGACCCATACCTGCTCACGGCGGTGCTCGACGGGAACTGGAACGTGCTGGTGAGAAACAAATTCCTGAACGGGAGAGTGTCTCAACAAACACTTGGGGACGGCGAGCGGTACCTGTACGACTATCAGTTTAACGGTCCAGAGGTTATACGGACTACGGTGACGCTGCCTTCCGGCGAGAAGAAGGAATTTTTCTTTCACGATGGAATTCTGACCGACCAGAAGTAGCCAGTGTGAATCAAAAGACGGGAATAGAGGTTCGGTATAGTGTTGGGAAGCAATTTCTCCGTTTAAGGTGAGGTTGGTATGAAAGTGATCCTGCTGACACTCTGCTCTGCTGCCGTGTTCTCACTTGGAATGGTTGCGCTCGCCAATGCGGGCGGCGAACCGAACGTTTTCTTAACCCCTGCTGGCCCGGTCAAGATCACTCCGCTGAACCACGCCAGTACGCTGATCGAAGCTGGAGGCAAGACCATCTATCTGGATCCGGCCAAGCCGGTGAAGTTCTCGGGGCTGCCGAAGGCGGATCTCATCCTGATCACCGACATTCACGGGGATCATATGGATCCGGACTCGATCAAGGACGCGAGCAAGTCCGACACCGAGATTTTCGCTGCGCCGGCGGTGGTGCAGACAGTCACTACGGCGAAGCCTATTGCCAACGGTGAGACCAAAACGTGGCAAGGATGGACGATCGAGGCGATTCCCGCCTATAACCTGAAGCGCGGGCCCGCTCCCGGGAAGCTTTTCCACGACAAAGGCCGCGGTAACGGCTATGTTCTCACTTATGGCGGAAAGCGCTTCTACTTTTCCGGCGACACCGAGGGCGTGCCGGAAATGCGCGCGCTCAAAAATATTGACGTTGCCTTCGTTTGTATGAATCTGCCGTATACCATGCCGCCCGAAGAAGCGGCCGACGCGGTCAAAGCTTTCCATCCGGAGATCGTGATCCCTTACCACTATCGCGGGTCCGATCTCTCGGTCTTTCAGAAAGCGCTGGCTGGAACAGGGATTGAGGTACGGCTGCTGGAGTGGTATCCGAAGTAGTCGAGTTCGAGCTGCGCTCGAAGGACAGCCGGGGCGGCTGTCCCCACACTTGTACATTCTCCAAATTTTCATTCGGCGTTAACACCGCATTAATATGGCCCCGCTACCGTCGCGCACTAGGCCGCCCTATGCGGGTTGGCACTCTTCTTTCCTCAAAGAGGG
>Ga0210400_10002369_pt1 | contig 17593 bp, 13 predicted proteins | sample IncBWH26MmetaG_FD_155456 | JGI IMG/M metagenome (GOLD analysis project Ga0210400, IMG submission 155456) | Forest soil microbial communities from Barre Woods Harvard Forest LTER site, Petersham, Massachusetts, United States - Inc-BW-H-26-M | ecosystem: Environmental > Terrestrial > Soil >...
GGCCGAACAATATGCTCGCGACCTCGACCCATGACAACAAGCGCAGCGAGGATGTGCGCACGCGCATTTCCATTCTCTCTGAGATTCCGGAGCGCTGGTCCGAGGCTCTGCACCAGTGGTCGCAGCTCAATGCCAACGCCTGGCAAAACCGCTTGCCGGATCGGCACGCCGAATATCTTCTGTATCAAACGCTGATCGGCGCATGGCCCATCGATCGCGACCGCGCCTGGCAGTACATGCTCAAAGCCTGCCGCGAAGCAAAAATAAGCACTTCCTGGCAGGAGCCGAACACCAGCTTTGAAGAGAAGATTCGGGGATTTGTCGGAGGCGTGTTCGAAACGCCCGAATTCATCGAGCGCCTCGAAAGCTTCATCGAACCGCTGATCCTTCCAGGACGCATCAACAGTCTGGCGCAAACCCTCATCAAGCTGGTTGCTCCCGGCATTCCCGATTTTTATCAGGGCACCGAATTGTGGGATTTGAGCTTGGTGGATCCGGATAACCGCAGGCCCGTGGACTTTGCGCGGCGCGCTGAATTGCTGAGCCGCGTGCCGCAACTCGGCGCCGCCGACGTGCTGTCCGGCTGGGACACGGGACTGCCAAAACTGTGGATGATTGCGCGCGTGCTGCGTATTCGCCGCGAGCGCGGCGAGGACTTTTCATCCGACGCCAAGTATCAGCCGCTCGTGGCGCAAGGCGGTCATTTGGGCCGGCTGCTCGCATTTCGACGTGGCGAGAATCTGATCGCGGTGGTGCCGCGCTTTACGCTGACGCTCGCCGGCGAGTGGGGCGATACGCGATTGCCGCTGCCGGGCGGCTCCTGGCGCAATTGCTTCACCGGCGAGTGCGTGCAGCGCGAAGTCGCCCCCGCGGCGCTCTTTGCCGCTTTCCCGGTGGCGTTGCTGCTCCGGGATTCCGCGTAAACTGCGGGTTCATCCAAATTGGAGGTTTACGCCGAATGAATTTACCGGGTCTACGCCAGTTCATCGAGAATGTCTGGCAGAAGTCGATAGTGGAACGGCTGCGGGCCTATGTGCGAATTCCCAACAAATCTCCCGCATTCGATCCCGATTGGGAGCGCCATGGTTACATGGATCAGGCCGTCGAACTGATGGCCGACTGGTGCCGCTCCCAACCCGTGCCCGGCATGCGCGTCGAGGTGCGCCGCCTGGCGGGGCTGACTCCGCTGTTGCTGGTGGACATTCCCGGCGAGCTATCCGAATGCGTGCTGCTGTACGGACATCTCGACAAGCAGCCGGAATTCACAGGCTGGCTACCGGGGTTGGGACCGTGGGATCCGGTGATTCGCGACGGCAAACTATATGGGCGGGGCGGGGCGGACGACGGCTATGCAGTGTTCAGCTCTTTGACGGCGATCGCCGCACTCAAGGCGCAAGCCGTCCCGTTGCCGCGCTGTGTGCTGATGATCGAGGCAACGGAGGAAAGCGGCAGCATTCATTTGCCCGCGCATCTCGATGCGCTGGGCGCCAGCATCGGCGAACCCTCGCTGGTGGTTTGTCTCGACGCGGAATGCGGCAATTTCGAACAGCTATGGACCACCACTTCGCTGCGCGGCAATCTCGTCGGTAAGCTCACGGTGCGGGTCCTGACCGAGGGAGCGCATTCGGGGCTGGCCTCCGGCATTGCGCCCACGCCGTTTCGGCTGCTACAGCAGCTCCTGGCGCGGATTGAAGATCCGCTCACCGGCGACCTCAAGCTGGATGAGCTGCATGCGGATATTCCGCCGGATCGGCGCGCTCAGATCGAGGCGGCGGCGCACGTTTTGGGCGCGCAGGTTCTCGAGAAGATTCCGTTTGCGGCCGGCGTCAAGGCGGTGTCGGCCGACGCGGTGGAATTGTTGGTCAACAATACCTGGAAGCCTTCGCTGGCGGTGACCGGCGCCGACGGTTTGCCGCCGTTGAGCGCGGCGGGCAATGTGCTGCTGCCCGAGATTTCCCTGAAGATCTCCTTGCGATTGCCGCCCACGGTGGATCCTGCGCGCGCCGGCCGCGCGGTCCGGCAGGCCCTGCAGCACAATCCGCCCTACGGCGCACAAGTCAGTTTTGACCCGGAGTCTTCATCCGGAGGGTGGAACGCGCCGGCTTTTGCACCCTGGTTCGAACGGTCGATGCAGCGCGCCTCGAATCATGTGTTCGGACGCAACGCGGTGAGTTTGGGCGGCGGTGGAACGATTCCGTTCCTGCGAATGTTGGGCGAGAGGTTTCCGCAAACGCAGTTTTTTGTCACCGGCGTGCTGGGGCCGCACTCCAACGCGCACGGGCCCAACGAGTTCCTGCACATCGAGTACGCGACGCGACTGACCGAGTGCGTGAGCATGGTGCTCGCCGATTTCGGCGCGCACCGCCGATCACAAGCCTAGTTTGCTGGAGAAGTAGGTGTATTCGCGGGCGTGCATTTTTGCGCGCTCGTCCGGCGTGGCGCCCGCGCCGTGGCCTCCCTCGATCACCTCGAAATAAAGATACGGTACGTCCATTGCCGCGAGCTTGGCCGCGAACTTTCGCGCATGTTGCGGACCCACGCGGTCATCCTTCGTGGTCGACCAAATGAGCGCTTCCGGATACTTCACACCCGCTTGGAGATTGTTATAGGGGGAGATCGAGGCGAGAAACGCCCGCTCCTCCGGAACCGCCACGCTGCCGTACTCCGCCACCCACGATGCACCGGCCGCGATCTGCTCGTAACGCAACATATCGAGCAGCGGAACCTGAATGTCGACGGCGCGCCACAGTTGCGGATGCTGGATGAATTCCACGCCCATGAGCAGCCCGCCGTTGGATCCTCCCATGATTCCCAAATGCGGGGAACTCGTGAAGCCCCTGGCGATCAGGTCCTCGCCGACGGCGGCGAAATCCTCGTAGATGCGTTGGCGATGAGTCTTGAGTCCCGCTTCGTGCCAGGCGGGACCGAATTCGCCGCCGCCGCGAATATTGGCCAATACGAATGCGCCGCCGCGCTCGAGCCACAGCTTGCCGAGTTCTCCTGAATACGTCGGCGTCTGCGCGTCCAGGAAACCGCCATAGGCATGCAGAATCATCGGCGTGCTGCCATCCATCTTCATCCCGACGGGATGGACGACAAAGTAGGGAATCTTGGTGCCGTCTTTGGAGGTGGCGGCGAATTGCTCAACCGCATCGCGCGACGCGTCGAATTTCGCGGGCAACGTCTTGCTCGTGGCCAGCGTGCCTTTGCCGAGATCGGCCAGCATCAACTTGGGAGGTGTCAAGAATCCGGTGACCTGAACAAAGGCTTGCTCACTGTGCAGATCGGTGTCGATCACGTTGACCGAGATATTGTCCGGCAATTCAAGCTGACGCCGCGACCAACGGTTGTTCGGCCCGGGCGTGTACACGTAGGCGCGTCCGTTGACGTTGTCGAGCGTGTGGACCAGCAAATGGCCGCGCGTCGCGCTTGCCTCGACGAACGCTTCGCGGGCCGCGGGTGCATAGATCAGCGCCGGCTCAAGATGTTGCGGATCGGCGGCGATCCTGTCGAGCTCGAGCGACACCAACGACCCTTGCGGCAATGTCGGCCGGCCGGCGCGCTTCCAATCCTCGTGCAGGCTCACGATCAGGCGGCCGTCGAGGAGCCCGACCAAGTCGGCCTTCATCGGCATGGCCAATTTCGCCGGCGCCTTGGGTCCTAAGAGATAGAACTCGAACTCGAATATCGACACTGCGCGTTGTATGAAGGCAGCGCTGTGGCCGGAACCGTCATTCAGCGAAATGGGCGACACCGCGACGTCGTCGGCCGTGCCGCGATACACCTCGACGGCCGCATCGAGCGGCTGGCCGCGCTTGATGCGTTTCACCACATAGGCATATCCGGAACGCGTCATTTCACCGGCCTTCCACTCGCGCGCGAGCAGCAGCGTATCCGCATCCTGCCAGGCCGCATCCTGCTTACCGCTGGGCAGCGAGAATCCGCCGTCGACAAACGCGGATTTGCTCAAGTCGAATTCGCGCAAAGTCACCGCGTCCTCGCCGCCATCGGACAAGCTGACGATGCAGCGCTGTTCCTCGGGCTCGCGGCAATTGGCCCCCTTCCAGAACCAGTTGGCGTGTTCGGACTTCGACAGCGCATCCAGATCGACGACGGTGCGCCAATTCGGCGCGGCAACCTGAAAATCGGTTTGACTGGTCTTTCGCCAAATTCCGTGTGCGTGGTCGGCGTCTTGCCAGAAGTTAAAGACCTGGCCGGCGATGATGGAAGGCTCGGGAATCCTGTCCTTCGCCTCGAGGATTACCTTGGCATCGTGAAACAGCGCTTTGAAACGTGGGTCGCGCTCGAGCACGGCATCGGTCCTGGCGTTCTCCGCCTTCACCCAGTTCATCGCACGCTCACTGTGCGCCTCTTCCAACCAAATAAAGGGGTCTTCGGCGGGTGGGGCCGCGGCCATGCCGAGATTGAACGCGGCGATAAAGGTCAACGGGAGAAGCAAAGGAATTGTTTTCATCGGCGAAATATACAGGGGACCCTTCGCCGCCGCCGCGTTGCCGCCTAGCCGCGCCATGGAGCGGTGGTCGACGCACGGTTGGCGGCGACGCATTGGCGACGACGCAGCGGAAGTCAGCTGCGGCGATGCAGCATGACGCTACGTCCATAATTGACATCGTGTCATAAATTGGCTATCGTTCAAGCATGTCGTATATCGCAGAGCGTCGAGTAGAAGAGAAAGAGCGCCGGCGCGGGGAAATTCTCGATGCTGCCGAGACGCTTTACGCCAAGGAGGGCTGGGATCTGGTCACGGTCGATCAGATCGCGCGCGGCGCGCGCTTGTCGCGAGCCTTGGTGTATGTCTACTTCAACGACAAGGAAGACATTCTATTTGCCATCGGCGAGCGGGCGATGTCCCTGCTACGCGACCGATTCATCACCGCCTCCGCCGCGCAGAAGTTGGGCGCGGAAAAGATCGAGGCCATCGGCCGGTCTTACATGGCCTATGCATTTGAGTTTCCGCATTACTTTGACTTCTGTGCAAAGTTTCATGCGCGCGCGGGCAGCCCCCAGCCAGAATCGCATGATCTGGGCTGCCGTGCTGCCGGCGACCAAGCGATTGATGTGGTGGTGAGGGCCATCGAATGCGGAATCGCCGATGGCAGTGTCCGGCCAAGCATCGGCGATCCCATGATGTTGGCAGTGACCCTTTGGTCATTCACACATGGCCTCATTCAACTCGCCATGGCCAAGGGCAGCGATATGGCGCGATTCGGAATTGGCATTCCTGATTTGAGCAATTACGGCTTCGGTCTGCTGCGGTCGATGACGCAGAACGGAGCGACCGTGCCCGCGCCGAGAGGTCAGCCATGACGCAACACATATTGATGATTTGGATGGCCACCGCAGTCGCCGCCTTTTCGGCGCTGGCGGGCAGCACGACCAAGGGCCGCGTCAGCAAAATTTCATCCGCGGCCGATTCAGGGACCGTTTTCACCGTCGAAGTGAAAAAAGAGGCGGCCGCCTCTGTCCTCGATGAAGCGGTACAAGCCGAGAAAGTGCACATGGTCGCAGAGCGCGTGGTCGCAGAGCATCTGTCATCGGCGTGATTGCGCCGACCGGAATCGAGATTCAAGAACTCGATCTTGCTGGTAGATTTTACAAATCCGCTGCGCGACGCAAAACGCCGCGCTTTATGTCAGCTCCATGTCGGCGCCGTGACATCAAGATTGCCGCCACAAGGTGGACGCCCCCAGTCGGAGCTCCGCGAATTTAGGACTAGAGTAGCGCGCGTAGGGGAGCACGGCGCGGGCTGGGATGCATGCCAACCAAACTGGGATGAATTCCGACCAAAGGTGTAGCCCCACTACGAAAATCAAACGGGGTCAACAATGGAGGTCATATGAGAATCCGCGCAGCTACAACGAGCTTGGCGCTCGGCGCCTTTTTGGCGAGTCTCGCGATTGCACCCAGCGCACTCGCAGCCAAGCGACTCGAATCTCTCGGTGCGGCGGACCAAAACGCCGTCGCACATTTCAACGTTTACTTGCCGCTGACCAACACCGACTCTCTCGAGAGGTTGTTGCAGAGTCAGACGGACCAGAACTCGGCCAACTACCATCAGTGGTTGACCCCTGCGCAGTTCAAGCAACAATTCGGCCCGAGCCGCGCGGATGTTGCCAAGACCAGGCAATTGCTGGAGGCCGCGGGCTTCACCGTGGTTTCGGAGAAGACACAGAATATCGAAGTACAAGGCCCGGTATCGGCCGTCGAGAGACTGTTCAACACGCGCCTCGAGCGGGTGCAAGTCAAGCCCGGGCAGGTCAAGCTGGCAGCCGCGGATCGTCACTTGAATCTTCCCGGCGCGCTCGCCGAGATGGGTGCGGTGATTCCCGAGTTCGTACCGCACTTGGCGGCGCACGTACATTCCCAAGTGTTGCGGCCTCTGGCCGCGAATCCGCCCGCGGCCTTGAGCCCGCTGGCGGTGCCCGGAGCGGCGCCTCGGCTGGCGAGCTCGCTGAGCTTTTTCTATGCAAACGATCTGAATGAAGCCTATCAATTGCCCTCGTTCCAAACTGAAGTCGCGCCGCTGTTCTCGCGCCACAAGCGGCAGATCGCCGGCGTCGGCGCGCACATCGGCATTGTGATCTCCTCGGTCATCAACCCGCAGGATCTCGCCAATTCCTTCAATTCAACGGTGAGCGCCGGACCCTTTGTGGATGTTCAGGCGTACTCAGCCAACTCCAACCTGCCTGTGCCCACGGTGACTATCCGCCCGGTTGACGGCGGCAGCGGCGCGTTCAACCCCAACACCGCCGATGCCTTCGAGGCCTCCCTCGATACGCAAATGTCGCTGGGAACCGCGCCCGGCGCAACCGAGATCGTCTACGACATGAAGACCTTGAACGACGATGACGTCACGCAGGCGTACACCGCAGTGGATGAGGACAATGTCGTCGATGTGGCGAGTTCTTCGTTCGGCGAATGCGAGCTGGATTTCACCGCGGCCTACAACAACGGCACGGACTTCACCGGCATCCTGAAGACCTTCCATGCGCTGTTCCAGCAGGGCAACGCGCAAGGCATCACCTTCCTCGCCAGCTCGGGGGACAACGGTGCGCTGGATTGCGTCTCACAGAAATTTGCGGATTCCCCGGTACCGATCGACGGCACCAATTTCGTGCTGGGCGTTGAAAATCCGGCGGATGATCCAAACGTGACCGCTGTCGGCGGCACCAACCTGCAGACCATCGCTTCTCCGGGCGTGGATGATGCGACGTACCTCAGCGAAAATGCCGACTTCGATCCGAGAAACCCGGTGACATTTACGCTTCCCGACGGCTCAACAGGCAGCATCGGGAAGAACACGTGGGGTTCGGGCGGCGGCTTCAGTCAGATTTTCCGCAAGCCGTTGTATCAATTCCTGGTCGATACCGACAGCAATGTGCACCGCGCGGTGCCGGACGTCTCCCTGATGATGGGCGGATGCCCGGGGGATGCCGACCTGGCCGTGCAGGACTGCACGCAGTTGCCCCGCAGCGCGGTCATCGTGTGGGTGGCCGGGGTTCCGCAACTGCTGATCGGCACCAGCTCTTCCTCTCCGGAGATGGCCGGCGTGCTGGCGCTTGCGGTTGAACTGCATGGAGGCCGCCTCGGCAACGTGAATCCATTGATTTACGCGCTCTCGGCGGTGCAGACCATTTTTGGCGGAGAGCATGCACCGCCGGCGCTGCAGTACTTCCATCGCAATATTTCCGGCGACAACAACGGCTTCAAGGTCAAGCCCGGCCAGGCATACAGCGAAGTGCTGGGCAACAGCACGCTCGATGTAAAGAACTTCCTGCAGTTGCAGGGCGCTCAACCCGCGGGCACGCCCAGCACGCCGAGCAATCCGTGATTCAATCGGTTAAATAGAATTGTCGATTCGGACGGCAGGGACAAAGACCTGCCGTCCTGTTTCGATCCGCCGATTGGGCCCTGTCGATTTTTAGGCCGCGGCGCTCGGGCGGGCCGATACCCGCGCATGCCAGGCGTGCAAATGCGTGAGCTCGGCAGGCGTTTCGATGCCGATGAAGGTTGCGAAGTCAATTGTGGTCAGTGCAACGATATCGGCCATCGAAAAGCGATCAGTGGCCAGAAATTCCCGCGTTGCCAGTTCATCGTTCAGCCAATGCATGGCCTTGACCGCTCGGACGCGACTGGCCTCGCCAAAATCCTTGTACTGCGTGCCGAGGTGCGCGGTGTACTTGTGCGTGTTGATCCACACCGCGCCGATGCGGCTCAACAACGCGAACTCGACGCGGCGCGTCCACATGTCCACCCGAGCGCGCTGCCAGGCATCGGCGCCAAACAGCGTGGGTGCTGGATGCAGTTCCTCCAAATAGCGGCATATGGCAACGCTTTCCGACAACGTCGAGCCGTCGTCAAGCTCCAGTACGGGCACCTGACCCAGTGAATTCTTCACCATGAACTCCGCGCTCTTATGCGCACCTTGCCGCATCGGCACATGCACCAATGGAATGGAGATGCCCTTTTCCGCGAGAAAAATCCGAACGCGGCGCGGATTGGGTGCTGGATTATGTTCGTCGTATAGCTTCATGGGTGCAACGCAGGGCGGCTGATGGCGCCCTCAATTATAATGAAGCGTCCTACTACTCAGGCGACTATCGAGGATACCTAATGAACCCATTCCCTCTGCCGCGTGCCACGCCCGAAGACATCGGGCTTTCCACGGCGGGTCTCGCGCGCCTTGGCAGGGTGATGCAGCGCGAAGTCGAGCGCGGCCTGGTGCCCGGCGCCGTGGCGCTGATCGCGCGGCGCGGACAGCTGGGCTACTTCGAGAGCTTCGGCCAGCGCGATCCCGCGAGCGGCGCACCGATGGCCAAGGACAGCATCTTTCGCATCTATTCGATGACCAAACCCATCGTCTCGGCGGCGGCGATGATGCTCTGGGAGGAAGGACGATTTCTGCTCAGCGATCCCATCGCCAAATATCTCCCCGAATTGGGCGATGTCAGAGTCGCGGTCGAAGAGGGGGCGGACCTCGGGCGGGTGGATGCCGAGAGGCCGATCACCATCCAGGATTTGCTGCGCCATACCTCCGGACTGACCTACGAATTCCGCGGCAACGGGCCGGTGCACAAAATGTACACGGCCGCGAGGATCTACAGCCGCGATCAAACCAACGCCGATCAGGTTGAGAGGCTCGCCAAGTTGCCGCTGCTGCACCAGCCCGGCACGAAGTGGGAGTACAGCCGCTCGACCGACGTGGTCGGCCGGCTCGTCGAGGTTCTCTCAGGGATGTCGCTTGGGCAATTCTTGCAGCAGCAGCTGTTCGTTCCGCTGGGCATGACCGACACCGCCTTTCATGTGCCCGTGCCCCTGCAGGCACGGCTGGCGGAAGGGTTTGCGAAGGATCCGGAAACAGGAGCGGGTGTGCAGCTGCTCAATGTCAAGACCGCGCCGAAATTTGAATCGGGCGGCGGCGGGCTGGTTTCCACGGCCGCCGACTACGCGCGTTTCCTGCAGATGCTCTTGAATCGGGGCCGCCTCGACGGCGTGAGGTACTTGAGCCGCAAGACGATCGAGCTCATGACGGCCGATCATCTAGGGCCCATCACTGGCGCGCCCGATCTGCTGCTGCCGGGTTATGGGTTTGGCTTAGGCTTCGCAGTCCGGCTGCAGCCGGGCATTGCCCATGTGCCGGGTTCGGTGGGCCAATATTTTTGGGGGGGTCTCGCGGGCACGACATTTTGGGTCGATCCGGCCGAGCAGTTGTTCGCCATCATGATGATTCAAGCACCGGGCCAGCGCGATTACTTTCGAACGTTGTTTCGCGATCTGGTCTACGCGGCATTCGACGACTGAGCGGCATTCGACGACTGCGCGCTCAACGCCGACAGGGCCTCCGGCGCGAGCGCGGCTTGGGCACGCCACCAGGCAGCGCTCAGCAGGCAGCCATGTTCACGGATGAATACCTCGCTCAAGGCCGAGGGTATGGCGAGAAACGGCAGCCATTGTTCGGGAAACACGTCTCGCGGTCCGCAGTGAAACCAAGGCTCGGCGCTCGTTTCTTCCTCATAGTTGCGCGCGCGGGGCAGGTCTCGAAATACGCAGTCGGACACCAGGCAGATTTCATCGTAATCGTAAAAAATCACGCGGCCGTGGCTGGTGACGCCGAAATTCTTCAGCAACAGATCCCCGGGGAACACATTGCTCGCCGCCAGGTCGCGTAATGCATTGCCGTAGTCGATGATCGCCGATTCAGCGGCGGCCGGTTCGGCCTCGCGCAGAAACAAGCTCAGCGGCCGTAAGCGCCTCTCGATGTAACAGTGCTCGATGATCAGATCGTCGCCTTCGACGCGGCAACTTTCGCTCGCTTCCTGCAGCAGCTCCTCGGCGAGTGCGGGCATGAAGCGCGCACGCGGCAGCCGCAGACGCTTGAATTCCTGCGCGTCCACCAACCGGCCGGCGCGGTCGTGCCGGAACACGAATTGATAGCGTTCGATCACCTCGGCGCGGGTGGTGTTCTTGGGGGCGCCGAATTTGTCGCGGATCACCTTGAACACCAAGTCGTGCGAGGGCAGGGTGAAGACGATCATCACCAGGCCGCGCTCACCTGGCGCGTGCACGAAGCTATCGATGGATTTCTCCAGGTGGCGCTGCAGCGCGAAGTAGCGCTCCGTCTTGCCCTGCTTGGCGCGGCCGAGCACGGTGTACAGTTCGTCGACGGATTTGCGCGGCATGAACGAGCGCAACAAGGTGATCGCGGCGCTGACCACGGGCAGGTCCACGTGAAAGTAGCTGCGCGCATAGCCAAACAGCGACCCCACGTCGGCGAGCGACAACATCACCGCGTCGATCCGCACTTTTCTTTGCAGTATCGTGAATGCCAGGACCAGGGGTGTGATGATGGCGTCGCCGATGACGCGGCCCACCACGAAGGCCTGCATGCCGCGATAGAACACGGGCTCGATCAGTTCGATGGATTCGGGCGCGCCGCTGTGCCGGCCGGTGGCGAAGTAACGGCCGATTTCGGCGCTAATGCGGTGCACGGCGGCGTCCGGGTCGGCGATTGCGGCGTGGAAGGGCAGGTCGACGAGAATTTCACCCACCGCGGCGGGTAAGGAGCCGCCCACCCGGTAGACGCGGATCGGCACTGCGCCGGATGCGCGTCCGGCGGTGGTCGCGCAGAACTCGACCTCCTGGTTGACGCCGACCGTGCCGAACAAGTCGCGCGTGACGGAGTTGAAAAACGTGTGGTAGAAATCGCTGTCGGGCCGGCGCGCCACCAGCTTTTCGTACGCATGCTTGATCTCGATCCACAGCGTTACGTCGGCGCGCCGTTCGTCGAGCTGGCTGCCAACCACGGCGACGCATCGCGCGACCCGCAGCTCATACAGCTCGATTCGCGCGACCGCGTCGGTTTGCGCCGCATGCCAATCCTCGGCAAGAAAATTGCGCGCCGCGCGCCGCGTGATGCGGCCGAACTCCTCGTTATAAAGGCGAAAATGTTCGGCGACCTGCGCCGCCACCGCCGGGGGGGCGAGGTCTGCGCCGACGACGGAGGCGAGCTCTGCGGCCATCGCGAACCTCCCGTCAGGCCACCACGCGTTCAGGCGCAGTCATGTGGAACTGCTCCGTCTCGGTGCTGCCCGCCATGGCGACCGTGGAGCTCTTGGCGCTGATGGCGGTCTGGACGGCATCGAAATAGCCGGTGCCGACGAAGGCCTGGTGCTTGGTGGCACGATAGCCTGAGGCTTCCTGGCCGAACTCGCGTTGCTGCAGCTGGGAATAGCCCAGCATGCCGTCCGCGCTGTACGCGGTGGCCAATTCGAACATCGACAGGTTCAGCGCATGCCAACCGGCCAGCGTGATGAATTGGAAGCGGTAACCGAGCGCCGCCAATTCCTCGCGCCATTTCTTCATCGCCGCGGCGTTCAATTTGGCGGCCCAATTGAAGGACGGCGAGCAGTTGTAGGCCAGCAGCTTGCCCGGAAACTTGGCGTGAATCGCGGCGGCAAAGCGTTTCGCCTCGTTCATGTCGGGCTTCGACGTTTCGCACCAGATCAGGTCGCAGTACGGCGCATAGGCCAAGCCGCGAGCGATCGCCTGCTCGATGCCGGCCTTCACGTGGAAGAACCCTTCGCTCGAGCGCTGCCCGGTGAGAAAGGCCTTGTCGCGCGGATCATGGTCGGTCAGCAGCAGGTCCGCGGCGTCCGCATCGGTACGCGCGATGATCACCGTGGGCACGCCCATGACGTCGGCCGCCAGCCGTGCGGCGACCAGCTTGTTGATGGCCTCGGCAGTCGAGACCAGCACCTTCCCGCCCAGGTGGCCGCACTTTTTCGCGGAAGACAACTGGTCCTCAAAATGCACTCCGGCCGCGCCGGCGCGAATCAGCGCCTTGGTCAGTTCGAAGGCATTGAGATTGCCGCCGAAGCCCGCCTCGGCATCGGCGATGATGGGAGCCAGCCAATCGATGTCCGACTTGCCATCCATGTGATGAATTTGATCGGTCCGCAGCAAGGCATTGTTGATGCGGTCGACCATTTTCGGCACCGAATCGACCGGATACAGGCTCTGGTCCGGATAGACCTCGCCCGCGGAATTGGCATCGCCGGCCACCTGCCAGCCCGAGCAATAGATGGCCTTCAAGCCCGCCTGCACCGTTTGGATGGCTTGATTGCCCGTCATGCACCCCAAGCCCGCCACCACGGGTTCGCTGTGCAGCAGACGCCAGAACTTCTCGGCGCCGAGACGTGCCAGAGAGTATTCGATTTTCACCGAGCCGCGCAGGCGTGCCACGTCGGCCTCGCTGTAGGGACGCTCGATACCTTGCCAGCGGCTGTTCACGGGTGCGTTCAAGTCAATTCTCCTCAGGGCCTTGATTTGGGGGATGCGTCAAGCTTAGAGTGTTTGGGACGCGGATTTACACATTAGAAATTTGACAGTGTGAATTTCACATGAGAGAGCCATGGCAGGTCTGATCAGGCAGGGCCACTTTCTGGGAGCCAAGCTGCGCTCGCTGCGCAAGCGCAACGGCTTGACCCTCGACGAGCTGTCGGCGCGCTGCGTGCAAATCGATGCCGGCAGCGCCCCCTCCGTGTCCTACTTGAGCATGGTGGAAACCGGCAAGCGCATGCCCTCGGCGGACATGCTGGAGATGCTCGCAGGAATCTTCAGCAAGGATGCGCGCTGGTTCTTGGACGAGAACACGGCGGTCGACGCTGCGCCCTTGCCCCGGCAACGGGGCGGGCTGGAGGCCATGCCGCTCGAGCCGGCCTTCTTGTTCTCGCATGAGTTGCTGCAGAACGCGCTGCCGGAACTGCTTTCCCAAACCGGCACCACCGGCCGGCAATTCGCCCAGTTGTTGATCCGGGTCTGGCAGGAGACCCGGCACAATAATTTTCCGGATATCGAGCGGGCGGCGGAGGAGTGCGGCAATCGAGAGATGCCGTTGACGTTGGACACCGTGATGGCGATATGCGAGCGGCATGGCCTGCAGATCAAATGGTTCGACGGCGACGGCCGCAAGCCCAGCGGCGCGCTGGTGCGTTCCCGATTCGAGGCACCCGCGACGGTGCTGATCAACAAACGTCTACGCGGCCAATCGGAGCGGCTGAAGTATGAGTTGGCGTTTTTCGTCGGACACAAGATTCTTCACAATGGCGATGGCATGATATCGCCGCACAGCGCTGCGCAGTCCGGCGATGGCGAGTCGCCGGGTTCCACCGGCGGTATGGGCGCGCAGGACGTGCTGTATGCATGGCGGGATTTCGAGTGCAGTTTTTTTGCCGGCGCGCTGCTGTGTCCGCGCACGCCGTTTCGGCGATTCTTGATTCGCGAATCGCACAACGTCAGCGCCTGCCACAAGGTCGGCGTGACGCCCGCGCTGGTAATGCGGCGCATGACGGCCGTGTCTCCTTACCGGCACTGGCATTTCTTCGATGCCTATCCGCCCGGCTACCTGCGCGCGGTGTATCGCGGCAATGGGATACCGCTGCCCTGGGGCAACATGAGCCTGGTGTCGGACCCCTGTCCGCGCTGGGCCGTCTTCCGGTTGCTGCAGACACCCGATGCGCCGGCGGTGCAAATGCCCAAATCGCAGATTTCGGTCATGCAGGACGGCAAGCGCGCACGCCTGTACTGCTGTCATTCGCTGCTGACGCGCGACGCCTTGGACGAACTGCACGTACTGTCGGTCGGCGTGGATTTGCTGCCGGCGCTGGATGCGCAGGGTTTTGACGGCGAGGAGATTGTCGCCTCCGTTGCCGATTCCTGCCGGCGCGGCGGCGGCGATGGCGCCATTCCGGCGGCCGCATCCAGCGCGATTCGCGCGGCATCCCAGGTGTTGAATATTTCCTGGATAGCGGATGCCCTGGGGGCCCAGGCCAGCGTCATCTGCCCGCGAAGCGGTGCCTGCCCCAGACAGCCCCAAGCTTGCGCTCAGACAGGCTCGTAGGGCGGGCTGCGTGGTTCAGGGCAAATGGAACATAACGATCAAGACGCCGATGGGCGACAAGTCCGGCGTGCTGGAATTGCTCGTGAACGGCACGACACTGACCGGTTCGCTCTCGGACGCCGAGCACCATGTGGCCATCAGCAATGGCAAGATCGAGGGCAACAAGCTTAGCTGGCAGGCAAAGATCACGAAGCCGATGCGGCTGAGCTTCAAGTTTACCGCGACCGTCGAGGAGGATCGCATCAGCGGCGCCGCCCGCCATATGCTGGGGACGGCGACCTTCAGCGGCACGCGGGTCTAAGCCATTCGGGATCGCTGAATGTCAGGTGCGCGTTAGCGCGTTTCGAATGCCTACCACTGGTCGAGTGGCCAGCATGTGATATTGAACGGCTCGAGTTCTCGTAGGGAGGGATAAGACGATTCAAGGCACTGTTTCTTCGCGCCTTGAATCGTCTTGCCCTCACTCGATGGGCGCGTAGACTTCCGTTCGCAATTTCTCCACCGGCGTCTTGCCCGGATCATCGACATACCACGAAATCACCGGACCTTTCGCGGCAAGCCCATGCACCGCCATGTAGGCCAGCAGCTGTTCGTGAGTCCTCCCCAAGCCCTCGTATGCGCCCACATGCGTTGTCTTGAGCGCCTTGCCCGCGTAGCTTTGAATCGCGCGCACGCCGTCGGCGCTCACGACATCCGCGCGGTCCACCGGGATGCCGGCGTCGAATTTGAAGTTGCCGGCGGACACTTCGCCATCGATGCCGAGCGGCGCACCGGTTTGATGGAGCTTGTTCTTCGCCATGAATTTCCCGATTTGCGCATAACCATCCGCATAAGCCTTGCCGATTCCGTCGAGGGGCGCGGTCTCGGTCACGACCAGGATGGGAGCCGCCGTGAGCAGCGCCGGTTCTGCGCTGAATCCCGCGATGTCGGTGTTGGGCATGCTCTCGACCAAGGTCTTTAGCCGGCTGAGCCCGGAAGCGAAGTCCTTGCCGAGCATGCCATCCATCGTCAAGCCGATGTAGTGACCGATGGGATTGGCGCCCATGTCGACATCGACGGTCCAGGTAACGCGAGTCGCCTTGCCGTCCGGAGTCAGCGTCATCAAGGACTTCGCCGCGCCCATGTCGCCAAAGTCCAGATCGCTCGCGACGGATCGATCGGGCGTGGAGGCCGTGATGACCTGCGTTCCGGAACCGACCTTGTCATTTCCCTTCCAGACGAGTTTCGCTCCCACTCCGTCACGTGGACCTTCCGTGGTCTGGCTCATATTGGGATCCAAGTCCTGCCAGGGAGACCACTTGGGAAACAGCACGAATGAGTCGACGGCGGCGTAGACCATGCTTGCGGGTCGATCGATCGTGACGGATCGCTTCACCGCAACATGCCGCGGCAATATCAGGCCGACGACGGCGAGAACGACCACAACGGCAACGAGGCCGGCCAGTATTTTTTTGATCATGCGGCTGCTCCGCGCACTCCCGCAGCTTAAGGGGAGTTGCTTTCTTCTAGTTCGCCGACCGCGCTCTGCACGTAGTTCGGCAAGCCCATTTTTTCGATCAACCCGAGTTGCTCTTCGATGAAGTCGATGTGTTCTTCTTCGCTCTTTTGAATCTGCACCAACAAATCGCGCGTCACGAAATCCTTGACCGCCTCGCAGTGAACGATCGCCGTGGTGTACATGGGGTGCGCTTCCATTTCCCGGCGCAGGTCGCACTGCAAGATCTCATGCACGTCCTCGCCGATGAAGAGTTTGCCCAAATCCTGCAGGTTCGGCAGGCCGTCCAGAAAAAGGATGCGTTTGACCAGGCGGTCGGCGTGCTTCATTTCGTCGATGGATTCCTCGTACTCGAGCTTGCCGAGCCGCTTCATGCCCCAGTTGTCGAGCATGCGTGCGTGCAGGAAATATTGATTGATGGACGTGAGTTCGTTTTTTAGCGCCTGATTGAGGAACCTCAATACTTTCGCGTCACCTTGCACGATCGTCCCCCTTGGATTGCGCACCAACTCAATGTGGGATTGTAAGCCCGAACTCGAGCCTCAGGAATCAATCCCTCGAGGATTCAATCGCTAGACCGCGAATTCGGTGGCGGGAGGGGAGAAGAGGTTGGGCCGCGCCGAATCACAGGATTTCAGGGAAGCGGCCAATGCCGATTTGGCCTCGGGCAGGCACTTGCCGCAACAGGTTCCCACCCCTAGATCGCGCGTCAGGTCGCGCAGCGAGTTGGCGCCGGCCTTCACCGCGCCACGGATCGCCCGGTCTGAAACAGCTTTGCACACGCAAATAATCATGTCGCCATTGTGAACGCGAATGCGAATGATTGTCAATACCGTATCGGGAAATTCGCGATGTAACGCAGCTTTGATAGCCTCATTATGTCTAGGCGGATTCAATGTGATCAAATGAACGCTGCTAGGGCTCCGTCGAAGTGCCTTCCCCTGGGATGCGTGGGATTTAAAAGTGTTAAAAATCAACAAGCTGACAGTAATTTGCGGTGCTGCTTGCGCGGCAATATTTCTTGCCGGTTGCGGCAAATCGGGTGGCCCGCAGGCCCCTCCGGCCCCACAGGTGAGCGTGGCGGAAGTGTTGGTGAAGCAAGTCAAGGACTGGGATGAGTTCACCGGCCGGCTTCAGGCCGTGGAGACGGTGGAGATACGTCCGCGGGTCTCCGGCTACATCGACAAGCTGGCATTCACCGAAGGTGGACTGGTCAAGCGGGGCGAGCTCTTATTCGTGATTGATCCTCGGCCCTACCAGGCGGAATGCGATCGCGCTGCCGCGGATCTCAAGCGCAACAAAACGGCCCTGGAATTAGGCCAGATCGAACTGACGCGCGTGCAGCGGCTGAAGGACAGCGGTGCCGTCTCTCAGGAAGAACTGGATCAGCGCAAGAGCACCGTGGCGCAGTCGGAAGCCAACGTCGCGGGATCGCAGGCCGCCCTCGAGGCCGCCACGCTCAACCTCAATTTTACCCGCGTCACCAGCCCCGTCGATGGACGCGTCAGCCGCGCCGAGGTGACGCGCGGAAACCTGGTCACCGGAGGCAACAATGGCGGGACCTTGCTGACCTCGGTGGTATCGATCGATCCGATCTATCTGTATTTCGATGCCGACGAACAAAGCTACCTGCGCTACACGCAGATGGCGCACAGCGGCGACGGCTTGAGTTCTCGGGA
>Ga0210400_10002370_pt1 | contig 17579 bp, 15 predicted proteins | sample IncBWH26MmetaG_FD_155456 | JGI IMG/M metagenome (GOLD analysis project Ga0210400, IMG submission 155456) | Forest soil microbial communities from Barre Woods Harvard Forest LTER site, Petersham, Massachusetts, United States - Inc-BW-H-26-M | ecosystem: Environmental > Terrestrial > Soil >...
TCATCTCGGCGAATTGCCGGCCGGTGTGATGGCGGTAGATAAGGGCTGGCAGGTCGTTGATCTCGATCGGGTAGGGCACCGACAGGATCGGCCCGGCGCGGGTGCGCAGCCAGATTGGCTGGTCGTCGAGCCCCCAATCCATCACATAGCGGTAGCCGGCTTCCTTCAGCAGGTCGGGCGTCGCCCGGCTCTCGGCGAGGCCGGGGCCGAGCCAGCCCTCCGGCTTCTTGCCGGTCAGGCGCGTGACCACTTCGGTCGCCTCGGCGATCAGGCGCGCCTCGTCCTCTTCCCAGTACGAATCCTGTCGTTCGGAATTGGTGCGGCCATGGCCGATGAACTCGTCGCCGCGGCCGCGGATGCGCTCGACGATATCGGGGCAATATTCGAGCACCGCCGAATTGACGTTATGCGCGCCCGGCAGGCCGAACTCGTCGAACAGATCGAGGTAGTACCAGAGCCCCACCCGGTTGCCGTAATCGCGCCAGGCATAGTTGCTCTGGTTCTGCGGGCTGGCGCCGCCCGCCGGATCGGCGCCCAACCCGGCGCCAAACGCAAAATGCTCGATATTGTTGCAGAAAAAGACGGCAAGCCGCTTCCCTTCCGGCCAGTCGTAGACCGGCCGCTTGGTGATCGGGACGTAATCGTAGCGGCCGTGGCCGGGGAGCTTCATGGCAGATCCGTCTTGCACAAACTAAAACGTTCGTGCCCGGGCTTGGCCCGGGCATCCACGACTTTAGCTTTGCCTCGTGGATGGCCGGACCAAGTCCGGCCATGAACGATGTCAAATGTCAGTGGAAATCACCGGCCCTTGAACACCGGGCGGCGCTTTTCCATGAAGGCGGTGCGGCCCTCGGTGTAATCCTCGCTGGCGAAGCATTCGTCGACGACGCGCTTGCACAGCGCCATGTCGCGCTTGGACTCGTCCTTCAGCGCCTCGCGCGCGATCTGCTTCGCGGCGCGGATCGTCAGCGGCGCATTCGCCGCGATCAGGTCGCAATAGTTCTGGACATAGCTTTCCAGCTCGCCGTCCGGCACGAGCCGGTTGATCAGCCCCATCCCGAACGCCTCCTCGGCGCTGAACTGACGCGCCGTGTAGAAGATCTCGCGGGCATAGGCCGGGCCGACCAGATCGATCAGCTTCTTGATGCCGTCATACGCATAGCCGAGGCCGAGCTTGGCGGCCGGAATGCCGAAACGCGAGCCCTCGGCGGCAATGCGGATGTCGCAGCTGATCGCGGTGGCGAGGCCGCCGCCGATGCAATAGCCGCGGATCATCGCGATCGTCGGCTTCAGCGTCTCCTGCAGTTTGACGCGGGCGCTCTCCGAGATCTTCGCATAGGCGGCGGCGGCCTCCTCGTTGGCGCGCTTTTCCTTGAATTCGGAGATGTCGGCGCCCGACACAAAGGCCTTGCCGCCGGCGCCGCTCAGGACGATGACGCGGATCGCATCGTCGGCCTCGAAATCCTCCATGATCTGCGCCACCGCCTGCCACATCTCGAGCGAGACGGCGTTATGGCGGGCCGGGTTGTTGAAGATGATGCGGCCGATCGCACCGTCCTTCTCGGCGAGCATCTTCGACGTAATGGGCTGGTCGAGCATGGCTCGGCTCCTCGTTTGAGTTTGTCGGATGGGCTGCGCGCAGCGAAGCCCATCAATAGGTTTAGTTTCACAATGAGACGGTGAGGCAGTGAGATTGCCGCGCCACTGAAACCTCTGTGCCTCACAGCCTCATTGTAAAAATACTGGCAGGGTAAAAATACTGGCGGGCTTCGCTCCGCTCAGCCCACCCTACGGTTATTACACCACGTCGCGGGCGCGCAGATCGGCGATCGCCGCGTCGTTGTAGCCGAGCTCGCGCAACACCTCGTCGCTGTGCTCGCCGAGGTCCGGGGTCGGGCGCAGCTCGGCGGGCTCGGCGGTGCGGGTCATGTTGATCGCCTGGCCGACCACCTTGATCGGACCGAGCTTGGGATGCTTGACCGGCCGCGCCATTTCGAGGTGCTGCACCTGCGGGTCGGCGAACACCTGATCGATCGTGTAGATCGGCCCGCAGGGCACGCCGACCTCGTTCATCAGCTCGACCCAGTAGGCGGCCGGGCGCTTCTTGGTGATCTCGCCGAGCCGCTCGTTGAGCGCCTTGCGGTTCTTCGAGCGCGCCGGGCCGGTCGCGTAATCCGGATCGTTCAACAGATGCTGCGCGTCGGCTGCCTCGCAGAAGCGACGGAACATGTGATCGCCCGAGGCGGCGATGTTGATCTGCCCGTCGCTGGTCGGGAAGACGCCGGTCGGGATGCCGGTCGGATGATCGTTGCCGGCTTGCTTGGCGACCTCGCCGGCGATCAGCCAGCGCGACGCCTGGAAATCGAGCATGAAGATCTGCGCCTCGAGCAACGAGGTGTGGACCCACTGGCCTTCGCCGCTCTGCTCGCGCTCGATCAGCGCCATGATGATCGCCTGGCCCAGCAGCAGGCCGGCGCACAGATCGTCGATCGGGATGCCGACCCGCACCGGCCCTTGGCCCGGCAGGCCGGTGATCGACATCAGCCCGCCCATCCCCTGGGCGATCTGGTCGACCCCGGGGCGCTTCGCGTAGGGGCCGCTCTGGCCGAAGCCGGAAATGCTGCCGTAGACGATGCGCGGGTTGATCTTCTTGACCGATTCGTAATCGACGCCGAGGCGGAATTTCACCTCCGAGCGGAAGTTCTCGACGATCACATCTGCCGTCTCGGCGAGCTTCATGAAGATCGCCTTGCCCTCCGGGGTCTTCAGATTGAGGGTCAGGCTGCGCTTGTTGCGGTGCAGATTCTGGAAATCGAAGCCGTCGCGGCGCGAGCCGGTCACATCGCGGCTGTCGCCGCGCGGCTCGATCTTGATGACCTTGGCGCCCCAATCGGCAAGCTGGCGCACCGCGGTCGGCCCGGCGCGGGCATGCGTCAGATCAAGCACGGTGAAACGGGACAGCGGCAAGGTTCCGATGCTCACGATGGCGATTCCCTAGCTTCGAGGGTTGGGTGAGAGGGCCGGATATGGCCGCCACTTTCGTCTGCGAGCGGTCCCATCGTCAAGGAGCGGCGCCAGGACCGAGCCACGACGCCAGCGCTTGACCCCGGCCGGACCCTGGCCGAGCATCCGATCCAAGAACCGGAAAGGGGAGACGATGCGGGCTCTGACGAGGCTGGCGCTCGCCGGCGCGATACTCCTATTGCTCCGTGTCGGAGCGTCGGCCGAGTCCCCGGTCGAGCGAGGCAAATACCTTGTCACGACGATCGGCGGGTGCGGCAATTGTCATACGGCGCGCGATAGCGCCGGCAAGCCGATCGCCGGCCGGGAACTGGCCGGCGGGTTCGAGTTCGACGATCCGGGCGTCGGACACATCGTCGGGACGAACATCACGCCGGACCCGGAGACCGGCATTGGCAATTGGACCGAGGCGCAGATCGTCACCGCCCTGCGCGACGGCAAGCGGCCGGACGGCACGCTGATCCGCCCGCCGATGCCGATCCCGGTCTACCGACAGCTATCCGATGGCGACGCCGCCGCGATTGCCGCCTATCTGCGCAGCCTGAAGGCGGTGCGCAACAAGGTCGGGGAGGCGCGATACGAGATCCCGCTGCCGCCGAGCTACGGCGCGCCGGTTGGGCGCGTCGCCGAACCGCCGCGCGACGACAAGGTGGCCTATGGCGCTTATCTATCCGGACCAGTCGGGCATTGCGTGCTGTGCCACACGCCGCCCGGCGGCGGCAAGCCGTTCGATATGGAGCGGGCCTATAATGGCGGCCGCGAATTGCCGGATTTCGCGAAGCCCGGCGCGTTGACGGTCAGCCGCAACATCACTGCCGGCTCCGAGCACGGGGTAGGCGATTGGAGTGACGCACAGATCAAGCGGGCCATCACCCAGGGCATCCGCGCGGATGGCACCCGGCTTGCCGCAACGATGCCCTATGCCGCCTACGCCAAGATGCGCCCGAGCGATCTCGACGCGATCGTCGCCTATCTGCGTACCCTGAAGCCGGCCGGGAGCCAATAGACAGGCCGATGATCGGGCAGCGGCGGCAGACAGCGCTCGTCGCGACGCTGGCGTGCTTGTGCGTCGGCGCCCTGCTCGCGGCGAATGCCGGCCATGGCAACGCGCAAACCTATCGCGAGCGCGGCGCCTATCTGGTCAACGCGGTCGCGGTCTGCGGCAATTGCCATACGCCGCACGACGCGGCCAATGCTCCGCTCCCCGGCATGGAACTGGCCGGCGGGCGCGAGTTCGACATCGAGGCCGGCCATATCGTCGGCTCGAACATCACGCCCGATCGGGAAACCGGGATCGGCGATTGGAGCGTCGGACAGATCGTCTATGCGCTACGCAACGGCATTCGCCCCAATGGCACGATCATCGGCCCGCCGATGCCGATCCAATTCTATCGCCAATTGTCGGACCGCGACGCGATGGCGATCGCGATCTATCTGAAGAGCCTCAAGCCGATCCATCAGGAGGTCGCCCGCTCGCGGTACAAGCTACCGCTGCCGCACTCCTACGGACCGATCGTCGGCCGTGTCGCCGAGCCGGACCGGCACGACAAGATCGCCTATGGCGCCTATCTCGCGGGTCCGGTCGCGCATTGCATCGAGTGCCACACGCCGCGGCACGGGCCGAATCTCGATCTGAACCGTATCGGCGTCGGCGGCCGCGAATTTCCCGATTTCGGCAATCCGGAGGGCCGGACCGTCAGCCGCAACATAACCCCCGACCCGGAAACCGGGATCGGCAAGTGGAGCGATGCCGACGTCAAAGCCGCGATCCTGCTCGGCCATCGGCCCGACGGCACCAAGCTGGCCCGCACGATGCCGTTCGACGCGTACAACGGCATGAGCTCGGACGACGTGAACGCGATCGTCGACTACCTGCGCACACTGAAGCCGCTGAAACCGTGAGCAAACAAGGTTTCACAATGAGGCAGTGAGGCAGTGAGGCAGTGAGGAGAAGCCATCCAGCAAGCCGATGGCAGAGGTGGATTTGACAGCGTGGTCCCGGCGAAAGCCGGGACCGACCCGTCAGCTGCACAATTTGTGGAACTGTGGGTCCCGGCTTTCGCCGGGACGACGATTTTCTTTCTTGATTGGGAGGCCCGATTGCTGGTTCGCGGCGGATTATCTCACTGCCTCATTGTTGAATAATGGCTACTCCACCCTGAGGGCGTGGCGGAAGCGGTTCTTCAGCAAGACGCCGTCGCGCGACGGCAGGATTCGCGGCGGCTCATCGGCATGAATGGCGATCCGGGCGAACAGGGTATGGTCGGCGGTGTGGATCAGCCGGGCGAAATCGTCGAGCGCCGCCTTGTCGGCGATGTCGTAGACGCCCTCGATGCCGCAGCTGCGCGCGACGCCGCACAGGCTGACGCCATAATCGGTGTGGCTCGCCTGCATGCCGGTCTCGGCGTAGCGGGCATTGTCGAATACCGCGAGCGCCAAATTCGGCGGAGATTGCACGCCGACCGTCGCCAGCGCGCCCAGCCCCATCAGCATCTCGCCGTCGCCGGTCACCACCAGCACGCGACGCTCTGGCTGCGCGATCGCCAGGCCCAGCCCGACCATCGCGGCCGCGCCCATCGCGCCCCACAAATAGAAATTGCGCGCATCGTCGCCGACCGCGGCGGCGTCCCAGGTCGTCGAGCCGAGGCCGGTCACGAGCAGCAGCTCGCCGCGCCGGTCGAGCAGCACGCGCATCGCCTCGCGGCGGTCGAGCCGCGGATCGTTCGTCTCAGCGGCGCGGATCATTTGACCCACCGTTTGGCGCCGATCAGGCGCTGCGACAGCAATACCGCCGTCGCCAGCGAGCCGTTGAAGGCGATGTCGAGCGCCGCCGCCACCGTCTCGCCGGCTTCTTCCGCCCGCTCGACCCGGTAGACCAGCACGTCCATCAATTCGAGCGCGGCCTGGGTCTTACTCCCCATCGGCACCTGCCACGGGTTGAACTCGCCCCATTCGCCGCGCATCGTCACCAACAGGGTCATCGGGAAGCGGCAGGATTTGGCGAGCGACAGCAGGTTGACGCAGTTGCCGACGCCGCTCGACTGCATCAGCAACGCGGCGCGCTGGCCGCCGAGCCAGGCGCCGGCGGCGAGGCCGATGCCCTCCTCCTCGCTGGTCAACGGCACGGTGCGCATCGCGGCATCCGCCTGGCACAATTCGATCAGCCGCGAATGGCCGGCGTCGGGCACATAGCCGACCTGACGGATCTCGGCCGCTTTCAGCGCGGCGAAGATGTCGTCGCGCCAATCGGCAACGGCGGATGGAGCGGGCATGTTCAACCGTGGGGCTCCTCGGGCTCGGGGCGTACCCCGGTATAGCGGGCGCGCGGCCGGATCAACACCCCGTTTTGATACTGCTCGATGGCATGCGCGATCCAGCCGACCGTGCGGCCGACGACAAACAGGCTCAGCGCGGCGCCTTGCGGCAGCCCCAGCGCGGTTGTCGCGGCGGCGAGCGCGAAATCGATATTCGGGCGCTGCGGGATTAGCTGACGCGCGGCGGCGACGGCGGCCTCGATAAGCGGGCGCGATGCGGGAACCGCGGCCATCGCGGCGCTCAGCAGGGCGGCGGCGCGCGGATCCCCCTCGGGATAAAGCGGGTGGCCGAGCCCCGGCAGATACTCGTTGCGTGCCAGGCGGGCCGCCATCACCGCGAGCGGGTCACCGCGCTGGACGATCTCGTGCAGCAGCGCCTCGGCGCTCGCCGAGGCGCCGCCGTGACGCCGCCCTGACAAGGCCGACAGGGCGGCCGAGACCACCGCATAGGGCGTCGCCCCGGTCGAGGCGACGCAGCGTGCGACAAAGGTCGAGGCGTTGAGCTCGTGATCGGCCAGCAGCACCAGGCAGCGGCGGACCAAATCGGCGCCCTTGTCGTCGAGCCGCCAATAGGCCGCGAGCTGGCGGTGCACCGGGTCGGAGGCAGGAGAAGTGTCGCCAATGCAGGCCGCCAGCTCGTAGAGGATGGTCCGCCCGGTGCGGATGATCCCGGCCGGGGTCAGATCGAGCGCCGCCAGATCCGCCGCCGCCAAAGTAGCGAGCCGAATTTGGCAACGCTCGATCAAACCGAGGGGCGCCTCAGCCCCCACCCCGACCCTCCCCCGCTTGCGGGGAAGGGGGTAAGCGGAGGCCGGTTCGACAACCCTGCCTTGCGTGCGGGGGAGGGTTTTTGACACCGCGCCAATTGACCCCCTCCCCCGCCCCTTCCCTCCCCCGCTTGCGGGGGAGGGAAGGGTGGGGGCTTGCGACATGGCCAGCGCGCCACGCCACAGCAGATCGGCAATGTCCTCCAGGGTCGCGGTGTCGGCGAGATGGATCGCGTCGATGCCGCGATAGTAGAGACGCCCGTCCTCGATCAGGCAGATCGCGGAATCGATGACCGGGATCAGCGGCTCGGTGCGGGCCGCGCGATTGGAGCCGCGGCTGGCGCGCAGCCGTTCGACCTCGTCCGCCCGGTAGCCGCGTTCGCGGCTGCCCGGCAGCGCCACCGAGCGCAGCAGACCGCGGCTGACGTAGGCGTAAAGCGTGTCGCGCTTGATGCCGAGCCGTTCCGCCGTTTCATGCGCTGTCAGATAGGTTGATTGCATGAATCAAGATTGACATATTGTGCAGTGCAATATCAAGCTCGCCTCGATCCTGCTCCGGAGGTGCCCCGATGCCTGCTCCCGCCCATAAGATCGATTTTGGCCACGGCAACCAGCGCGCCGAGCTGCCGCTGCTCGAACCAACGCTCGGCCCGCCGATGATCGACATCCGCCATCTGCGCGAGGAGACCGGCTGCTGGGCCTACGACCCGTCATTCGGCGAGACCGGCGCCTGCCGCTCGGCGATCACCTATGTCGACGGTGACAACGGAGTCCTGTTGTACCGCGGCTATCCGATCGACCAGCTCGTCGAACGCTGCGACTACCTCGATGCGTGCTGGCTATTGCTGAACGGCGACCTGCCGAGCGCCGCGCAAAAAGCGCAGTTCACGCACGACATCACCCATCATACGATGGTCAACGAGCAGTTGCATGCGATCTATCGCGGCTTCCGCCGCGACTCGCATCCGATGGCGGTCATGTGCGGCGTGGTCGGAGCGTTGGCCGCCTTTTATCACGACAGCCTCGACATCTTCGATCCGCGGCATCGGCTGATCGCCTCGCACCGGCTGATCGCGAAGATTCCGACGATCGCCGCGATGGCCTACAAATATTCGCTCGGCCAGCCCTTCATCTATCCGCGCAACGATCTCGGCTATGCCGAGAATTTCCTGCACATGCTGTTCGCGGTGCCGTGCGAGCTGTACCGCGCGCCGGCAGCGGCGGTGCGGGCGCTCGACGCGTTGCTGATCATCCAGGCCGACCACGAGCAGAACGCCTCGACCTCGGCGATGCGCCTGGTCGGCTCGACCCGCGCCAACCCCTATGCCGCGACGGCGGCGGCGATCGCCGCCTTGTGGGGGCCGTTGCATGGCGGCGCCAACGAGGCGGTGTTGCAGACCCTCGCCGAGATCGGCTCGGTCGACCGCATCCCGGAGATGCTGCGCCGCGCCAAAGACAAGAACGACCCGTTCCGCCTGTCCGGCTTCGGCCACCGCGTCTACAAGAGCTATGACCCGCGCGCCAAGGTATTGCGCCCGTTGTGCAGCGAGCTGCTGGGCGCGCTCGGCAAGGAGGATCCGCTGCTGACTCTGGCGGTCGAATTGGAGCGGATCGCGCTCGAGGATCCGTATTTCGTCGAGCGCAAGCTGTACCCGAATGTCGATTTCTACTCCGGCATCATCTTCCGCGCGCTGGGCCTGCCGCCGGCGATGTTCACGCCGGTTTTCGCGGTGGCGCGCACGGTCGGCTGGGTGGCGCATTGGAACGAGATGATGACCGATCCCGAGACCCGCATCGTGCGCCCCCGCCAGCTCTATGTCGGACCCGAGGAGCGCCCGGTCGTGGCCGTCGAAAAGCGCCGCGAACAGGCGCCCTTGGTGGGGTAAGCGAGAGTTACCACCGGTCTCACTCAGCGTTCGTGGCCGGGCCTGGCCCAGCCATCCACGAGACATCGGCGCCCGTCTTCCAGCGTCTCGTGGATCCCCGGGCCAAGCCCGGGGATGAACGATAGAATGGATGGCTTCGATTTCAGACGAGGGGAGGCTCAGTGATGGCAAAGCGGATCGACGTGGAGAGCCTGCAGGCGATTGTCGGCACGATGTACCCGGCGCCCTATGACGAACCGTGCCGTACCCGCGAGCGCACCCGGCTCGGCGATGCGGCTGGGCTGACGCAGTTCGGGGTCAATCTGCTGCGTCTGCCGCCGGGCGCATGGTCGGCGCAACGCCATTGGCATGTCGGCGAGGACGAATTCGTCTATGTCGCGTCGGGTGAGGTCGTGCTTGTGACCGATGCCGGCGACGAAGTGCTGCGCGCGGGCGACTGCGCCGGCTTCAAAGCCGGCGATGAAAACGGCCATTGCCTCCAGAACCGGTCAAATGCTGATGCGACGGTCCTGGAGATCGGAACCCGCAAGCCCGATGGCGACACCGCCTATTATCCCGAGTGCGATATGGTCGCCGTCGGCGGCGGCAGCTATACGCGCCGCGACGGCACGCCCTACGAGAACATCCGCCGCCGCGGCCCCTAAGCTCGGCGGAAACCAGGCGTCGTTGACCGCAGCAGCGACGCCTGTCACGATCTTCGCCGACGGTTCCCCTTGGGGATCAAAAGGGAACGCGGTCACGGCCCTTCGGCCGGAAGCCGCGGCTGCCCCCGCAACTGTAGGCGGCAAGTCGAGCGCCAATTAAGCCACTGGGAAACCGGGAAGGCGGCGCGAGACGTCGAGCCGCGAGCCAGGAGACCTGCCGTCAACCGCGGTCACGTGCGGGCGCGTCGGGCGGGGTGTCTCGATGAACTCGATATCGGCTCGCCGATAATCGGACAGCTCGTGGTGACAGTCGTTGCCGCGAGGGTTGCATGCGAATCGCGAGATTGTTTCGACGCGCCGGCGTAGCGTCTGGCGCGCTGGTTGCCGTCATTTTGTTGCTTGTGACGATCTGCCGTGTAGAGGCGCACGGCATTGCCGGAAACCGATTCTTCGTCGGTACGCTGACATTCGACGACCCGGCCGTGAACGACGAGCTGTCCTCGACATTTTCAGCACTGAAGCGCACTGCGCCCGGCGGCACAGCCGTCGAGCGGCAGCTGACGACCGAGACGTCCCGGCTGCTGACACCTAACCTTGCCATTGGCGCCGAGACGAACTGGATCGACCGCGGCGGCCATAACCCTTCGGGTGCGAGCGGGGTCGACGGCCTGCGGCTCAATCTGAAGGGGCTGCTGTACCGGGACGACCCGCGCGAGATGCTGTTCTCGGCCGGGCTCGAATGGGGTCTGCCCGGGGTGGGCCGGCGCCAGCTGGAGGCACATGGCGCGGTCACGCCCGGGCTGTTTTTCGGCAAGGGCTTCGGCGATCTGCCCGATGGACTCGCGGCGTTGCGCCCGTTCGCGATCACCGGGGCATTCGGTTGGGAGCACCTGACCGGACGCGGACCGGCGACCGACGTAATGCATTGGGGCGCATCGCTGCAGTTCAGCACGCTGTACCTGACGGACCGCTTTACCGGCGGGCCACCCGTCGAGGAGCCGCTGTTTCAATGGCTGCCGCTGGTTGAACTGGCCGGCGATACGCCGCGCAACGGCAAGACCGGCATCACCATCAATCCCGGCATTGCCTATGTCGGCGACAGCTACCAGATCGCCGCCGAGCTGATCCTGCCGCTCGACCGCGAGGCCGGCCGCGCCCCGGGCTTCATGGTCAAGCTGCTGCTGTTCACCGACGATCTGCTGCCGAGCCTGTTCGGCAAGCCGGTTTTCGCCGACTGAACCTTTGCGCTACCACCCCAGGGCGTAGGCGGCGCGGCGCGGGTCGGCGCCGGCTTCGAAGGTGCCGCGCTTCTTGTCGGCGAGGATCCCGCACACCGCGCCGGCGAGCCAGATCCAGTCGGGCCAGCGCTCGACCTGGTGGCCCCGCCGGGCGAGTTCGGCGGTGACAGTCTCCGGGATGCGGCCCTCGATGCTGAGCCGGCCGGGGTAATAGTCGTAGGGCGCGAAGGACGAGGGATAGCTGTAGCTCGCGAAACGCGGGTTCTCGATCGCGCTCTGCACGTCCTGGCCGTGCACGAAGACGTTGAGCAATACCTGCAGCATCGCTTGGCTTTGGACATCGCCGCCGGGCGTCCCGAACGGGAAGAACTGCTCGCCATTGCCCTTGATCGCCAGTGCCGGGTTGGGGGTCAGGCGCGGCCGCTTGCCGGGCGCGACCCCGGCCGGGTGGCGCGGATCGGGGCGCGATTGCGAGCCGCGCGAGGAGGGGATCAGCCCAGTGCCCGGCACCATCGGCGAGCCGTAGGAGCCATCGCTCGGGGTCGCCGAGAACAGATTTCCCCAGCGGTCGGCGGCGCAGACATAGGAGGTGTCGGGCTCGGGGTTCGGGTTGGGCGGGCTGGCGCGCAGCCGTGCCCCAGTGGCGCCGAGTTCGCCAGGAGGCGGCATCTCCGGCCAGGCCTTGTTCGGGTCGATGAGCTTCTTTCGCTCGGCGGCGTATTCCGACGAGATCAGGGTCGGCAATGGCACCTGCCCGACCGCCGGGTCGGTGTAATAGGCCTCGCGGTCGGCGAAGGCGAGCTTCAGCGCCTCGGTCAAATGATGCACGTAATCGGCGCTGTTGTGGCCGAGCGCCTTGACGTCGGTGCCTTCGAGCAGGGCCAGGGTCTGCAGCAGGACCGGCCCCTGGCACCAGGCGCCGCAGGTGAAGACTTCGAGATCGCCGAAGCGGCGCCGCTCGGCCGGCCCGACCGGCGAGTGGTAGCCGGCGAGGTCTTCGGCCGACAGCAGCCCGCCCTCGGCCTTCATGAAGGCGACAATCTTCTTGGCGATGTCGCCGCGGTAGAAGGCGTCGCGCGCCGCTTCGAGCCCGGCGTCGCGGCCATGCCCGTTACGGCTTCGCGAAGCGGCCGCCTTCTCCTCATCAGCCATGTATTGCAATGAGGCGGCGAGATCGGTCTGGCGGAACACCTCGCCGGCCTCGGGCGCGCGGCCGTTCGGCAGCAATACCGCCGCGGTCGACGGCCAGCCGCGCAGCCGTTCCTCCTGCTTTTTGAGGCTGGCGGCCATCAGCGGGTACATCGGGAAGCCGTCGCGCGCGAGGCGGGTCGCGGCGGCGGCGACGTCGCCAAAGCTCATCGTGCCGTAGCGCCGCAATGCCGTGATCCAGGCGTCGGGCGCGGCCGGGACGACGGTGCGCAACACGCCGAGCGGGATCTTGCCGCCGTGCTCGCGCATGAAGAATTCGGGATCGAGCGCCTTCGGCCAGGTGCCGAGCCCGGCGATCGTCACGACTTCGCGCTTCTCGGCGTGATAGATCATGATCGGCGCGACACCGGCGAAATCCACCAGATCGATCTGCAGGATGCCGAGCGCGATGCCGGCGGCGACCCCGGCATCAATCGCATTGCCGCCCGCCTGCAGGATGTCAAAGCCGGCCGTCGCGGCCAGGTAATGGCCGGCGGCGATCGCATGCCGGGTGACGGCGATGGCGGGACGATGGGCGGTGTTATGCGCGGTTGCGGTCATCGGGTTTCCTCCGCGAGGGCTATTTCGCAAAGCTTACACGAGCACGCGCAGGGCGGAAGAGCGAAGCGTATTCCGCCTTCTTTGCTGCACTTATCGTGGCGGAATGCGCTGCGCTTTTCCGCCCTACTACACCAATCTGAAAAGAGAGCGGGCGGCACAAAGGCCGCCCGCATCGACAAGTCCAGATTCGCCGGGCTCAGTAAGGCGAGTACGATCCGTATGGCGCGTAATACGAATACGGCGTGGCCGGGGCATACCCGTACGCAGGGTACCCGTAATTGTAATTGTACGGGTTTGCCGCCGAGGCGATCGCCGCGCCGGCAAGCGCGCCGCCGAGGAGGCCGAGCGCGATTCCGGCACCGCCGCCTCCGTGGTGGTGGCCTTCCCAATGACCGCCGCCCCAATGATCGCCGCCATGCCAATCCCGTGCATAGGCGGTGCTCGGCGCGGCGGCGAGCGACCCCGCGGCAAGCAAGGCGGCCGACAGCGCCAGCCCGCGCCCCGTCTTTTTGGCAATCTCGATAAAGCTCATCGTGGTCCTCCACTCCTAGGACGGTGCCGATCCTGCGGCACCGGCAGTGTCTTGTTGGGAAAACGCGCCGGCACCGTACCGTATTCCAGAAAACGATACGGATGCGTGGCATTTTTTTGGGCGGAGCAAAGCCGGTTCTTCTTGGAGGATCAGGTCCCGGCGAAGGCCGGGATCCACTCGTCGGCGCGCGAGAAGGTGGAGGAATGGGTCCCGGCCTGCGCCCGGGACCCAATCGGGCGGCAGCGGCTTCCTCGCCCCACAGCCGCGGGGCGGAGAGTGAAGCGCATTCCGTCGTCGGCGCTCGATGATTGGCGGAATGCGCTGCGCTTTTCCGCCCTACATCATTGTTGAGTTCTACTCCGCCGCTGCCTTCTTCGACGGGCGCGGGCCGGGGTAGGTGTGCTCCACGGCCGGGAAAAGGCCGTGGCGGACGTCTTCGGCATATTCATGGGCGGCGGCGCGAATCTCCTCGCCGAGCTCGCGGTAGCGCTTGACGAATTTCGGGGTGAACTCGGTGAACAGGCCGAGCAAATCGTCGATGACCAGGATCTGGCCATCGCAGGCGGGCGAAGCGCCGATGCCGATGGTCGGCACCGCCACCGCCTCGGTCAATTCGCGCGCCAGGCTCTCGGCGACCCCCTCGATGACCAGCGAGAAGGCGCCCGCCTCGGCGACCGCGATGCCGTCGCGCATGATCTTGTCGCGCTCCGCCGCGCGATGGCCGCGCGAGCGGTAGCCGCCGAGCGCGTTGACCGCCTGCGGCGTCAGCCCGACATGGCCCATCACCGGCACGCCGCGCCGGACGAGGAACGCGACCGTCTCGGCCATCTCCTCGCCGCCTTCGAGCTTGACCGCGGCGCAGCCGGTCTCGGCCATCACGCGGGCGGCGGCGCCGAACGCCTGCTCCGGCGATGCCTGGTAGCTGCCGAACGGCAGATCGACGGTGATCAGCGCGTGTTGGGTCGAACGCACGACGGCAGCGCCATGCGCGATCATCATGTCGAGCGTCACCGGCAAGGTGCTGTCGAAGCCGTAGACCGTCATCGCCAGGCTGTCGCCGACCAGCAGCAGATCGACCTCGGCATCGAGCAGCCGCGCCACCGGCGCGGTATAGGCCGTCAGGCAGACGATCTTGTCGCCGCCCTTGCGCGACTGGATCTGGGTCACCGACAGCCGCTTCGGGCGAGCCTGCACGCTCATGACTGCCTCGCGAAATCTATGCGGTAAACGGCAGCCCCTTCCTTGTCATTGCGCGCGAAGCGACGCAATCTCGTCTTTATTGCATTCAGCGGCGGGAGATTGCTTCGTCGCTGCGCTCCTCGCAATGACAAGGAAACTGGAATGGCCGACTACGATCTGGTGATCCGCAACGGCACCGTGGCGACCGCCGCCGACACGACGCGCTGCGACATCGGCGTGCGGAACGGTACGATCGTCGCGCTCGGCCAGGGCCTCGCCGCCGGCGCCCGCGACATCGACGCGGCCGGCAAGCTCGTGCTTCCCGGCGCGATCGACAGCCATTGCCATATCGAGCAGAAATCCTCGGCCGGGGTCATCTGCGCCGACGATTTCTACAGCGCGACGGTGTCGGCCGCGTTCGGCGGCACGACGACAGTGATCCCGTTCGCGGCGCAGCATCGCGGCCAGTCCTTGCGCGAGGTGGTCACCGAATATCACGCCGCCGCCGAGCCGAAGGCGGTCATCGACTACGCCTTTCACCTGATCATCTCCGACCCGTCGGAACAGGTGCTCGGGCAGGAATTGCCGGCGCTGATCCGCGACGGGTACACCTCGTTCAAGGTCTACATGACCTACGATCTGTTGCGGCTCGACGACCGCCAGATGCTCGACATCATGGCGCTGGCGCGGCGCGAGGGCGCCTTCATGATGGTACACGCCGAGAACCACGACATGATCGCCTGGCTCGCCGAGCGGCTGCTGGCGAGGGGAATGTCGCAGCCGCGCTACCACGCGGTCTCGCACGCCCGGATCGCCGAGGGCGAGGCGACCAACCGCGCCGTCGCGCTCGCCGAATTGCTCGACGTGCCGCTCCTGATCGTCCATGTCTCGGCCGCCGAGGCGATCGACGTGATCCGCGACGCGCAGACCAAGGGGCTCAAGATCTACGGTGAGACCTGCCCGCAATACCTGTTCCTGACGGCCAACGACATCGGCATGGATCTCGAAGGCACCAAGTTCTGCTGTTCGCCGCCGCCGCGCGACAAGGCGGCGCAGGAGGCGGTGTGGCGCGGCCTCGCCAACGGCACGTTCCAGGTGTTCTCCTCCGACCACGCGCCCTACCGCTACGACGAGACCGGCAAATTGCTGAAGGGCGACAAAACGACCTTCAAGGACACCGCCAACGGCGTCCCGGGTATCGAATTGCGCGTGCCGTTGCTGTTTTCCGAGGGGGTGCAGAAGGGCCGGCTCGACCTCAACCGCTTTGTCGCGCTGACCGCGACCAACCACGCCAAGCTATACGGGCTCTACCCGAGAAAAGGCACGATCGCGGTCGGCAGCGACGCCGACATCGCGATCTGGGACCCGGCGCGGCAGGTGACGGTGCGCGCCGCCGACATCCACGACAATGTCGGCTACACGCCCTATGAGGGGATGCAGTTGACCGGCTGGCCGGTGACGGTCATCTCGCGCGGCCGCATCGTCGTCGATGACGGCAAGCTTCAGGTGCAGCGCGGCAGCGGCGCCTTCCTGCAATGCGCCCTGTCCGACGCCGCCAAACCATTGGGCCGCACCACCCCGGAACTCGCCTTCGCCGCCGAGAGGGGCGGAGCGCCTATCGTGTAGGGCGGAAAAGCGCAGCGGATTCCGCCGACAGCCGACAGCGGACGAGGAGCTGGCGGATTACGCTTCGCTCATCCGCCCTACGAGGGATCGAGGAGGAAAATCATCATGTCCCGTAAGCTTCGCGCCGCCGTTGCGCAATTGGGCCCGATCCATCTCGCCGACAGCCGCGAGGCGGTGGTCAAGCGGCTGTCGGCGTTGCTGCGCGAGGCGCATGGCGGCGGCGCCAGATTCGTCGTGTTCCCCGAGTTGGCGCTGACGACGTTCTTCCCGCGTTATTGGATGACCGACCAGGCCGAGATCGACCGCTATTTCGAGCATGACATGCCGAGCGCCGAGACCCGGCCCCTGTTCGATCTGGCCAAGGAGCTCGGCATCGGCTTCTACCTCGGGTATGCCGAGCTGACCCAGGAGAAGGGCGAGCCGCGCCATTACAATACCTCGATCCTGGTCGACCCCGACGGCCGGATTGTCGGGCGCTACCGCAAGATCCATCTGCCCGGCCATTCCGAGCATCTGCCGCAGGCGCCGTTCCAACACCTCGAAAAGCGCTATTTCGACGTCGGCAACGAAGGGTTCCGGGTGTGGCGGATGCAGGACGCCGTGATGGGCATGTGCATCTGCAACGACCGGCGCTGGCCCGAGACCTATCGCGTCATGGGGTTGCAGGGGGTCGAGATCGTCGCGCTCGGCTACAACACGCCGATCGCCAACATCCATCACCGCGAGCCCGAGCATCTGCGGATGTTCCACCACCTGTTGTCGTTGCAGGCCGGCGCCTACCAGAACGCCGCCTGGGTGTTGGCAGCGGCGAAATGCGGCGCCGAGGACGGGCATGCGATGATCGGCGGCTCGGCGATCGTCGCGCCGACCGGCGAGATCGCGGCATTGGCGCTGACCGAGGAGGACGAGCTGATCGCGACGAATCTCGACCTTGAACTCGGCGAGTATCTGCGCCGCACGGTGTTCAATTTCGACAAGCACCGCCGCACCGAGCATTACGGGCTGATCACCAGCCGCACCGGCGCCAAGACCGAGGTGTGAAAGCCAAGAAGACCGGCGTCCCGGCGAAAGCCGGGACCCACTGCTCAACCCGCTCGTGCCTCTGACAAGTGGATCCCGGCTTTCGCCGGGAAACCGTTTTAGAAAGGGCTACTCCCGGCCGTAATGGTCTTCGAAGCGGACGATGTCGTCTTCGCCGAGATAGCTGCCGGACTGCACCTCGATGACGTGCAGCGGGATCTTGCCCGGGTTTTCGAGGCGGTGCGCCGTGCCGAGCGGGATATAGGTCGACTGGTCCTCGGTCAGCACCAGCTCCTCGTTGCCGCGCACGATCTTGGCGGTGCCCTGCACGACGACCCAATGCTCGGCGCGGTGATGGTGCATCTGCAATGACAGCTTGGCGCCGGGTTTGACCGTGATGTGCTTGACCTGCACGCGTTGCCCATTATGGATCGACCGGTAGGTGCCCCACGGGCGGTGCACGGTCGGCAGCGCGTCGGCCTGGTCATGCCCCTCCTTCAACAGGCGGCCGACCAGCTGCTTGACCTCCTGGGTACGGTTGCGCGGCGCCACCATGACCGCGTCGTCGGTCGCGACGACGACGACGTCCTCGACCCCGATCGC
>Ga0210400_10002372_pt1 | contig 17574 bp, 14 predicted proteins | sample IncBWH26MmetaG_FD_155456 | JGI IMG/M metagenome (GOLD analysis project Ga0210400, IMG submission 155456) | Forest soil microbial communities from Barre Woods Harvard Forest LTER site, Petersham, Massachusetts, United States - Inc-BW-H-26-M | ecosystem: Environmental > Terrestrial > Soil >...
CTTGTTTATACCTTGGAAGGTGGTATGAAAGCCGTGATTTGGACCGACGTCATTCAGTTCATTCTCTATTTTTCCGGATCGATCGCCGCGTTTTTTCTGCTGCTCCACAGAATTCCTGGAGGATGGGACACGGTCTTGGACGCAGCGGCTGCGACGAATAAATTCCGCACGTTTGATTTTTCTTTCAGCCTGGTGAATCCCGCGAAGACTTACACGTTCTGGTCGGGCGTGATCGGAGGTGGATTTCTCACTATGGCGAGCCACGGCGCCGACCAGACCATTGTCCAGCGCCTGCTCGCCGCAAAGTCTGAACGCGAAAGCAAGATTGCGCTCCTCGCCAGTGGTGTAATTATTCTTTTCCAGTTCGCATTGTTTCTGGTGCTGGGCGTAATGCTATACGCCTGGCATGCCGCGCCTGCGATCCATTCCGGCCAGAGTTACGATTGGGTCTTCCCCGATTTTATTGTGACCGCAATGCCTTCGGGCTTGCGAGGCATCGTCGTAGCTGCGATTTTCGCGGTAGCAATGTCCAACGCCAGTGGTTCACTCAATTCCCTCGCCGCGTCGAGCGTCATTGATTTCCAGGTATTGCGTGGGGCTTCGATTCCGGGTCGCGGCGATCCCAAGCACTTTCTCCGCCTTTCACGATGGATGACATTATTTTGGGGCATCGTTCTTGTCGTGCTCGGCACTTTCCAGTGGGGACCGATGCTCGAAGCGGGATTGACCATCGCCTCCATCACATTCGGAAGTTTACTTGGGCTTTTCCTCCTGGCATTCCTCCTGCGGCGTGCGACGCCATCCGCAGTGCTGATCGGCATGTTTGTTGGGTTTACCGCCATTCTCTGGATTCACTTCAACACACCACTGTTGTGGACGTGGTACGTTCCCACCGGTGCAGGAATCACGTTCCTGACTGGCGCGCTAGCAAGTCTTGCGACCAGCTCCGGACGCGTTCCACTGGAAACGAAATGAGTAACGGCAAGAAGCTCGAACTCATCCGCGGCTTGGGGTCGTGGACGTCCGCCGCCATCGTCGTTGGCACAATGATCGGGACGGGTATATTCCTTAAACCCGCCGAAATGGCTGCTGACGCCGGCTCGGTCGTCGTTGTTTTCGCTGCGTGGATTGTCGGAGGAATTCTGTCGCTTTTCGGCGCGCTCTCTTTTGCGGAGCTCGGCGCGGCCCTCCCTCAGGCGGGGGGCGAATACGCCTATTTGCGTCGGGGTTTCGGACCTGTTTGGGGTTTCCTTTTCGGATGGATGCACTCCATTGTCGGACGTCCCGCCTCGATGGCCTCGATTGCCGCGGGGCTTCTTCGTTTTTGCGGATTCTTGGTACCCGCGATCGCCACCCCTATTTTTGCGTGGCATGTTTCCGTTCCGTTCTCTCGTCAGCCTTACGCGTTCATTTTCACATGGGCTCAACCGCTTGCCGTCGTCGCACTTGTGACGCTAGCGTTCATCAACTATCTCGGTGTGCGCGTGGGAGGACGCGTGCAGGTCATTCTCACCATCATCAAAGTTACGTCGGTCATCGCGATCATTGTTCTTGTCTTCGCGGTGGCGCAGCCAAGTACCGCAGGGTTTCATCCGTTCTTGCCCGTCAGGTACGGCGCAGCGGCGCTCACCGGGTTCTTTGGCGCTTTGGCGGCGTCGCTATGGGCCTACGACGGCTGGGAAGATCTGAATCTCGTGGGATCGGAAGTTGCAGATCCGCAACGCAACATTCCACGATCTTTGATTCTGGGAGTTCTCTTTTGTAGTGCAATCTTTATGCTGTTCAGCGCCGCTGCGCACTGGGCGCTGCCGTTTGCGGAGGTCGCGCAATCACAACATGTCGCCTCGGATGTCGTCTCAAGAATCGCTGGCCACAGCGCGGCCCTCTGGGTGACGGTCGCGATGGCCGTCTCCGCGTTGGGCACGCTGAATGCATCGACGCTTTCCGGCGCGCGTGTGCCGTATGCCATGGCCCGCGACGGCATTTTCTTCCGTAAGACCGCAGCCATTCATCCGACATTTCGAACTCCGGGGGGCGCGTTGCTATTCGAATGCGTGCTTGCCAGCGTGTTCGCACTGACTGGAACGTTCGAAGAGCTTACGTCGCTATTTGTCTTCGCCACATGGATTTTCTATGGCCTGGCGGTCGTTTCCTTGATGCGTCTGCGGCGCACGGAACCCGATCTACCACGGCCGTACCGATGCTGGGGTTATCCTTGGGTGCCATTGATGTTCGTGGCCGGAGCTATCGCGCTGACGATTACCTTGTGGGTCGCGCGACCCGCGCGGTCTTCCATGGGTCTAGCGCTGATCTTGTCAGGCCTGTTTTTCTATCGCAATTGGGTAAAGCAGCCCCGCGGCACTCCGTGACACGCGGTCAGGCGCGCGCGCCAGCATCGCGTGCGAGAACTAAACCTGCGCCGGACGGAGTGAGGCTTGCCCGTTGTCCTCCATGAATCGCATCCACCAGAATCGCCATACCCGCGGCAAGCCGTGGCCCCGGGCGGGAAAAGTATGCAGACGCCTCCACCAGAAACACTTGGCCATTCCGCACAGCCGGAATGTCATGCCAACCTTCAGGCAATGCCAAGTCACGAAACTCTTTCGCCACTTGATTGAGGCCGTAACCACATGGCATAAGCACGATCACATCGGGTTGCGACGCGAGGATCGTCTTCCACTCGACGCGGAATGAGGGTTCGCCCGCGTGGCCCAATGCATCCATCCCACCTGCGCGGGCCACCATCTCCGGCACCCAGTGCCCCGCAACGTAGGGTGGATCAAGCCATTCAAGGCAAACGACACGCGGGCACGGGAGCCCGGCAACAGCCTGTTCCACTTGCGCGACAGTTCGTTCGAATTCTGCAATCACGGCCTTTGCTTGCTCGGTGCGTCCCGTTGCTCGTCCCACGGAGCGAATATCCGCGCATACATCCGCAAGAGAATGCGGATTGAGTGTGACGACTTGCGGCTGGCGTGGGAGGTACGCGAGCGCCGCCCCCAGATCGTCCGGCGTGGCGGCGCAAACGTGGCAAAGGTCCTGCGTGACGATCAGGTCCGGCTCGATCGCGCCTAGCGCGGTCAGATCCACACTGTAGAGGCTCTCGCCTCGTCCCAGGAATTCGCGGACCTGGCGGTCAATCGCTGCGGCGCTCTCCGTATGCGAAATGCGCGACACGATCAATACCGGTTTGGTGCGCGCCGCTGGTGGGAAATCGCACTCGTGGCTGACTCCGGCGACCTGGTCACCTAGCCCCAGCGCAAATAGGATCTCCGTTGCAGAAGGCAGCAAGGAACAAATCTTCATGCCATGCAATTTATCATGCCCGGCGTGTTCCCAGTAATTCCAAGCCGGCATTTCTGGCAGGTACTCATTCGAGCGAGCCAGAAAGTCCAATTCTTAATCGGTTCCTCGCCCAGTTGCGATACACTCCATCGGTTCGAGCACAATCCTGAGTTGCAATTCTGCCGAGAGGGAATCCGATGAAGAAACGAGATCGATACGCTCTTGCTGTTTTCATAATCGCGGCAGTTGTTTTGGCGGGTTCAGCCCTTGCCGCACAGCAGCCTCAAGGACCAAAAAGTTACACTCTGAAGCCCACTCCAAAAACGATAGCTTGGGGATACTACGATGCAAGCACGCCTCCGGCATTGCGCGTTCAATCCGGCGATACGGTCGAAATCCACACATTGCCCGCAGGTGCAATCCCCTCGCAGTTGGAAGCAGCCGGAGTTCCGCCCGAACAAGTCGAGCAGTCTCTTCGAGACATTGTTAACGAAGTGACCGACAAGGGCCCAGGAGGACATATCCTGACCGGACCCATTTACGTTGAAGGCGCCCAGCCCGGAAATGTCCTCGAGATTCGGATTTTGTCGATTCGGCTGGCGATTCCTTACGCCTACAACCGTTTCAGGCCCGGCTTCGGCTTCTTGCCGGACGATTTCCCCTACACTCGAACGAAAATTATTTCCCTGGACGAGAAGCGCGGAGTTGCGCACTTCGGCGCCGGAATCGAAATTCCCCTGGGGCCGTTCTTCGGGAGCATTGGTGTGGCGCCGCCAGGGGTGACGGGCCGGATCAGCAGCGCGCCGCCGTGGATCCACGGCGGCAATATGGACAATAAGGAATTGGTGGCTGGTACGACGCTGTTTCTCCCGGTGCATGCCCCTGGGGCGCTGTTGCTTGTGGGCGACGGCCATGCCGGTCAAGGCAACGGGGAGGTCGACATCACCGCGATGGAAACCTCTCTGATCGGAACATTTCAACTGATCGTGCGCAAGGATATGCATCTCCGCTGGGCTCGCGCCGAGACCCCGTCACATTACATCACCATGGGATTTAGCGAAGACCTGAACGAAGCTACGAAAATGGCTGTGCGCGAAATGATCGATTTCCTGGTGAGCGAGAAGCACCTCAGCCGGGACGATGCGTACATGCTTTCAAGCGTTGCCGCCGACCTTAGCATCACCCAACTTGTGGACGGCAATAAGGGAGTCCACGCCTCGATTGCAAAGGCGATTTTTCACGATAAGTAGAATTTGTGGATAGCGGCATCAGCGATAAAGAAGATATTTCGCGCGCATTTTGCGGAAGCCTTCTAATTCTGCACTCCAACTCGAAACGATAGCGCCGCTGGCGTGGCCCGCTTTCAGTTTTCTGATCGTTTCAGGGTTGCCTAGAAGCGCGATCATTTTCGTGGCGTCAAAATTGCTGGGATAGAGTTGCTCAAGCACGGCGGCAATTTCGATCCCCATGCGCATGGGCTCGAATGAAGCGCGATCGGTCACCGTGACGATTGCGCCCTCGCACATTTCGCCCAAGTACAGGCCCGAATCCGGCGTGAATCGATCCGCAACGAACCGCACGCCCGGCACGGACCGGCGATTCATTTCTCCGACGAACGCGTCGCTATGAATCCATGGCGCGCCAATGCGCTCGAACGGCCGGTCCGTGCCACGCCCGACAGATACGCCGCCAGCTTGCAGGACCTCAAGGCCCGGATACAAAATCTCCGCGCGAAAAGAGCGCAGATTTGGCGAGGGATTCACCCACGGCAAATCCGTGTCGTCAAACAAATCGCGCCGGTGCCAATTCTGTATCGGAATAATGCGCAGATCGCATCCGATCCTGTTTTCCGCGTTGAACATCTGTGCCATTTCGCCGAGCGTCATGGCCATGCGCACTGGCATGGGAAGATAGCCGACGAAATTTGTGCGTTCTCGATCGAGCATGGGACCCTCGATGCGCTCGCCTCCGAGAGGATCGGGGCGGTCGAGCACGTAATAGGCGAGGTGATGTGTCGCCGCTGCCTCCATCGTGTAACCCATCGTGGTGATGTACGTGTAGAAACGCACGCCGGCGTCCTGAATGTCGAAGACCAGCGCGTCCAGATCTGACAGCATTGCGTCCGTCGGGCGCACGTCGTCGCCATAGAGACTGTAGACCGGCAGCCCGGTGGCCGCGTCCATCGCGGACGGAAAGCGCTCGTCCACAGCACCGCGGATCCCATGTTCGGGACTGAACAGCGCCACCAGTTTCACTCCTGGCGCATGCGCGAGCAGATCAATCGTGCTATGGCCAGCGCGATCCACGCCAGTCTGGTTTGTGATCAGTCCGACACGTTTCCCGTTCAGCGGCGCGAACTTTTGCGCCTCGAGCACATCGATTCCGGTAAGTACGTGGTCGAGTTGAGCTGCTGCCTGAACGGTTGTTTGAAACCACAGAGGGACACAGATAAACACGGATATGGAAAAAACGAGTGGCAGAAACACGCCAAAGGTCGCCGACGCGCGTTTCTGCGAGGATCTTGTAACGTCGTTCATGGTCATGCGCAGTTTCCACCCGCGAACAGTAGCTTTTCCTTCTTTCATCAGTGTTTATCTGTGTTCATCAGTGGATGCAATCGTGTTTGTCTCGAGACAGACCGAGTGCTATATATATCTACGACATGCAGGCGTCAATTCTGGAATCTCCACGGTGATGAAACTGAGCCGTTGGCTCCTGCTGACAGTTCTCATCGGGCGCGGGCTCTACTTGGAGCCCGCTCAGAGGTTGATGGCTACCACGGGCCACACACAGAAGACTCCGCGCACACCAGCTGCGTCCACCCGGACGAATCTCTCTACCGAGGGTGAACGCTGGGTCGGGCAAACGCTCAAGAAAATGACGCTCGATGAAAAAATCGGGCAGTTGTTTGCCGTCTGGTGCTACGGAGGTTTTCTTTCCTCCGAGAGCTTCGAGTATAAGGATCTTCTTCGCGACGTCGAACAGAAACATATCGGTTCGTTCGCGATCCAAACGCAAGGCTCGCCGCTCGGCATTGAGCGCAGCCAAGTGTACCCGACAGCTGCTCTTGTCAACACCCTGCAAAGCCACGCCAAGGTACCGTTGCTGATCGCCGCGGATTTCGAACGCGGCACGTCGATGCGAATCGACGAAGGCGCTTCGTTCCCGCACGCTATGGCTGTAGCAGCGACAGGCCGTCCTGAAGATGCCTATACAGTAGGCAAGATTACAGCGCTGGAAGCGAAAGCGGCAGGCGTTCCGTGGATTTTCGCGCCCGACGCGGACGTCAACAGCAACCCCGCCAATCCCATTATCAATACTCGCTCCTTTGGCGAAGACCCTGCGCGCGTCTCCGAGTTCGTCGCTGCGTTCGTGCGCGGGGTCGAAGAAAACGGCGGGCTTGCAACCGCGAAACACTTTCCCGGCCACGGTGACACAAGCACCGATTCGCACCTCGATCTGCCGACCGTAACGAGCGACCGTGCGCATCTGGACGGAGTCGAGCTCGCTCCGTTCCGCGCGGCCATCGCCGCCGGCGCGAGCACCATCATGACCGGCCATCTCGCTGTCCCGGCTCTCGATCCCGATCCTGACGTCCCGGCAACGATGTCGCCCAAAATCATGACGGAACTTTTGCGGCATCAGATGGGCTTCGAAGGCCTGGTCGTAACGGACGCGCTCGATATGGGCGGCGTAACGGTTCGCTACCCTCCGGGCGAGGTCGCCGTACGCTCGATCCTTGCAGGCGCGGACGTTCTACTGGTACCGCCTGTTCTCGACGCCGCGCTCGAAGCTGTGCGCGACGCCGTGGCTTCTGGCCGCATTCCCATGTCGCGCGTGGACGAAGCGGTCACCCGCGTTCTCCGTGCGAAAGCTAAGCTCGGATTGAACAAATCGAAGCTCGTTGACCTGAACGCCCTTCCGAGCAATTTCGACAGGCCCGAATTCGTCCGCGCGGCGCTCGACATTGCCGATCGCGGCGTCACGCTCCTGCGCGATGATCAGCACATTCTCCCGCTCGATGCGGCGAGGCCGATGCGGGCGCTCCTTGTTGCGGCCTCTGGAGACAATGACGCCTATCCGGCCGAAGACCTTGAGAACGAAATTCGCTGGCGTGTGGATTCACTCGTTAGCGTACGAATGGACACAAGGTTCGTTCGCGCCGAAACCGCGAAGCTTCCTCCGCCCAATACCTACGATGTGGCGATCGCGGCCATTTTCGTCCGCGTCGCGGATCGTAAAGGAAGCGTCGGCCTTCCGGACGACGAAGCAGCTGTGATCGATCGTTTGCTCGCTGCGGGCAAGCCCGTCATCGTGGCCTGCTTTGGCAGCCCCTATCTGATCGAGCGCTTCCCCGCTGCGAAAACGTGGCTCGCTGCTTTCAGTACCGTAGATGTGGCTCAGCGCGCATTGGGCCGCGCTATGTTCGGCCAGATACCCATTGCAGGACGCCTGCCCGTAAATGTTCCGAGCGTAGCGCCGCTGGGCACGGGACTCGATCTCCCCGCGAATCCAATGAAATTGCACGCGGCCGACGCGACTGCTGACGCGAAACTGAAACCCGCGTATGACGTGCTCGACCGGGCCGTGGCGGATCATGCGTTCCCGGGAGGTGTGCTGGCGATCGGTCTTCGCGGCGAACTTCAAGTACACACCTTCGGACGGCAGACATATGACGCGACTTCACCGGCAGTGACTCCTGAGACGATTTACGATGCCGCCTCGCTGACCAAGGCCGTCGTAACCACGACACTGGTAGCCATGCAGGTGGAGGCTGGCCGCATCGCACTCGACTTGCCCGTGGCTCGTTACGTTCCCGAGTGGAATTCCGGCCCCCACCCCGAGTGGCGCAAGGGCGTCACGGTCCGGCACTTGCTGACGCATTCTTCGGGACTCCCTGCGCATAAAGATTATTTCCTCACGGTTCATTCGGAGCGCGAGGTGATCGCCAATATTTGCAGTGAGCCTCTCGAATACGAGCCTGGCACGAAAACCGTCTACTCCGATTTAGGGTTCATCCTGCTTGGCGAAATCCTCGACCGCGTTACAGGCAGGATTGTCGACCAGTTGGCGAGAGAGCGAATCTTTGGGCCTCTCGGCATGGCAAATACTCTGTTCAATCCGCCGAAAGCGCTCGTCAGCCGCATCGCTCCCACCGAGAACGATACGACGTATCGGAAGCGCCCGCTCCGTGGCGAAGTTCACGACGAAAACGCATTCGCTATGGGTGGGGTAGCCGGCCACGCGGGGATGTTTGCGACGGCGCCGGACCTTGCGGCGTTTTGTCAGATGCTTCTCGATGGCGGCATCTACGCGCACCAGCGCCTGCTGACTCGCTCGACACTCGCACAATTCATCGCGCCGCAACCGCTTGCGGCCAACGCGCGCGCGCTCGGCTGGATGGTTCCCACAGCGGATTCTACCAGTGGCCGGTACTTTTCGGCGCGCAGCTTCGGACATCTGGGCTTTACCGGCACGTCGATCTGGGTCGATCCGGACCGTCAACTTTTTGTCATCCTCCTTACCAACCGCGTTTATCCCACGCGGGCGAACGACAAGATCGCAGCCGTACGTCCTGCGGTCCATGACGCCGTTATCGAAGGTCTTGGCCTGGGCCCCTCCACACGCTAGGCACCCGCTTCCCCCTTACTGAATGGGCGATTGCCAACGGATTCGCCCCACCGAAATATCGCAGGCGCATGCGAAGATGGATGTGAACCATGGCCAAGAAGCCACCTAGAGCGACTGAGCAGCGGAATCCCCGAACACGCGGGCTCGACACCAAATCCACGTTGGAAATTCTTCGGGCGATCCATCGGGAAGACGCCACGGTGGCGCGGGCTGTTGGCCAAGCAATGCCTGCGATTGTGCGGGCCGTGGACGCCATCGCACGGGCCCTGCAGAACGGCGGACGCCTGTTCTACGTCGGAGCTGGAACCAGCGGGCGCCTTGCGGCGCTCGATGCCGCCGAAATTCCCCCGACGTTTGGCACACCCGCGCGCATGGTCCAGGCAGTGATTGCTGGGGGGCGCCGCGCGCTGACACACGCAGTCGAAGGCGCGGAAGACAATCGCGCGCAGGGCGTACGCGACTTGGCTGCGCGCCGCTTAAGCCGCAAGGACGTCGTCGTGGGAATCACTGCCAGTGGATCGACGCCCTACGTCCTTGGAGCGCTCGAGTTTGCGCGACGCCGCGGCGCCGTCACGGTCGCAGTGTCTGCCAATCCGCGGACAGCGATCACCAGTCTAGCGGCCATCGGCATCGTCGCAAAAACCGGACCGGAAGCTATTAGCGGCTCGACGCGAATGAAAGCTGGCACAGCGCAGAAAATGGTCCTCAACATGCTTTCTACTGCCGCAATGGTTTGTCTCGGACGCGTCTATGACAACTGGATGATCGGCGTGACACTGACGAATCGGAAGTTACAGGCGAGAGGTTTGCGAATCCTGGCGGAGGCTTCCGGTGCGACCGTGGCCGAAGCGACACGCGCCCTGCGTCAATCCGGACACAACATGGGCATCAGCCTCATTATGTTAAAGAGCGGCGCCACCGCGCGTGATGCGCAGCGGCGTCTGCGCGACGCCGGCGGGAATGTGCGGAAAGCTCTCGCTCGCAAAGATCAGACACCAGAGGTTTCACAGAAACGACATGGATAAACTGCTGATTGAAGGTGGAAGGCCGCTCAAAGGTTCGGTGCGCATTAGTGGCGCGAAGAATGCCGCGCTTCCGGCCATGGCCGCGGCGCTACTGACTTCCGAATGCGTCGAGTTGGACAACATTCCGCGCGTGCGGGACATCATCACGATGGGACGCCTTCTCGCGTACATGACCGCGACCGTTGAGACACCCGAACTTCCTCCCACCGCCATGGTGATCCAAGCAAAAACACTCAACGGGGCCGAAGCGCCGTACGAACTCGTACGCACCATGCGCGCCTCGATTCTTACGCTTGGCCCGCTCGTCGCCCGCAACGGTTCCGCGCGCGTTTCCCTTCCCGGAGGCTGCTCGATTGGCGCGCGCCCTGTCGATTTACACCTGAAAGCGCTCGAACAAATGGGCGCAGAAATCGGCACTTCGCATGGTTACGTCGAAGCGCGCGTTCCGGGCGGAGGCCGCCTGCGCGGGGGTCACGTTTTCTTTGACAAAATTACCGTTACCGGAACTGAAAACGTACTGATGGCCGCGGCGCTGGCGGAGGGTGAAACGAAAATCGAAAATGCCGCGCGCGAGCCGGAGATTACCGACCTGGCGGAACTGCTAATCAAGATGGGCGCAGAAATCGAAGGCGTTGGTACCTCGACGATTCGAGTGCAGGGTAAAAAGGAACTTCACGGCGCTCGGCATACCATCATTCCCGACCGGATCGAAGCCGGAACTTTCCTCGTGGCTGGGGCCATCACCAGCGGCTCGCTCGAAATTACTGACTGCACTCCCGAACACTTGGCCTCGGTTATCGCCAAGTTGCGAGAAACAGGCGTCGAAATCCGCGAGACCGCTCCTGGCACGCTCGTTGTCTGCGGCGCGAAAAAGCTGGTTGCAGCTGACGTCAGAACCGAGGAATATCCCGGCTTTGCCACGGACATGCAGGCGCAATTCATGGCGCTCGTCACGCAAGCCCAAGGGACATCGGTGATTACGGAAACCATTTTCGAGAACCGATTTCTGCACGCGAGCGAAATAATGCGCATGGGCGCCAATATTTCCATTGAAGGACGACGCGCCGTCGTTCACGGTCCTACGAGGCTTTCCGGTACGGGCGTGATTGCTTCGGATCTTCGAGCCAGCGCCTCGCTAGTTTTGGCTGCGCTGGTCGCACAGGGCGAAACAATCATCGACCGCGTGTATCACATCGATCGCGGCTACGAACGAATTGAGGAGAAACTGTCCTCTGTCGGCGCGCGCATCCGCCGTGTCAACTAGTCCAAGCAAGGGCCTGTAAGTTATTTTTGTTTTGTCGCGTGCAAGACCAGAGTGTTTCCACCCAGCAGCACTTCATCCGAAGCAAGCTCCGCCGTCCACCGCTCACGGCGCTTGCGTTCCGATGTCAGGCGGCTGAAGAGACGAATCGTTGCGGCCAGCGGCCAGTAGAGCCAGATGTTCGGCTTGGGTTTATCGCGGTACGTGCCCAGCACTTCGAATCCGTACTTCTCGAGAAGATAACGCAGCTCCGTGTAGGCGATGGGATTGATGTGTAGGACGACTTCCTCTTTTTCGCCCCACTGTTCGTGACGCATGCGCAGATGCTCCTGCGAAATGGGTTTGAAATGCGAGGTGTATCCGTTGAGGAGCCATTTCACGCGTTCTTCGATATTCAAAATGTTGGGAACGCTGATTACGAGGTGCCCCCCGGGCGCCAGCAATCGCGCGAACTCGCGGATCGCCTGATGCGGATTTTCAATGTGCTCGAGACCTTCGAGGCAGGTGATGTACTGGAATTCCGCATCCGCGTACGGCAATTTTCCCGATAAGTCGCCGCGACGCACATCGATGTCTCGCACCATGAAGATTTCGGGGTATAGATCGCAGGCCTGCACCTGGAATCCTGCATCGGAGAGGCGCGCCGAAAGCGCTCCCTCGCCCGCGGGAACGTCCAGCAACTTACCACGCGGAAATGGGTCGAGAATCCGTGCGACGGTTTCGTGGATTTCGGGCCGCGCGATCGGTACCGGCGCGCGGCCAGTATGATCAGGCGCATCCGCAACTTGTTTTTTTCCAGGCGAGCTCAATCGTTTAGCACTCTCGAATGTGGAAGATAACACGATTTCATCGGTGGGCGTGACTTCAACAGCTCCCTTGACGTCCTCACTGTACTCTGTGGTCTCTCAGGGATCCCTGTGTTGAGGTTTTCGCGATCGTGAAAGAAGGCGATTTAACACAGCGGGCACAGAGTATACAGAGAAGAAGGCTTACGCTACTGAAGCTCGGCACAACGGAAACAGTAGCGCATGTGATCGTTCACCATGCCGGTGGCCTGCATCAACGCGTAGCAGATTGTCGAACCCACAAATCGAAATCCGCGTTTCTTCAAATCCTTGCTCATGGCGTCGGACTCGACCGTCCGCGCCGGGACATCTCTCCATCCGCGCGGCGCGCGCTGCTTTGTCTTCCCTCCTGTGAATTGCCAGAGGTAGGCATCGAAGCTGCCGAACTCGCGCCGCACGGCGAGAAACGCGTTGGCGTTCGAAATTGTTGCAGAAACCTTCAGCCGGTTTCGAATGATCCCCGGATCGGCGAGCAGGGCGCGCACTTTTGGCGCATCGTATTGAGCGATCTTTGCCGCGTCGAATCCGTCAAACACTTGGCGGTACCGCTCGCGCTTCCGCAGAACCGTTTCCCAACTTAGGCCGGCTTGGGCACCTTCGAGGATCAGGAATTCAAACAGGACCCGGTCGTCATGGACGGGCACACCCCATTCCTCATCATGGTAACGAATCATGAGGTCGCTTCCCGCCCAATCACACCTGCGCCGGGACGGCTGTAGAGTCCCGGCGCGATTTCGATGAGGCATGCGGTGTTTACGCGAGATGGCGCTGAACGGCCTTCTCGATTTGGTCCCGCGGCACGGCGCCAACTACCTGCTCGGCGACTTGTCCGCCCTTGAAGATGAGGAGCGTCGGAATGCCGCGAATGTTGAACTTGCCTGCGGAGTTCGTGTTTTCGTCGACGTTCAATTTCACGACCTTGATCTTGCCCGCGTAGGCGGTCGCAATCTCGGCCACCGTCGGGGCAAGCATCAGGCAAGGCCTACACCATTCCGCCCAGAAATCCACCATTACCGGCTGGGCATTGCTTGCGTCAATGACCTCGGCTTGAAAGGTGCTATCGGTCACATTATTAACATGATCTGCCATATGATCCCTTCGTTTGAGGTTGCGTGGTTATACTAACCCACTTTACCCCGGTTTAATTAGATGTAGTTGTAGCCTTTCGGTTTCTGGATTTCCACGCCACCTCGTAAAGCCTTGCGTATTCTACCGCGGACGCCTGCCAGGAGAAATCCTTAGCCATGCCGTTCATCTGGATTTGCCGCCAAGCTGCCGGTTCGTTACAAAAAATTACCAGTGCCCGGCGGAGCGCGCCGAGTAGCGCCGCCCCATCATAGGGCTGGAATTTGAATCCCGTGCCGTGACCCGTTTCCGGGTCAAAGGCTTCGATCGTGTCGTCTAGACCGCCCGTGGCCCGCACCACAGGCACTGTACCGTACTTCAAACTATAGATCTGATTCAAGCCGCAAGGTTCGTACCGCGATGGCATCAGAAACATGTCCGCCCCGGCTTCGATCTTGTGCGCGATGGCATTGTCGTAGGCGATCTTTACGCTGAGCTTCTGGGGATATAGCTTCGCCAGGTCGTGAAACATCTTTTCGTATTTCGCCTCGCCTGCTCCTAACGCGACAATCGCCAGGTCTTGGGCGAGCAAATCTGGAGCCACCTTTGCGATCAGATCGAATCCCTTTTGATCGGCAAACCGAGAAACGATCCCGATCAAAGGTTTGTTCACAGCATCCGCGGGCAAATTGAAAACTTCGAGAAGATTTTTCTTGCATACCAGTTTGCCTGACAAGTCTTTTACCGAATACTTCGCGGCGATGAACTTGTCGTTTTCTGGATTCCACGTCGTATAGTCCACGCCGTTCAAGATTCCCACCAGATGGTCCTCTCGGTTGCGCACCACGCCGTCGAGACCGTGTCCGTATTCGGGCGTCTGGATTTCCTCAGCGTATTTTCGGCTTACGGTCGTCAGGAAGTCGGAAAAAACCAGCGCGCCCTTCAGAAAATTCACGCGCCCGTAGAATTCCATCGCATCAATGCTGAATAGATTCTCGGGCAAGCCGATTTTCTTCATAATTTCGCGCGGAAACGTACCGTGATAACCCATGTTATGAATTGTGAAGACCACCGGCAGCCCCTCGACCGTCGAATCTTTTCCGTACTGCGTTCGCAAAAGCACTGGCACCAGCGCGGATTGCCAGTCGTGGCAGTGGATCACGTTGGGCATCCAGACGCGCTTGGCAAACTCGATGGCCGCGCGGCTGAACTCCGCGAACCGCTCCGCGTTGTCCGGATAGTCCTTTCCTGACACGCCGTAGAGTTGATCGCGATCGAAATATTCCGGGTCGTCAACAAAGTAGTAGCGAACCCCGCGCAGGATCCCGCCGTTGAAGATCGCAGGAAAACGCAGCGAATCACCCATCGGAATGGTCAAGCCCGGGACGGCGATACCCCCTACTTTCGTTTCACGATACCGTGGAAGCAACACAACAACTTCGTGCCCTAACTCAACGAGCGACTTTGGTAATGCTTCCACGACGTCCGCAAGGCCTCCCGTTTTCGAAAATGGCAGCCCTTCTGACGTGACAAAGAGTATTTTCATATCCCCTCGTTGACAGGCTCCACCGTACTGAAAGCATTCGCAGCCGTCAAGAATCATACGCGCTGACGTTTTCGTAGGACACACACTCTTGTCTCTCCGGCACGATTCGCTTGAGCGCATGTGGACAGATGAGAGTATCCGTCCCACGAAGCAAGGAAACCCACTGGCGCATACGGAACGTCGCACGGATGGGCGCATCTCTTGCTACACTTCCCTGCCGTGTCGCCTGAAAAACTAGGACAACATTTCCTCACTGATGCAAGCTGGCAGGAGCGGATCGCACGCGCGATTCGCGTCGGAGACGGCGTGTGGATCGAAATTGGCGCAGGTCACGGAGAGATGACGTCGCGGCTGGCGGGAAATGCCAGCAGGGTGATCGCCGTCGAACTGGACCGGCGGCTTGCCACGCGCCTGCGCGAAGTCACGGCGCCGCTTGGAAATGTCGAAGTCATTGAAAGTGATGTGCTAGCAGTTGACTTTGGAGCGCTGGCGAAGGGCGCGAGCTTTTCCGTCTACGGAAATCTGCCGTATTACATTACTTCGCCCATTTTGCATCGCTTGTTCGAGCATGCGGATCATATCTCCGCGATTCACATCGTGATTCAATTGGAAGTGGCGGTGCGAATCGTCGCGCCGCCTGGGCGCCGCGATTACGGATACCTTTCCGTCGCCTCGCAGTGGTTCAGCCGGCCAGAGCTCGTGCTGCGCATTCCTCCGGGCGCGTTCCGCCCACCCCCTAAGGTTGCGTCGGCGCTCGTGAGTCTGCGCATGCCAGGCGCCCGTGAAACCCTCGACGTTGGCGATGAAACGGCGTTTCTCGATTTTGTGAAAGAGTGCTTCGCGCAAAAAAGAAAAACCTTGCGAAACAATCTGCGTGCACGGTTCGGGACACGCGCCGAAAAGGTCCTCCGCGAAGCAGGATTGCCCCCCGACATTCGCGCCGAGAAGCTTTCCGTTTCTAAGTTTGCGGAGTTATTTCGTCTAACAAACTGATTGGCACAATATTGCTTGCTGCGCCCTTTTTCCCCAATGTAACCGAAGAATCAACACAGAGGACGCTGAGAACGGCCACAGAGAATGCAGCGGAAAACAATGAAGTAATCGATTCTTATCCTTCCTTCAAGACGCTTACGAGACGGTCTGGATAGTCGCTCATGATTCCATCCACGCCCGCTGTGATCAGCCGACGCATCTGGTCGGGTTCGTTAATCGTCCACGCCACTACTTGCAATCCGGCTTGATGGGCCTTCTTAACCATTTCCGGGGTGACCAAATCCCCGCGTGGAGCAATCTGCCGGGCGCCCGCGCGCACCGTTCGCTCGACGAGGTCGTTTGAGGGGTGTTCGCACAAATACCCTGTCATCATGGTCTGGTCCAGACGGTTGACAGATATAAGGGTAGCGGGATCAAAGGAGAGAATGAGAGCGCGGGCTGCTTCGCCCGTGTCGCGTAACGCGGCAACAACGGCGTGCTCCACTCCCCAGGTCGAGTCGGACTTGATTTCCAGATAAAAGATCACGTCCGTCTCCTTCGCAAACCGAACGATTTCGTCCAGAGTGGGGATTCGCTCCCCGGCAAAAGATTCCGACAAAGGGGAGGTAAACCACGCACCGGCATCGAGTGCGCGCACTTCCTCAAGCGGCATAGAATCAACGAGACCATGGCCGTTCGTGGTCCGGTCGAGCGTGGAGTCATGAATGGCGACGACCCGCGCATCACGGGTCAGATGCAGGTCCGTCTCAATGAAACGTGCCCCCATTTCGACAGCGCGCCGAAACGCCGCCATCGTGTTTTCCGGGGCGTGTCCTGAAGCGCCTCGATGCGCCACAACCCACACGGATATTGGATGCCTCCAAAATCAAATTTCCCGACCAACTCGAAACAGGTCTAGTTTTGCCATCCTAGCAGAATTGCTCTGCAGGTCTAGCGAACTTCGAAGGCGCAGGATTCTTTTCGCCAATATTCCGCATCTAAAGGGGTGTAAGGAAGAAAAGGGAAACGGGTGGGCTGGTGTGGTTTTGGGAAAGGAGCCTTCCATGAAGACTCATTTGTTAGTTGTAAAGGGGCTGTTTGCATTGGGCTTATTGGGTATGGTGGGGTTGGTGATGGGGATTCCAGCCGTGTATGCCGGAGGGACTGCATCAATCAATAAGTCCCCGATTGATGATCAAGTCCGACATAACCTGCTCACGCTGCCGTGGTATGGAGTATTCGACAATCTGGAATACCAGGTCAATGGCAGCGAAGTGATCCTGAGCGGGCAGGTCATCAGCGAGCACGGCCAAACCCAGAAGGACGCGGAGAATGCCGTAAAGCGAATTAGTGGTGTAACGAAGGTTGTGAACAACATCAAGATTCTGCCGCCGCTGCCGTTTGACAATCAAATTCGCAGGGCCGAATACCGCACCATTTTCTCGCAGTCAACGCTGGGCCGGTATTCGATGGGAGCGATTCCGCAGATTCACATCATTGTGAACGGCGGGCATGTGACTCTCGAAGGCACGGTAATGAATGAGATGGATCGCAACATAGCCGGCATAGCCGCGAACACCGTCCCCGACGTGTTTTCGGTAACGAACAACCTACGCATCGGGTAAATTTGAAGTTTCCTTCTGAGGTGACATGGGCCCGGCTCCTTCCGGGCCCGTTCTCTCGTCCCTGTCAACCGTCCCGTTTTCTTGACATGCTTCAAAGTCGCATGTTAGTTTTATTTTTGCGTTGCGATTCCTGAGAACCCTGCGTGACGTCTCCAACCACGGCACAACTTCGAAAGACCGCATTGAACGCCGCACATCGGCGCTTAGGCGCCAAGATGGTTAACTTCGGCGGTTGGGATATGCCCGTGGAATATTCCGGCATTCTCGCCGAGCACCTGGCCACGCGCACGGCCGCGGGCCTGTTTGACGTCAGCCACAT
>Ga0210400_10002373_pt1 | contig 17571 bp, 19 predicted proteins | sample IncBWH26MmetaG_FD_155456 | JGI IMG/M metagenome (GOLD analysis project Ga0210400, IMG submission 155456) | Forest soil microbial communities from Barre Woods Harvard Forest LTER site, Petersham, Massachusetts, United States - Inc-BW-H-26-M | ecosystem: Environmental > Terrestrial > Soil >...
AATATCGCCTTCTTTGAATTTTTTGACGGCACGACCGGTTTTTGCCACCCGGCCAATGATTTCGTGGCCCGGCACGCAGGGATACACCGTCGGCATAGTGTTCTGCCATTCATTGCGTACCTGATGCAAGTCGGAGTGGCAAACACCGCAGTACTGGATCTGGATCTGCACGTCGTCCGGGCGCAGATCGCGCCGCGGAACCGAGAAAGGCGCCAACCCTGATGTCGCACTCCTGGCGGCATAGGCCTTCGCATTGTAGGCGGGAGATTCGGGGGCTTGAGCTTCGGCTGTCGGTATCGCTATTCCACTCATTTTTATCTCTCCTGTTCAACTCTCCTGAAGTTTGGTCGATGTCGCGTTGAGCACCGCGTTAAAAAGTTTCGCGCCGCAGCGGACATATTCTGGCGCTCTGACTCAGACGTATTTTTCTTCTTTTCAGATGCCCTGCTTCCGAGAAAGGACGCAAGAAGTGGCAGGTGCCCGTCAATTCTCCATGTCAGAGTTCTTCTTGTCTTTACCGCCCCTGCCGAAGAGTTTCTTGCCCAGCTTCCCTATTCCCTTGGCGCTTCCTTTGCCGATCTTGGCCGCGCCTTTGCCGGTGCCGACTCCAACCTCCTTGCCGGCACCTGCGGCGCCTTTGCCGAGATCGGAGGCGGCGTGGCCAGGATGCAAGGTAGCGAGATTGCCCGCGGCTCCGGCAGTGCCTTTGCCCAGGCTCTCCGCTCCCTTGCCGGCGCCTTTGCCAATGTCCTCGCTACCCTTGCCAACGTCTTTTCCGGGGCCGGACTGAGCCTTATGGTTCTCGCCTTTCTTCACGGATTGGGTTTGCGTGGTCCCCTCATCCTGAGGAGAATTCGCGGCGCGCGCAACTGCGGGCAGACTCAACAACAACAAGGCGTACGCCGCCACAAACGTCGCAAATTTGGCATTAATTTTCATTTCCTTACTCCTGATAATCACCCTCGTGAATTATTGATGATTTTTACGGCGAGACGGTTACATGGGGATGTAGAAATGGTGCTCAGCAAGTTAAACCATGCCAAGTAAGGACGAATACGCTAGAGTAAGGAATCGAAACTCGCCATGCACATCGCTGAACTTGGCCGTGCAGGCCGCCCTGGAATCCCCCTTTGGGCAGGGAAATGTAACCGTGGCTGCCCTGGTTTTTGCCGAACTGATAGCGGATCCCGGTCGAACTGAAAATTTCGTGAATGGGTTCTTTGAAGATACCGGAATCACGATCGACTGGCATCTGACCAAAGCGATATGGCGGTCTGCCGGCCGAGCGTTCCGAAGTTATGCGGAACGGCGTAGAAAGAATCGCGACTTGGGCACGCGACGGACCCTTGCCGACTTCTTGATCGGAGCTCACGCCGCATCGCACGGCTATCGGCTATTGACCCTGGATGAGCGCCTGTACCGCGCCGCATTTCCAACTCTGAAAATCGAGACTATCTAGAACCGAAACAGGACTATCACCTCGCGCGCGCCAGCACCAGCGTTACATCGTCCGGCTGTTCATTGTCGCCGATCCAGTCGTCGACGGCGACGGTGACAATTTCGGTGATACGCTCCAGCGACAAATGACAATTCTCGCGCACCAGTTGGATCAGCCGCTCCTCGCCGAACTCGCCATAATCGTTTTCCGGCTCGGTCACCCCGTCACTGTAAGCCACCAGCACATCACCTGGGCGGAGTTGCACGGTTGCTTCCGGAAAACTCAAGTTGTCGAAGAGGCCGACCACGGTTCCCCCGCAGCTCAGCAGCTGAGACGACCCATCTTCGGAAATCAGGATCGGCGGCAAGTGACCGCCGTTGCTGTACGTGAGCCGGCGCGTTTCTCCGTCGTAGATTCCCAAAAACAAGGTCGCGTACTTTGCATCCGGAGTGCTCTCGTAGAGCTGATGGTTCAACAGGGTCAGCAGCGCCGCTGGAGACGCTTCCGTCCACCTCAACTCAGAAGCCAGCATCAGCCCTGAGCGTCCCGCGGCGCCGACCGCAGCTGTTTCGCGGAGAACCGATCTGTCTTCGATGCTGTATGCTCGCACCGCCGAGTGGATCGTCGCCATCAACAGCGCCGCCGAAATTCCTTTGCCGCTGATGTCGCCGACTGCCAGCATCAGCTTGTCGGAATTCAGCGCGAGAAAATCGTAGTAGTCTCCGCTCACCGTCCGCGCCGGACGGCAGAAACCGTGCACCTCCAGATTCTCGAGTTGGGTTATCAACTTGGGATAGAGTTGCGCCTGCACTTCCTGCGCGATCGCCAACTCGCCTTCCAGTCGCTGCTTTTCCTTCTGTTCCTGAACCAGCTTCTCGATCGATGTGGTCATCGAGTTGAAGGAGTTTGCCAGGGTTGCCAATTGGTCGTTCGACTGCACCGGAATCCTGTGGCTGAAATCGGCGCGATTGATATGCTTGGTCGCCTGGTAGAGCTGGTCCACGGCCGATGTGATGCTTCGCGTCAGTTTGGTGCCAACGAACAGCGCCAGCAGCTCGATGATCGCGAACACAATCGCAATCGACAGCAAAATGTATTCGACACCTCTGGCGTAATCTCCAAGCGCCTCAAAAAGTCTCCCATAGAGCACCGACGGCCGCGTCTCGACCTCGGCGAGTGCTCCCGCGCGCACTCGTTCTCCCGTTGACCAATCCACCACCTGCAGCGGGATCGGGAAAGTGATCTCGCGATCGAGCGCGCTACTCGCCGGCGGAACCGTCCCGGCGGAGAAAGTTTGCTCGCGTTGTCTCCTGTCCTGCAATGCCAGGTAGGGTTTCGAGGCGTTCTGTTGCGCCGGCGCGGGCGAACTGGCATTGGGGCTCGCAGTCGGGTTCTGGGTTCCGTAAACGGCAATCAGACCGAGGTCGCCCGCAATCTTCTCGACAAAATCCTTGTCAAGCGGTTCACTCACAATCACGCGCAAGGATTCAGGCGCGAGCACCGTCGCCGTGCGCAGATAGAGTTTGCCGTGATCACGCACAATGTCGCGGAAATCCTCAGTTATAAACGAAGGAGAATCAAAGCCAGCCGCACCCTGCGGCCCCACGCAGTAAGACTGCGACTGGTTCCGGTACCACGCGCATACTTGGCGCCGCGACCATTCCGGACGATGCGGTCTTGCGTGGCCGAGAACGTCCGCATCCAGCTTTCCACTTCCTGAAATATGTGTAGCCAGATGATTGGAGATGGCTCGATTGGCGGCCTCCATGCTGTGCAGGTGAGTTGTGATGTCGGAAGTTACGACAAAGCTGGCAAACTGCCCGGCAAGAAGATAAAGCGTGATCAGGGAAATCATCACCAGCAGAAAAACTGGAATCACGCCAATAAAAACATACGTGACAATCAATCGGTTCCGCAGCCGCCACAGTAATTGCGAGCGTAGCCAGCGAAATCCGGCAATCGCGAGCAATACAATCGCGAGGATGCTGAGAAAAGTTACCCAGCCCCCCAGGCTCGCCGACATTGGCGGACTGACATGACGCGTCGACCACTGCACCGCGAATAGAAGCAGATCGAGGGCCAGGACGTAAAGCGCCGCCCACGCGACGCGACTCCGGGGCCAGAGCCCCTTTTCGTGCAGCTTGCTCTCGAGTTCCAGAGAGATCAGTCTCATCGCATGGCCTGATTTGCCGTCTGGTTGTTAGGACTCCGCGCGTGCGGTTATATCTTAGGCGTCATATGTCCGACGTCATATCTCAGGATAGATGTCAAAAAAGGCCGCGAGACTCGTCTTGAGTTGCTTCTCGATCTCGTCTTTACTGCCCTCGAGAGTGTGCATGGTGACGTGCGCCTCACGCCCATTTTTCAGTCTGACTGGCGCCTCGCCAACCGCCTCGACTTCATCGGACGGCAGCAGACGCAGACCGTAAACCAATGTCAGGTTTGCCATCCCACGATTGTAAGCCAGGGGAGAAGAAGAGTTCGGGACGCGAGGCATAATCCGCATTGTCATCCTGGGCGAAGCGAATCGCCTGCTTTTTTGTTGGTGCGCGAGACAGCAGGTCCTTCGCTCCGCTCAGGGTGACAAAACTTACATTGCGAATATTTACGAGATGCACAGCTAGCCGGGTGGCCACTGCAGCGAGCGTCCGCCGATCAAGTGCACATGCAGATGAAAAACCGATTGCCCCGCCCGGGAGCCCACATTCAACACCGTGCGGTAGCCGTCTTCAATCGATCGTTCTCGTGCAATCTGCGCGGCCGCCAGGTGACAGCGACCCACCAGTTCCGCATCTTCTGCCACGGCTTCCTTCAAACCAGAAATATGTTTCTTCGGAATGACCAGCACGTGGGTCGGGCCTTGCGGGTTCAGATCCTCAAAGGCATAAGTGTTCTCATCTTCGTAGACTTTCTTGGATGGCACTTCGCCCCGAATGATCCGGCAGAATAGACAATCCGCCATAAGTCAGTCTCCCCTCAGCCTGCGTTAACTATCATCAGGCCGTCAACACGGAGTTAGGTTATGTCTTGGGAAAGAACAATATCATTCAGGCTCACAGCGTTTTGTAAAGAAACGTATTTTCAGTCGAGCCGCACCAAAAATACGGACCCTTCCGTAGTTTCCGTCTCGTGGGCCAGAGCTGTGGCACGCTGGCGGTCGTCGTCCAGCACTCGTACGCGCACCCACCAGACTCCTACCGGACTCACGAACTTTACGACTTTGGCCGTCTGGTACCGCTTTTGCAGGTGTTCGGCCAATTCAGCGGCCGCCTTTTGCCCCGTGAAGGAGCCAATCTGAACCGCCCATCGGCCGCCCGTATCGAGAGGAACAGGCGCCTGCAATACTTCCAGCCGAACTTTCGCGACGCCCGGTAAATAGACATCCAGCGCCTTCGCGGCCGCCAGCGATAGATCAATGAGGCGTCCGGGCACGAACGGCCCGCGATCGGTGATCCGCACCAGCGCGGCATGTCCGGTCTTCAAATTCGTGACGCGCACGATTGATCCCAGCGGCAAAGTAAGATGCGCCGCTGTCATCGCGTGCATGTTGTAAACCTCGCCGTTCGATCCGCGCCGGTTGTGATATGGAGCGCCATACCAGCTCGCAATCCCGGTTTCTTCAAAGAGCGGTTTCGCGCCGGCGGGTATATCGATCTTTTCGTCTTCGCCCGCCGTTTCCGCGGACGGCGGACTCGCGACTGGTTTTTGTTCCCGCGGAAGTGAAGGCGGCGGCGGAACCTGCGTCTGCGTATGCTTGCGCCCGCCACAGCCACACAGAAGCGCGCTGCACACTATTAGAAGGAGCAGAAGACATGACGGCGAGCATGCCGTCACCGGCCACAACTGCCGTCGCGCATTGTCCGGCGGCTCGCTTGCTGAGTGGCAGTTCAAGAACTCTTTCGCTGTGTCTCCAAAAAGTCGGCGAACTCGGAGAGCTTCCCCGCCGCCCTTCGCAGCGCCTTCGACGAATGTGTTCGCACCGCGGGCACAACTTCGTCGTTCAGATACGTCACCAGTTCCGCCGTCTCTTTTTCCAGAGTCTCGGCGATATTCGCCACCGAGCGATTGAAGCGCACGGAAGCTTCTTCCACCTTGCGGTCGAATTCGGTCATAATCATCCTGCCGGTTCGGGCTAATATTCACGCGTAAATTGCGGGCACCAGGCTTCATCATTATCGTGGGCTACTCTCCCAGCGGTCAAATCCGGATGAATCTGCTCGGGCACTCGCCCCTCTGCGGAGATCGCGCCCCCTCACGGTACAATCACGCCATGCGTCCGAGGATAGCTGTCGAAACGCTCCAAGTTTTCCTGATGTGCCTGCTGGTGTTTGTGCTGACTTTCGCGTCGGCCTGTACCTTTTACCGCGAACATCCGGCGCGCGCCTTCTCCGAAGCAACCGGAGGCGAGAGTCTGGAGCGCGTCTTCTGGAAAGAAATGCAAGCGGCAAATTGGGTCGAGGTGGAGCGCGCTCTAGCCTCAAACTATGTAGGCGTAACCCCAGCTGGAGAGCTCGATCGTTCGGCCACGCTTGAGCAATATCGCGGGTGGCAATTAAAAGACTACACGCTTGGCGATCTCAAGACCGAGATGAACGGAACCACCTTCGTCGTGACCTACACCATCACCCTAAATGGCACCATCAATGGAGCCCCGGGGAATGGAGCCGCCGGCTCGCAATCGCTCCCCTCGACGCCGCAGCACATGATGACCGTCTGGCAGCAGCAAAAAGCAGGATGGGTCGTCATAGCGCACAGCGTCACCCAACAATAATGCCCGCGTCGAGATCCATCCCCGTAGAGACGCGGCTGGCCGCGTCTAGAACCACGGCCCCGTCCCGGGTCAACTCCGCCCCCAAGGATCTCGTTCGTGTCCGGCGCTCGCTGTTGCACTGGTACGACCAGCATCGCCGCGACCTTCCGTGGCGCGAAACTCGCGATCCCTATCGCATCTGGCTCAGCGAAATTATGCTGCAGCAGACGCGCGTGGCGGCGGTCCTTGACCACTACCGGATTTTCCTCGAACGCTTTCCGAATGTCCAAGCGCTCGCCGCGGCTTCCGAAGACGCCGTGCTGGCAGCCTGGAGCGGTCTGGGCTACTACCGGCGCGCGCGCATGTTGCATCAAGCCGCGCGGCAGATTGCCGAGAAACACGGCGGCTCCTTCCCGCGGAATTCCGAAGCATTGCTCACTCTGCCCGGCATCGGACGCTACACCGCCGCCGCCATCGCCAGCATCGCGTTTGCCGAGCCCGTAGCCGTGGTCGACGGAAATGTCGAGCGTGTGTTGCAAAGATTCGTCGGAATCAATCTCACCACTCCGCAAATGTGGCAACATGCGCAAGCGCTTCTCGTTAACTCGCGGCCCGGAGATTTCAATCAGGCCATGATGGAACTCGGCGCAACCGTCTGCGTGCCGCGCGAACCCCGCTGCCCAATGTGCCCCGTCCGGAATTGGTGTGTAACGGAACGATCCAGCCATGGCGCAAGCAGCACAATAACAACAATGGAGCGCCGGGCGTCCTCGCCCGGCAAGAGGTCAACATCAGGCAAGGGACGTCAGGTCAAGAAAGAAATCTGGTGTGTACTCGGTCAGCGCGACGGCCACATCCGCCTCCTCCAACGCCCCAGAAAAGCCGCGCTCATGCCCGGCATGTGGGAACTCCCCCATTCGTCAGAGCCTCCCCGCCAGTGGCCGGCTTCTGCGCACTGGCGCACGTTTCGACATTCCATCACCGTCACCGACTACACGGTTCACGTCGTACGGAATATGCCGTTGCGGAAGACGCTGTTGCGAGGTCTTCCCCCCGCCGCGAAAGGCAAGTGGATCGCAACGGACCGCATCCCGCAGATTCCGATCACCGGATTGACGCGAAAAATCCTCAAGGCCGGTGGCATCATCTAAATAGTAATGTGAGGCATTTCTTGATGAAGTGGCTCGATCGCTTATTCGGAGGTCCGAAAGATATGGCAGCACTGCCGCCCGGAACCAAAGCACCCGATTTTTCCTTGCCCGCCGTCTTCAGTGGCAGAGACGGCAGTGGCAAAGAGAGTGCTGATAGCGCTAAAGACAGCGCCAAGTTCTCATTGCAGTCCGCTCTCAAACAGGGGCCCGTGCTCGCCGCGTTCTTCAAGGTTTCCTGTCCGACCTGCCAATATGCGTTCCCTTACCTCGAACGCATTCACAAAGCGCACGGCGACAAGAAAATCACTGTCGTAGGCATCTCGCAGAACGACCAGCGCGACACTGCCGCCTTTCTGAAAGAGTACGGCGTTACATTCCCGACTCTGCTCGACGATCCGAATGGCTACGTTGTCTCGAATGCTTACGGCCTGACCAACGTCCCGTCTTTGTTTTTGATCGGACAGGACCGCCAGATCGAAATCACCAGCGTTGGATGGGTCAAACCGGACGTGGAGGACATTAACCGCAAGCTCGCCGCCGCCGAGCAGACTCCACCGCTCCCGATCTTCAAGCCGGGAGAAGATGTCCGCGACTTCCGCGCTGGTTGAGGCTCCAAGAACTGATCCCGCGGTCGCGGGACAGAGACAAATAGAGATTAAAGATTGAGGATCGGGCCTGCGCGGATTACATCAGCAGCATTGGCGCGGCCGGGGAGACGGCCCATGGGACATCCCTTTAGTAACGTGCGTCTTCATGACTTTTTAACAGTTCGCCGCTTACAATATTTGTAGACATTGTAGATAAATGATGAATGGTGGTGTAGGCAGTGGACAGCATAACTAGAACTCGCGAACGGCAGAAATTGATGGTGGACTTGCTGGAGAGAAAAATTCGGCTGCGTGCGGAACAGCTTTACGATGAGCGCGGCCGGGTGGAAGGGCTGGCGCTGGAAGACTGGGTGCGAGCCGAGTCGGAAGTTCTGAAATCGAGCATTCTTGCGCCGCTGTGGAACACGCGGCAACAGCGGGAACTGGTGGAAGCATAGAGTCACCTCGCTTCGAGTCGAACCAAATTCCGAGCTGCACTAAACTTCGAACCTAATCATGAAATCCCGGCGCTAGCTTGAAATCCGCACCAGGAATGACGCGGATGACAGGCTGAGCACTGGACCGGCGATGCTAAAGAGCGCCCTGCTCCAAGCCGATCCGGCTGCCGGCGTTCCCCCAAAATATGAGTCCAGCACAAATGCCGTGGCGCAAGTCGCGCCGACTGGAATGAGCCACGATTTTGGAAGGCGCTTCAGGTTAGGGATTGCGGTCGGCAATAGCCACAGGAAGATGTACCAGAGATTTCGATCATGTAGCGAAACAGCAAAGTCGAAGCCGTCTCCGCGATGAAGGGCGAGACCAAACTGCAGCGGACTTATAAACCTGCCGGTAATCGACCATTGCAGTACGACTATCGCGGTGAGGCTCAGCCCCCAACTGGTCAGGATCCAGGCTGCGGCCGGCAGAAAATGATTTCGCGCGTTGCCGGAATTTCGATCGGGCCGGGCTGAGAACCACCAGGCAGTCGTGAAGACGATGCTGAACGGGATGAACGACTCCTTGGTCAGGGCTCCCAAGATGCCAATCACGGGCAAGATCCAGAGCTCAAACTCCGACAAACTCCAGAGCAGTGCCAACAGGAAGAAGCCTTCGCCGGCGTCCACCAATCCAACCAGGCGAAGATTCGGAACCGCAAAATTCACCAGGTAAAGCAAAGCTCCAACCAGCCCTACTGCGGAGCTGCCCAGCTTCCGGCTTCCGAGGACGAAAATGAGAACGGCGGTTCCGGCTACGAACAGAGAGTCGGCAACTAGAAGTCCTAACATTACCGGATCCCAGGTCGCGACTCGTCCTCGCGCGAGCACGTAGAAAGGCTTGGCGAGCCACGGGACCAGCACGCGGAAGCGGCGGAAGCGCATGTCTTCGGGGTCAAGGCCAGATGTTCCGGTTACGAGCGCAGCGTAGGTTTTGACGTCGGAAAGCCCCGGCGTCTGACGCGGGTCGAATCGGTTGAGAATCGGATAGCCCAAGCCGCACGCGATCAGAAAGAAAACGCAGAAGAGCAGCGCCAGTTTGGCGGTCGCGATTTTCGTTCCGTTGTCGGGGAGGCTCGTCATTTGTATTGGGGAAGGTACCGTCGGGAGTTCGACATTGCAACTCAAAATCTCCGGGCGAGCTTGGCTTTTGCGGAGCGAATCTGTTAGTTTCAGCGTCGGCATGGGCCAAAAATTTATTTGGAGGATGGACGTGGGATCTCAGAAATTGTGGCTGGGCCTGTTTTTTGGTCTGGTATGTGTTGTCTCGATGCAGGCGCAAACGGCGCCAGCGGACGAAGCCACGCGGAAGCTGGCGGTCGACATTTTCAAACAGCTGATCGAGATCAATACGACGGACTCGGTGGGGAGCGTGACCGCGGCCGCCGAAGCGATGGCGCAGCGCTTTCGCGATGCCGGATTTCCCGAGAGTGACATCCATGTGCTCGGGCCGAATGACCGGAAGAAGAATGTCGTGGTGCGGCTGCATGGATCGGGCAAGCACAAGCCGGTGCTGCTGATCGGGCACCTCGACGTCGTAGAAGCGCGGCGCGAGGATTGGACGACCGATCCGTTTCAGTTTGTCGAAAAGGACGGATACTACTATGGCCGCGGCACCAGCGATATGAAGGACGGCGACGCGATCATGTCGGCTACGCTGATCCGTATGAAGAAAGAAGGATACGTGCCGAGCCGCGACATTATTCTTGCGATGACGGCGGATGAGGAAGGCGGCACGTCGAATGGAGTTGACTGGCTGATTAAGAATCAGCGCGAACTGATCGACGCCGAGTTCGTGCTCAACCACGATGGCGGCGGCGTGCTGGCGGATCATGGTAAGCCGGTGATGATGGAAGTAAACGCCACCGAAAAACTGTATGGCGATTTCGTGCTGACAGCGACCAATGCAGGCGGCCACAGCTCGCTGCCACGGCCGGAGAACGCGATCTACGAACTGGCGGATGCGCTGACGCGAATCGCGCACTACCAGTTTCCATTCGAGCTGAATAACATCACGCGCGCTTATTACGAGCGCCAGGTGAAGATGGCAACACCGGAGCGGGCGGGCGATCTGATGGCGATGCTGAAGAGTTCTCCCGACATGGAAGCTGTGGCGCGGCTATCAAAAGACCCGCTGGACAATTCGACCATGCACACGACGTGTGTAGCAACGCGGTTGAGTGGAGGCCATGCCAACAATGCACTGCCGCAGATGGCGCAGGCGAATGTGAACTGCCGCATCGAGCCCGGACACACTCTCGAAGAAATCCGGCTGACGCTCGAGAAAGTAGTGGCCGATCCGAAAGTCGCGCATCCGACGCTTAAAGTGCAGTTTCGCGAGAACAGCAATGTGTTATTGGATCACGGCTCGGATCGGCATAGCTATGTGCCGCCGGCTCCGCGGAAGGAAGTGTTCGATCCGTTGGAAAAAGTCGTGGCAAAAATGTGGCCGGGGATTCCGGTGCTTCCGAACATGAGCACGGGCGCGTCGGATGGCGTCTACACGAATGCAGCTGGAATGCCGACGTATTGTGTGTCCGGCGAACAGTACGACCGGGATGATATCCGGGCGCATGGGAAAGATGAGCGGATGGGCGTCGAGGTGTTTGCCCGGGGCGTGGATTTTTATTACGTGTTCTTGAAGGGAGTTACGGCGGAGTAGGAGTGAGGCTCCATGGTTCACCAACCCATGATTCGCCACGCCACGATTCGCCGGAACAAACAGTTGCGAGATTGATCGAATTGCCAGGCACCGACAAGTGAAGAAACCTCCCAAAAAAGCTCGCCGCCGCACCGCAACGGGAGATCAAATTTTGTTTCCGGAGGACAGGCGTAGGCCTGGTTTCTCCCGCGAACTTGCCGTGCTCTACGAAGACGATGCGGTGGTCATTGTCGACAAACCGCCAGGGCTCCTGGCGGTGCCAATTAGCGGTTCGGCTACTCCTTCGGCATGGTCGCTGTTGTCCGCCAGTCTCGAATTCAAGAAGCAACGAACGTTGATCGTACATCGCATCGATCGATTTACGTCGGGGGCTCTGCTTTTTGCCAAGACTGCGCCGGATCGAGCCGCGCTGGTGCGGCAGTTCCTCGCCCACACTCCCGTGCGGCAGTATCTCGCGGTCGTGCGCGGCCGTCTCTCCACTGAGGCTGGAACGCTCGTCCACTATTTTCGACGTGAAGGAATGTTTCAGCAGTTGCGCACCGTGAAAGACCCTAAAGCCGCTCGCGCCGAACTCCGGTATAGCGTCGAACGCCTTTTTGCGGATGCTTCGCTGGTACGGGTTGAGCTGGTGACAGGATTCCAGAATCAGATCCGCGTGCAATTCTCGGCGGCGGGCCACCCGGTAATCGGGGACAGAAAATATCATCCGGCGGAAGCGTCGGAGAAGCTGATCGAGCGCGTTGCTCTTCATGCCGCGCATCTTGAGTTTATCCATCCGCGAACGGGAAAGAGCATCTCGATTGACAGCAAACCGCCCGCAGATTTTCTGCATTTAGTTCGGGAGTTATCTAAGTCAGGCAAGGCGGGGTCAAGCAAGGCGCGGTGAGCTGGAGATCCGAACCATTTATTTTGAAACTCAAACTTGTACTGCCTCGGAGGGACGTCTGAGTTTCGATGGTTTCGACTCCATTTTTGGATGTTTACTGGATGGGTATTACACAGTATATTATGCCCCCCCCAATTTTCGCTGAACTATTCAAACTCAAAATCGAGTGTTTCAGCACTCTGTAAAGCCGCGCCCTACCCATCCAACGGTGTTTGTGGAAATTTGTTCTGATTGCTACTCGTTCTTGACATTCGCTTTACATTCGCCTATGCTCCCGGCATGGCGATCACTCGGCGTCAACATGAGTTGTATGACTTCATTTCGCGCTTTGTGGCGGAGAAGCAATACTCCCCTTCATTTGAAGAGATCAAGGAAGGCATGGGGCTGAGTTCTCTGGCCACGGTGCACAAGCACGTCACCAACCTGGAGAAAAAAGGGCTGCTGACGCGAGACTATAACCGCAGCCGATCGATTGATCTCGTGCCTCCGAAGGGAAAGCTGAAGCAGTCAATGGCGGTGAACACGGCGGTGGTGCTGCCGCTGGTCGGGAGGATTGCGGCGGGGCGTCCGATTGAGGCGGTGCAGAGTAACGAGACCATCTCGCTGGCGGATTTTGTGCGCTCGAAGGAAGTGTTTGTGCTTGAAGTGCGCGGCGAATCCATGCAGGACGAAGCGATTCTTGATGGCGACTACGTGCTGGTCGAAAAGACGAAAACCGCGCACAACGGAGATATTGTGGTGGCGCTGCTTGAGTCGTCGGACGCTACGCTGAAACGCTTTTTTCGCGAGGGAGACAATATTCGTCTGCAGCCTTCGAACGTCGCGATGAAGCCGATCATTGTGCCTGCGGCGACGGTCGAGATTCAGGGACGGGTGATTGGGGTTTTGAGGAAATACTGAAGGGTAGCTGTCAGCTATCAGCCGTCAGCCATCAGTAAATGCTAAATCCCTCGGTCTCACAGCAAGCAAGGCCCAGACAGTTTGTCGGGGTCCTGTTTGGTCGTGGACTGAAGGCTGACGGCTGGCGGCTTCTCCTACGTGGTCACCTTGGCTACGTGGCGGTCCAAGGCTTTCTGAATGTCGTCTTTGGAGCGGTAGCCTACCAGTTGTTCCACTACCTGTCCGTTCTTGAACACGAGCAGAGTGGGAATGCCGGTGACTTTGTAGCGCATGGGCGTGGCCGCGTTGCGGTCTACGTCCATTTTGACGATCTTGACTTTGCCCTGATACTCGCCGGCTAGTTCTTCGACGATCGGAGCGATGGCGCGGCAGGGGCCACACCATGCGGCCCAGAAATCGATCAACACGGGCTTGTCGGACTTCAATACATCAGAATCGAAATTGGCGTCGGTGACTTCGACGATGCCGTTGCTTGCCATTCATCCTCCCAGAATTCTCAGCCAGATACGCGTTCGCCGCCAGGGTGGACCGTGTGGTCGCCTCCGGGCGGGACATCTATCCTAGCATTGTCTAACTGTCTATTGGATGCTCGGCAACGGCGGAAGTCGCAGGCGCCGCCGGGAGGGGGCGGCGGGCGGGAGCGCCCTAGAATGATGGCCTTAGAATGATGAGCTGGAACGAGGATCTTAGACACGAGGGTCTTAGACAAAATGACAAGTGATCTCGACAGTCTCCGGGTGGTGCTGGTGGCAACGCGGAATCCGCTGAATATTGGGGCGGCGGCGCGGGCCATGAGTAATTTTGGGGTCCGGCGATTGCGGGTGGTGAATCCTTACGAAAAAGCGTTTCGCGAAGCGCGGTCGGCGGTCGGGGCGGCGGGGTTGCTGGCGAAGGCGGAACAGTATGACAGCGTGGCGGAAGCGGTTGCGGACTGCCGGCTCGTGGTCGGAACCACCGCAGTGGGTCGTCGCGACTTGCAACACCGGTTGCTGGGACTGGTTGAGGGCGGGCGGCAAATCAGGCGGCAATTGAGCTTGGCGCCGGTGGCATTGCTGTTTGGTTCAGAAAGATATGGGCTATCGAATGACGAACTAAGCCACTGCCATTGGCTGATGCGGATTCCGACGCGAGAAGAGCACGGGTCGATGAATCTGGGGCAGGCGGTGGCGGTCTGCTTGTACGAGCTGGTGCGCGGGCGGAAGACAGCTCCGGCAAAAACTGCGGCCGTAAAAAAAGAGAAAACATCCGCCACGTCGCGCGAAGTGGAGCGGCTGACGCAGGCGATGCTTAAGGTTCTCCACGACAGCGGATACATTAAGCCGCGAGCAGTGGCGGCCGAGGAAAAGTTGCGGCGCCTGGTCCGGCGCATGGAGTTGAACTCCAATGACGCTGAGGTATGGTTGGGAATGCTGCGGCAGATCGCGTGGAAAGTGGCTGCGAACGAGAAGAACGACAGATAGCCTGAACAACTTTTGTTAAGTGTCAATTGTGCAGCAGCCGCAGTGATGTCCCAAACTCGCTAACCACCAAGGACACTAAGGACCACGAAGGTAAAAACCTTCTGATGATTTCCTTCGTGGTCCTTCGTGTCCTTGGTGGTTGATGAATTTGGTTTCCTCTCGAAACGAATTCCCCGCTAACCCTTGTCACTCCCGTGAGTCGAAGCATTAGCGGGGCTGGTCGGCGTTTCCAGAGGTTCCCTTCCCTTGCTGACTCTGAGGTGGCGACATGCGCATGCTGCTGGACACCTTCGCGCAAACCTTACGCACTCTGTGGGCGCACAAGCTGCGATCCTTCCTTACGATGTTTGGGATCGCATGGGGTATCGGTTCGCTGCTGCTGCTGGCCGGGGTGGGAGAAGGCTTCCGGAACGGCAATCGCAAGCAACTTGAAACCTTCGGCAAGAACATCATCTTTTTTTTCGGAGGACGCACGCCGGCGGTCGAAGGCAGTTTCAACTCGATGAAGTGGTTCAACCTCACCTATGACGATTACCTCGCCATCAAGAGCGAATCGAAGCTTGCGATCAATATCTCTCCGCTAATCGCGCGCGATGACATCCGTGCAGTCAGCGATTACACCAGCACCAACGGCCAAGTCTCTGGCGTGCCGCCGATTTACAGTCAGGTGCGGACGATCCCGCTGGCGGTTGGGCGTTGGATGAATGACGACGACAATGACCAGCGGCGGCGGGTCTGCATACTAGGGCGGGAGATGACACGCAATATGTTTCCGGGGCGTCCCGCGGTGGGCAACACCATCCTGCTCAATGGCGTTCGTTTTCAAGTGGTCGGCGTGCTCTCGATGATCGGCCACGAGGAGCACAACGCGACCAACATTCGAATTTTTATTCCGTTCAACACCATGCGCGAGTTGTTTCCGCTGACGGGCGACAACTCGAAAGAGGGCAACGCGATTTCGTTCATCAACTATCAGCCGCGCAGCTTCGACGAGAACGAAGTGGCCAAGGACGAGCTGCACCGCATCGTGGCGCGCAATCACGGCGGATTCGATCCGAAGGGCACCGACATCTGGGAAGAATGGGACACGATCAAGAACCAGAAGACGATGGGCAAGATCTTCACCGCCATGGATTGGTTCCTGGGCGGCGTCGGCCTGGTGACGCTGGCGCTGGGCGCGATTGGCATCGTGAACATCATGCTGGTGGCGGTGACGGAACGCACCCGCGAGATCGGGCTGCGCAAGGCGCTCGGCGCGACCAACCGCAGCATCCTGTTTCAATTTTTTCTTGAGGGCGCGTTCCTGACGCTGCTAAGTGGCGCGATCGGTGTCGGGGCCGCGATGCTTGTCATCCGCTTACTCTCGGGAGTGCAACTTCCGCAGGGCTTCGATACCCCGCGGATCGTGCCCGTGTCGGCGGTCGCCGCGGTGCTGGCGCTGGCCATGGCGGGAATCACAGCGGGGCTTTATCCAGCGCGCAAAGCGGCCATGCTGGAACCGGTCGAGGCTCTCCGCCAGGAGTGACGGACAGAAAAATGGAGAGACGGGCGCCTCGCGAGCCTGCCCTGAGCGAAGTCGAAGGGTCCAGTTCGAGGTGGCGGGGCGCCCGGCGCTCCACTAGCAAGTGAGCTGAGGAGTAAGTCATGACCAACGACCTGCTGAAAGAAGCTTACGGGGCGATGCAACACAACCGCCGCCGCACAACTCTGACGATGCTCGGAATGGCCTGGGGAATTGCGACCGTGGTCATCCTGCTAGCCTTCGGCTCGGGATTCGAACGCGCCATCAACATGATCTTCAGCTCATGGGGGACCGACGTAATCGGAGCCTTCCCGGGACGAACGTCGCTGCAGGCGGGCGGCGCGAAGGCCGGAAGCGAAGTACGGTTGAAGCTGGCGGATGTCGATTACATCCGCAACGAAGTGCCGATGGTGAAAGGGGTCACCCCGATTTTCGACAAGCGCGGCGTGACCATTCAACACGACACCCGCACCTTCACCAATCTTTTTCTCACCGGCGTCTACCCGGTGTACCAGCGCATTCGCGGCTTCGACGTCGCCACCGGCCGCGGGCTTAGCGACCAGGATCAGGTGGAACACGCCCGCGTGGTGGTGATCGGCGATGAGGCGAAGCGGAGACTTTTTTCGGGCGAACAAGCTCTGGGGCAGAGCATTCGGATCAATGGTGTCAGCTTTCAGGTGATTGGTGTTTACCAGCACAAAGTGCAGGGCGGCGACGAAAACGACAATACTCTGCTGGCAATACCGTTCAGCGCAATGGGCGACCTCTACGACACGCAGTACATCACCGGCATTTTCATGGACTACGAAGGGCAAGACCATCAGCAACTCGCGCGCGTGGTGCGGACGGTACTCGCAGGCCACCACAACTTTCGCCCGGATGATCACCGGGCGGTGTTCATTGCCGATTTCAAGCAGGACTATGACGAATTCGCAATCGTGACCGCCGCTCTCAAAGTGTTGCTCGCTTTTATCGGCGCGCTGACGCTAGGAATCGGCGGCATTGGCCTGATGAATATCATGCTGGTTTCAGTGCAGCAGCGGACGCGGGAGATCGGCGTGGAGAAGGCGCTGGGCGCGCAAAAGAGCCACATCCTGTTTCAGTTTCTCGCGGAAGCGCTGGCCATCACCTTTGCGGGAGGAGTGGCAGGGATCGGAATCGCTTACCTGATCTCATGGGGCGTCGGCGCGTTGCCCCTGATGAGCGCCTTTGGCGAGAACCTGCAGGCCGGCGACATCCATCTGCATATCAATGTCGGCAGCTTGGCCGTGGCGACGATCATTCTAGGCGTGGTGGGAGTCTTGAGCGGAATGGTGCCGGCGATCCGGGCGGCGCGGCTGGATCCGATAGAAAGCCTGCGCTACGAATAGGCTGCGCTCGTGTGGGGACGGGGCTCTGCCCCGTCCAAGCCGAGTGAAGCTCGGCAGCTACCTGTGGCCACAACAACTTTGAATTCGCTTCAGAGCGTCCGACGATCAGGCCGTCTCTCGCGATCGGCTCATCGAGTTCACGATCACTATACCCAGAGCCAGCAAGCTCAGCAGAGAAATCACTCCCAAGGATATAGCGCAGTAGATGCACCACACGCCGAGCACAACGGATTCAATGCGGGCGAGATGAAGCGCAAAGCCCAGACCACCCATCGCGGTCACCAGCATCACCCGATACGATTTCATGAAAGCAAGCACGCCGAGCAGCAGATATCCGGCAATGCCGATCAC
>Ga0210400_10002374_pt1 | contig 17562 bp, 16 predicted proteins | sample IncBWH26MmetaG_FD_155456 | JGI IMG/M metagenome (GOLD analysis project Ga0210400, IMG submission 155456) | Forest soil microbial communities from Barre Woods Harvard Forest LTER site, Petersham, Massachusetts, United States - Inc-BW-H-26-M | ecosystem: Environmental > Terrestrial > Soil >...
ACGATGCTGATGCCGATGGCCGCGCCGGTTCCCTCGCCGAGGCGCATATCAAGATCGAGAAGGGGCCGCCCGCCTAGAGCGTCGAGCATCCTGCGATGCCCGCGCTCGGCCGAGCGGTGCGAGTACACCACGTAATCGAGCGCCGCGGGCTCCATCCCGCGCGCCACCAGCGCCGCGGAGCAAGATATAAATCCGTCCAGGACCAGGACACGCCGCGCCCTGGCTGCACCAATGATGAGACCGGTAATCGCCGCGATCTCGAAACCGCCGAGCGCTGCCAGGATGCCTAAGGGGTCCATGTGCTCCGGATGATGCAGCGCCAGCGCGCGCGCGATCACGTCCGCTTTCCGCGCCACGCCTGCATCGTCGAGCCCCGTGCCCCGCCCGGCAGCCTCCCGAGGATCGATGCCCGTGAACGCGCACAACAGCGCCGCTGCTGAGGTCGAATTGCCGATACCCATTTCGCCCGCGCCGAGCAGATCGCCATAGGCCGCATATTCGATACCCGTTTCAATGGCGCGCTGAGCCTCGGTTCGCGACATCGCCGGCTCGCGCGCGAAGTTGCGGGTCGGACGGCCAACGCCCATGTCGACAATCACCGGTTCAATCCCATACTGGCGGCACAACACCGTGATAGCCGCGCCGCCGGCCCGAAAATTCGCGACCATCTGCCCCGTTACTTCCGGCGGATACGGACTAACGCCTTCCGCGGCAACACCGTGATCCGCGCAAAACAGCAGCATCGCTTTGCGGCCGATCGCCGGCATGTCGGTCGCCTGGATCAATCCCACTTGCAAGGCCAGCTCCTCCAGCCGGCCCAAACTGCCCCGCGGTTTGGTGAGCGAATCGAGCCTTCGCCGAATACGTGCCTCGAGTTCGGGATTCGCAATCGGCATTACCATGCGCAACTCCGGCAAGCAAAAGTCATCAGGATGAAGATCTCGATGAGCTGTTCCGTGAAACCGAGACCATCTCCGTTCACGCCGCCGATCCTGCGGTAGAACCACGCCCGCGACGCCTGCACGATGAGCACCGAGCCTGCGATCATCGCGAGTCCGGGCCGCCATCCGCACAGCATCGCGGCTGCCGCTCCTTGCGCCATCGCCGCTGCCGCGGCAGGCGTGCTCAACGTCGATGCCAGCGCGTATCCCAACCCCGAACCAGCCGGCCGTGAGCACCATGCCATCGCCACCATCGCCGCACGGGGAACGGCCTGTGCCGCGATAAGCGTTTCCACCACGCGCGGTGTCGCCAGATATTCAAGCGCCTGCCAGCGCGCTAGCACACTGAGCAGGATTGCGATCGCACCAAAGGTCCCGATACGGCTGTCTTTGAGGATTTCCATGACCCGTTCCCGCGTCCGCCCTGCCCGCACCGCGTCGGCCACATCCGCCAGTCCGTCCTCGTGCAGGACGCCCGAGATCAAAATCCAGAACGCGACGGTCGCCAGCGCGCCGATCGAAACCGGGAACGCCTTCGCCGTAAGAAGATACACGCCCGAACCCGCTGCGCCGAGCATCGCGCCCACCAGCGGAAAGTACGCCGCGGCCCTGCCCGGCGGCGCATCGCCTCCGCGGACCGGGAGAATCGTGAGGAATCGTATGGCCGCGCGAAAGCCCATCTACTTTACTCGTAACGGCCGTCCGAAAACCATCAGGTATACTTCATCCGCGGCATCGGCGAATCGCTGGTTCATGAATCCCGCCTGGTCGCGAAATTCGCGCGAGAGAGCATTGTCGGGGACGATCCCGCATCCGACTTCGTTGGTGACGAAGATCACCTCCGCGGTTTGCTCTTTTGCCGCTACTATCGTCTGCTCTACATCGCATGATCCATTCGACAACCACAACGTCAGACAATCCACGACAATCGCATCGCCTTCCACTGACCGTATCGCTCGCGCCAGTTCGTGCGGCTCTTCCACAGTTACGAACTCGTCGCCTCGTTCGGCGCGATGTTTCGCGATGCGTGTCGCCATCTCATCGTCCAGCGCCTCGGCGGTCGCAATGAACACCAGACGGCCGCCCTTCTTGCGGGCGCGTTCCAAAGCCCATCGGCTCTTTCCGCTGCGCGCCCCACCACCCACCAGCACTAGAGCCACAGGCTCCTCCGCCGCGACTTCAGCAGCCACAGAAAAAACGGCCCGCCGCACAGCGCCGTGAGCACGCCCACCGGAATCTCCGTCGGCGCAATCACCGTGCGCGAGAGCGTGTCACACACCACCAGGAACGCTCCGCCCAGCAGGAACGCACATGGCAGCAGCGCACGATGATCCGCGCCCAGCTTCAGCCGCAGGGCGTGCGGCACGATCAATCCCACGAAACCAATCGGACCGGTAAGAGAAGTGACCAGGCCCGTGAGCACCGAGCCGGCGACATACCCCATTGCCGTCAACCGAACCGTTGACACGCCTCGGGAAGCCGCCCAATCGTCGCCCACAGCCAGCAGATTCCACTGCGGCGCATATGCCGCTGCCAGCGTGCTGACGCCAACAACGATTACCGCCAGCCACGCCAGCGTCGAATACTCCACGGCTTCGAGGCCCCCCATCAGCCAGCGTGAAATCGCGAAGGATTGCGAGAAACTCGCGAGGTTGTGGAGGAACAGGATCACCGCGAACGCCATGCTGTTCATTGTCACGCCGGTCAGCAGCAGCGTGAACGACGAAAGCCGCCGCCCTTCCACGGCCATGCCGAGCACCATCAGCAGAACCAGTGCCGCGCCCGCCAGCGACGCCACTCCCGTGGCACGCCACCCCAGGCAGATGGCGATCACGGCGCCCACCGACGCGCCGCTCGAAACTCCCAGCGTGTAGGGTTCCGCCAGCGGATCGCGCAACATGCATTGAAAGAGCACGCCAGTTACCGACAAGGCCGCCCCTCCCAATAGCGCGAGAATTACACGAGGTAATCTAGCGTAGAAGAAAATCTCGTGGTCCGGAGAAATGCCCGCGAATGCGCGCCCGAGCTCGATGTGCGAACTCCCCGCCAGCGGTGCGGTCACGGCTACAACGATCAACACCGCAGCCGACAGCAGCACGCTACGCGTCATATGGGTCACGCTTCATACGTCATCCACGTGCCATTCAAACCGCCGTGCACCGTCGCCTGCACTCCGAATACTCGAGCGATCAGCGCCGGGTTCAGCACATCTCGCGGCGCCCCATCCCCCGCGATGCGTCCGTCCTCGAGCACCATCACGCGATGGGAGAACTGCAAAGCGAGGTTCAGGTCGTGCGTCACCGCTACCACCAGGAGCGACTTCGCCAGCTCAACCAGCAGCCGGTATAGCGATAGCTGATGCCGCAGATCCAGGTGTGTCGCCGGCTCATCGAGCAACAGTGCTTCGGGTCGCTGCGTGAGAGCCGAGGCCAGGATCACCCTCTGCGCCTCGCCCCCGGACAGCGAACGAAAGTCTCGCCCGCGAAATGCCAGCGTGTCGGTGGTGATCATGGACTCGTGTGCGGCCGACCGGTCCTCGGCCGTCTGAAACCAGCCGCTCGCGTAGGGTGTCCGCCCCATCAGCACCACTTCCTCCACGGTGAAAGGAAATTCCATGCGGACGCTTTGCGGGAGGAAAGCCACGCGCCGCGCGAAATCCCGCCTGGGCCAATGCCGGATTTCCTTGTTTTCAGATGTGTCGGCGAACACGCAAGATCCCTGATACGGCGAGCGTAGTCCTGCCAGAATCCCGAGCAGCGTGGACTTCCCCGCTCCATTGGGACCTGCAATCGTGATCAGCCCGTTCCGCGGAAACTCGAAGCTTGCGTCCTGCAGGCCGTATGCAAATCCGAGATTTCTCGCGATAAAACTCATTTGGCGTCCGGGTGCAGCATCTCAAAAAAAGCTTTCGCCGCGTCCACCACTCGAGGTCCCGGAACCACGTAGACATCCGACGCCACCGCATACACGCGGTGCTGTTTCACGGCGCTCACCGAGGCTAGCCGCTCCCAAAGGCTGGTGACCTCGCGTTTATGCTCCTCGGTCACGGCTACTGTATCCGCCATGTCTCCCATATCGACGATCACGTCCGGGTTGCGCGCCAGAACTTCTTCCAGCGATACGCCCGGATACGAGGCTACCGCGTCGCGGAACACATTCTCGCCGCCCGCCAGGGCGATGACCTCATTCAAATACGATGCCTGGCCGACGACGATCAGCCCGTCCAGACGATTGGGCGTGCGCCCGACCACGAACATCATGCGGGTTTGCTTAAGCGGCGCTGCGTGTGCGCGAACCGTTTCCAGTTGTCCTCGCACGGTCGATTCGAGCTTGGCCGCCTGTGCCGCGGCGCCCGTCGCCTGCCCGATCACCCGAAACGACGCGTACAGTTTCGCGATACTCTCTTGATCGATCTCGAGAACTCTTAATCGCAGTGTAGCGAGCCGCTCCGCGAGCTTCGCCGGATTGGTTGGAATGATCACCAGATCCGGACGCAGCGACGCGATGGTCTCCAGGTTGGGATTAGCATAGTCGCCGATCTTCGGCTTCTGTAGCGCCTCAGCCGGGTAGCGGCTGAAGCGGTCGACGCCGACCACGCGATCGCCCAGACCCAGCGCGTAGAGCAGCTCGGTGATACTCGGCGCGGTCGAGACGATCCTCTTCGGAGACTGTCCGCAAACGAGTGCGGCTGCCGCCAGCCCCAGACTGAGGAATCGCCTCGATCGCCGGTTCACCACGTAAGTTTGACACCGCCTGTCGCGTTTCGCCCTAACGCCGTATATCCCAGCACTTCCTGATATTGCTCATCGAGAAGGTTGTCCATGCGCACATGCAGCTCCAGGTGCCGCGTCACGCGGAAGGACCCGTTCATGAACACATCCTCGTAGCCCTGATTTCGGTTAATCGCGAAGAAGACGAAATCGTCCTCCTGCCGTTCGCCGACAAACCGGGCACCCCCCATGAACGACCATCGCCGCGGCGTCAGCTCCAGAGCGACGGAACCCGAGTTGCGCGGCCGCCGCACCAGTTCCGGATCGGTCAAATTCGTAACGTTGCGCGTGTACAGCTTGGTATAGTTCGCGCGAACGTTCACGAATCGCCACACTTTCGCCGACCCTGAAAGCTCGACGCCCCGCGCCCAGCTCCGGTCGATGTTCTCCCAAGTGGCGGGATTCTGGGAGAAGTCAAACTCGATCCGGTCCGTGAAACGGTCGCGGAAGTATGACACCTCCGTCCGCACTCGTTTTCCGAACCAGTCGCGGAACAGCCCCGCCTCGAAGGTGTCGGTTTTCTCCGGCTTTAGCGCCGGATTACCTACGAAAAATGACTCGCGTGCGAAATTTTCTATCAGCGCAGGCTCTTTGATGCCACGTGCCAGGCTCAACCGGAAGTTTGTCTCCCACAGCAGGCGGAACGTTACAGCGCCTCGGGGGGTGAACTTATTCCCGAACGTGCTGCTATGCTCCAGCCGCGCGCCGCCGGTCACGAAGATTCGCGAGGTGAGCGCATACTGCTCATGCACGTATACTCCGTTGTTGTCACGCGCCACGTCGGTGCCCGAAATCACTCCAGCCTGCCGTTCGTAATCGTAGCCGAAAACCAGCGCGCCCTTACCCTGCGAGAGCGTGCCCTGATACCCGGTACTGACGCGATCTGTAAAGGTGAATCCGGAGGACGCAAATACAAATCCGTCGCCCGGCACGGAGCCCGGCGCGCCCGCCGGTGCGAGTCCGGCGAAATAGGTCTTTATACCGTCTGTCTTTACAAAGGCTGATACGTCGTAAAACTCGCTGTTTACATCGTAGAATGTGTCGCGATAGCGATGGTATCCGAAGAGTACGCGCTGCGAAAACCGCTTCCCGCGCCGGTCATCTAGACGCAGGCTCACGGCGGCATCCCGCGCGCGCTCGTTCGCATCAAAGTTCGTCAACCCATACGCCACCTGCCCGGGAGCGCCCGTATACGAATCAAACGTCCGGTACACCGCGCGCAGTTGCGTGGCCTCGCTGAAGCGAAAACCTACATTGGCCGTGCCGCTGGTGATGCGGAACGCATCGTTGGGAAATTCGCCGGTGGTGCGGAACTGATCGGAGGTAAACGCGTAATCCAGCCGGTTCGCGAACCCGCCATTGAGTCCACCGGTCCAGTGATCCGTGGAAAATGATCCGCGCTCGTAGGCAAGTGTTCCGTGCGGCCGCGTGGCCTCGGGATCGCCGCGCTCGGTGAACATCTGGATCACCGCGCTGGACGCCTCGGCTCCGAACAACACGCTCTCCGGCCCCCGGATCACTTCCGTCCGATCCAATCCGGGCGAGGTGAGATGCGCGAAGTCGAGCCCTCCGCCTGGCTCGGTCACCGGAATGCCGTCGAGCAGCACCAGCGCCGAGTCCGATTCCCCTCCGCGGACGAACACGGACGTCAGACCGCCGTTGCGGCCCGTCTGGACCACGTTCAGTCCCGGCACGTCGCGCAGCAGGTTCTGAACAAACTCCCCGCGGGCGGGCTCGAAATCCTTGGCGGTGAAGATATCCGTCGCAACGCCCGAGTCTTCTACCGCCAGCGGCGCGCGCGTAGCCGTAACCACCACGCGATCGCTGGCCGCCGCCAACTCCAGCTTCACCAGATTGTCGCGCGATTCCGCCAGCGTTACACGCTTCTCGGCAAACCCCGGTTTGGTGACGGTCGCTTCGCAGGCGCGCGGAAGATCGAAGGTTCCATGCGAGTCGGTAGTGTTGGTTTCCGGACCGCAGGCGACGTTCGCGCCTTCGACCGGCCGTCCGCTGGGATCGGACACAATCCCCCGGACATTGAAGAACAAAAGAAGAAAAAGAGTTGTGGTCATGAGACGTTCCCCCTCGAAACGTTCTACAAGCGTTTGAACGTCGAAGAACCGGTCTCCTGACTTACGGCTGGGCTTGCTACTCGACTGGTCTTCCCGCTTTCGCAGTGACCAATCTTCACCCGTGCTACATGCCGTTCACAGTTGCGGGGCAGTGGCGGATTTTCACCGCCTTCCCGAGCATTCCTCGAACGATTTTTACTACGCTGCCAGATTACCCCGGCCTTGTTCCAAAGTCAAATATACTGAATTGTAGTGAAGCTGATCGCCGTCTTTGCAGCAACCGCGCTGGTGCTCGCAGGCCAAGAGCTGCCGGGCCTTCCGAATTTCTCGATGGTCAACGATCAGATTGCGCGAGGCGGCCAGCCTTCCGATGACGGCTTCAAGAAACTAGCCCAGCGCGGCGTCAGGACCGTCATCGATCTGCGTTGGGTCGACGAGCACTCGATTCCTCACGAGAAGCAAATTGTCGAGGCCAATGGAATGCGCTTTGTCAGCGTCCCGATGAAGGGGTTTGGTGCGCCTACACTGGAGCAGATTTCGAAGGTGCTGAGCTTGCTGCAGGACAGTGAGAGTTGGCCGGTGTTCGTCCACTGCCGCCGCGGCTCGGATCGCACTGGAACCGTGCTGGCATGCTACCGCATCAGCCACGACCACTGGCAGAACCAGAAAGCTCTTGAGGAGGCTAAGACTTATGGTTTCAGTGGCTTTGAACGAGCCATGCGGAGCTTCATTGAACGTTTCAAACCCTTGAACCCGGTCGCAGCCCTTCCGTAGTCTTTTCTTACAGATAAGGCCTCCGGGCACACCTCACGGACCTGCCATTCGGCGTATAACACTGATTACGAAGGGGTTCCGTGCAGATCCGTTCAACAGTCCCAAGGCGCCATCCAATGCAGGAGAAAGCATTTTAGTTCATTAATGTAGTCCCATACTAAACCGCGACCTATACTGTAACTTCTAATCACTGAACGTTTTAACAGTCATAGGAGCGTCCACTTTGACCAAGCCGATCAAGCACGTGGAAAAAGTTATCGCCGTCGCGGCGAATGCCGGGTGGCATGTCTACGACAAGCTGAACGCGATAAACCGGAATCCGGGCTTTATCCCCAAGTGGTCCGACAAGCCCCTTCTCAAGAGCTGGGAAAAACAGAAGCCGAAACTCGGCTGGCCGCGCGAAACCGACTCGCTGTGTCCCAAGTGCATTCCCGAAATCCGCCAGCAGATCCTGGACGGCAAGATCCCGGTGGAGATCCTGAGGAACGAGAAGGTCGGCGAGATCAAGGCCAACATCATCGAGAAAGACGGCAAGATCGTGATGGTCAAAGAGTGCCCGATCCATGGGCGCTTCGAGGACCTGATGTCGATCGACCCGGCGTTTTCGAAGCACCTGGAAGATGTTTTCCCGGGGCGCGATATTCGCGCGCACAACGACGAGAAACTGCACGACCACGGCACCAGCACTATTACCCACGGCCGCGGCAGCGTGCTCACCATCGATCTGACCAACCGCTGCAACATGATGTGCGATCCGTGCTTCATGGATGCCAACCAGGTCGGCTTCGTGCATGAGTTGAGCTGGGAAGAAATCAAGACCCTGCTCGATAACGCGATTTCGATCAAGCCGCGCCGCCAGCTTTCTGTGCAATTCTCGGGCGGCGAGCCGACACTTTCGCCGCACTTCCTGGATGCCGTGCGGTATTGCCGGAAAATCGGCTACCAGAGCGTGCAGGCGGCCACGAACGGAATCGAGTTCGCCAAGCGTCCGGAGTTCGCCAAGGAAGCCGCCGAAGCCGGCCTGCGCTACGCGTATCTTCAGTTCGACGGCATCGGGAATGAAGCGAATTCGCACCGAGCAGTCGGCAATCTGTTCGACGTGAAGCTGCGTGCGATCGAGAATCTGTACAGCGCGGGCGTCGATATCGTTCCGGTCATCACGCTGATCAACGGCATCAACAATGAGCAGGTGGGCGCGGTGGTACGTTTCGCGCTCGACAATCCCAAGAAGATTCCGTTCCTGAGCTTCCAGCCGGTGTCCTTCACCGGCCGCGACGAAGCCGTGACCGATGAGCGCCGTCAAGCCCAGCGCTACACGCTGTCGCATCTGGCGCACGATGTGAAGAGTCAGACCGGGCTGGGCGAACCGACGCGCGACTGGTTCCCGATCTCCTTCATGAGCACGTTCTCCGATTTCGCCGATCTGGTGCACGGGCCGAGTGCGGAATGGGGCCAGCTCTCCTGCGGCTGCCATCCCAACTGCGGCATCGGCATGGCCGTGATGTGCGACAAGGAGACCAAGGAATACCGCCCCGTGACCGCGTTCCTCAATGCGGACCGGCTCGCCAAGGACGTGGCTCGTATCAATGACGCCGCGCGCAGCAAGAGAATGTCGGTGATCGGCGTCTCGCTCGCGCTGCTCCGCAACTATAATCCTTACGAAGCGCCGACGCACTTCCGCTTGAGCGATCTGATCGCCAAGTTCGACAAGTGCTTCGGGATGACCAGCAAGAAGTACGGCAAGGTTACCGGCGACCGCACCATGGAAGATATCCAGAAGCGCCGCGCCGACCGCTGGAACTTCCTGTTCGTGGCTGGCATGTGGTTCCAGGATCTGTTCAACTACGATTTCCGCCGCACCGAGCAGTGCATCATTCCCTACGCGACGCAGGAAGGCGAGATCAGCTTCTGCGCGTATAACACGGGCGTGGGCTGGCGCAACATCGTCGAGAAAATGCACATGACGGCGACGCTCACCAAGTGGTACGAAGAGCATGGCCGGCATGAAATCATAGCAGGCGGGAAAGCCGTTAATCTGCCGAGCAGCGAACACACGCTGGTGCTGCGCGCGGACGACGTCAATCACGGGTTGCAGCACGATCTGGATAAGCTCGGCATCGCCAAGACAGCGCGCGAGGAGAAGAAGCGCGCTCGCGACCAGAAGCAAAAGGACGCCGAGATGATGAAGATGTATCGCGAGGTGGTGCTCGGCGAGAAGCCGCAGACCGACGTGGTGCCGCTCAGCGCGATCGCCCCGGCTCCGAAGCCCGCGGCCCAAGAAGAAGTCGGGTCGTTTGGAGATTAAGTTCTAAGACGGCAGTCAATTTGATCGAAGGGCCGGGCACATCGCCTGGCCCTTTTTGTTTCTAGAGGCCTCTGGGCCGTTCCTTTTACTCCCCACGGCGGGAGTCCAGTGCAATGTACCGGACACATCCACCGCAACGCAGGCCCTCCACAGCAGCATCTAGAATGCTATTTCCTGGCCGATTCGGCCCTCCGGTGGAAGAGCGCGCGAACTCCTTGGCTTGAGGGTAAGGGGTGGTTGGTCGTCGGCGGAGCGAGGTGGAGCGTGGAGTTGTGGGGAGGATTCGGAATACGAGTGGTCGCAAGGGTGTGACCGGCGCAAGCGCAATAGTAGAATTAGCGAGAAGATGTCCGCCCAACAGGTGAAGGATCAGATTCGCGAAGCGTTTCCCGCAACTCGGTTCGACGGCCCGATTACCGCCTGTGATTGCGAGGAGTGTACGCATATTCGAGAAGAACTTCGACACAAGCGATGGGACGAGATTTCAACAGGATTCCTAGACTCTACGTGCAGCCCGATGCTACTAACACCGGAGGCGTTCCGTGCGTTTCTTCCAGCGTATCTGCTTCGGGCGCTGGACGATTTAAGCTGGCACAGCGTCGTCGTTCATTTCACTGTTCATAGTCTGTGCCCGGATAGATCGAACCAAAACGGCCAAGGGGAACGCCTCTCCCAGCGGGCTCGGTTGATGGATTCATCACAGACTGAGGCAATTCGGGAATTCTTGCTGTTTGTGCAGGAAAACGCCGGCGATGCCGAGTGGCTCCGGCCCTTCATCACAGGCGCGTTGGAAGAGGTGTGGCTCTCGCACTCCGCTTGACTCCGACCATTCTGCTGTCAGCGATGTGTTACCTGGAAGTTGACGCCCTATTCTCCCAACGGTAGCTTACGGGTATGAAGATTCGTTGAAAGCCGAGGTGGGAAGAGCTTCTCGACGCCGAACAAGTGCGCATTCAGGTCGATGAGCACAAGCAGGCTTAGCGAGACAAAATCCAGCGATGACAACCGGCTATTGGTTCACGCACGACCATGCGATTAGCGAGAGTGGGTTCTGCCATTTCCACCGGTGCGGAACGAATCCAGGAACGCCTTCTGCGACCGCTTGAGTTCGCGCGTGTCCTTGGCGAGCTGGGTCACCATCTTAATGCCCGCCTCGGCCAGTTTACGGGTGGTCTGCACTTGCCGGTCAAATCGGTCCTGCCGCTGAGCGATCCCCTCGAGGATGCCCTCGATCCTCTCGAACCGTTCGCGAACTTGCCGCTCCACCTTTTATTACTGCTCCTATTTACGGGCTCCGCGGCGGGGATGCTTCAGGGCCGACTGGCGGCGCTTGGCCGCCTTGCGCTTCGGCTTGGTGATCAGAAATGTCCCGCTGCCCATCGATACGGCTTTATAAAGTTTGTCGTCTGCCATGTGAGTCTCCATTGTACCCTGCTCGGGCCTATTTGGATGCCGCGCGCCGCTCCATCTCCTTCATGACACGTTCGTTGTTAGCCAACATCAACGACCGAAGCTCGTCAAGATCTTCGGGAAGTAACCTGGGGATGAGCCGGGCAAGAGCGGCGTCCAGGGCCGCAATACACTTAGGGAAACTGAGCTGGCGAAGGAGGAAGCGATTCACTACCCGTTTGGTCTCGCTCTTGTATAGTTTCACGACGCGACACTCTTCCTGCTCGAAGAAAAGGGTCGCAAGGTAATGCTTGCAGCGGCTGCTGCCTTTGATCGGCCACACGAGTATAACCGACTGGCGGCATGTTACTACTGGGGATACCCCTTGCTATTCGCATGCTACGCTGGTCACGTCAGATGTTCCCCCGCCTGGGTTTATTCCTTATCCTCGCCTCCACCGCGTTTTCGCAAAACGCGATCTTCTCGCAGGTCGACGAAATCCTCCGGACGCTGTCAGACATTACCGGCTGGAAGGTGCAGCGGACGGTACCGGCCGAGATCCTCACCAAGGACAACTTCCGCAAAATGGTGGAAGAGGGCGTCAAAGACGCCGAGACTAGCAAGGAAACCCACGCAGCCGAAGTCGCGCTCAAAATGTTCGGCCTGGTTCCTCAGGATTTCAATCTGGCCAGGGAATCCGGCGACCTGCTCGCCGAACAAGCCGCCGCCTTCTACGATTACAAGAAGAAGCGCCTGTTCGTCCTGGATTCCAACAAGACCGATAATGAGCAGGTCATCGCCCTGGCGCATGAGCTGGCCCATGCCCTGGCCGATCAGCAGCACCCGCTGCGAAAATTTATCAACGACGCCGATGGCGACGAGCAGAGCACCGCCCGCCAATCCGTCATCGAAGGCCAGGCCACCTGGCTGAGCTGGGCCTATCTTTCCAAGAAAGCCGGCGGGCGCGGCGAGGTGCCGCGCTCGCTGCTCGACCGTCTGGCCGAGGGCGCGGGGGCTTCCGGCGACGATTTCCCGGTGTTTACTCAAGCACCCCTGTACATCCGGGAGTCGCTCACCTTTCCCTACACCGAGGGCATGCGCTTCCAGGACGCAGTGTTTCGCGAGCTCGGCCCGGCTGCCTTCGACCGCGTCTTTCGCGATCCGCCGCGCAGCACGCAGCACATCATGCATCCGGAGACGTACCTGATGGGCCGCATGCCCGCCAAGCCGGCCTTGCCTCGCCTGGAAGTGGCGGCCGGCAAGGATGCCCGGCATTTTCGAGTCCTGGCGGACGGGGATGTCGGTGAGTTCGATTACGGCGTCCTGCTGCGTCAATACATTGGCGAAACCGAGGGCCGCAACGCGGCGACGCATTGGCGGGGCGGAGTGTATCGCGTGTACGAGCACAAGCAGGCGAAATATCCGGTTCTGGCTCACTCCTCCGAATGGGACTCGCCCGAGGCGGCTCGGACCTTCTTCGAACTGTATCAGCGGGTGCTGCGCGGGAAGTGGAAGAAGCTGGAAATCGCGACTTCGTCCCCGGGGGAGGTGACCGGCGCGGGCGACGATGGCCGGTTTTCGTTACGTTTAGAGGGGGCGACCGTCCACAGCATCGAGGGGATTCAATCCCAGGAAAGGGTGCGGTAAACTGTCTGTTATGCGCATTGCCACGTTGGCTCTATTTATCGCGTTGGGAGTTGCAATACACGCTCAGGCACCGGTGCCCCGTCCGTCCAAGGAATTCACCGTTGTCACGCCGCAGGGTCAACAGATTCTGCTATCCAGCCTGAAGGGCAAGGTCGTCGTAGTCCAGTTTCTGTTCACCTGGTGCCCGCATTGCCAGGCTTTCTCCAAGACACTGACGCAGCTCAACACCGAATACAGCCCTCGTGGATTCCAGGCGCTCGGCGTGGCCTTCGACGATCTGGACCCAAAGGACCCGGTGCCTTTGAAGGACAAGGTCGTGACTTATACGCAGCAAAACGCGGGATTCCCGGTGGGAGTGTCATCGCGGTCACCGGTGTTAAGTTACCTGGGGATTTCGGAACTGGAGCGCATAGGCGTCCCCGAGATCGTGGTGATCGACCGCAAGGGCGTGATCCGCGAACAGAGCCCCGCCCAGGGAGGCGGGCCGCTGGCTGACCCCGCCCACCTCAAGCCGCTGATCGAGAGCTTGCTGGCCGAAGGCGCACCGCCGAAGACGCCGGCCAAGAGTGGGGCGGCAAAGAAAGCCGCTGACAAGAAGACCAGCGAATAAGGAAAACCCTACAAATGCGCATCGCAGCCGTATCGGCACTGCTCGTCTCCACTATCGCGCTCCAGGCGGCCAGCCCCGTTCCGAGACCGACCAAGGAATTCACGATCACCCTGCCGTCCGGCAAGCAAAGCCTGCTTTCCAGCTATCGCGGCAAGGTGGTGATGATGGCGTTCATGTTTACGACCTGCCCGCACTGCCAGGCGCTTTCCAAGATCATCACCAAGCTGCAAAAAGACCTGGGCCCCAAGGGATTCCAGGCGGTCGGCGCGGTTTTCAACGAGGAAGTCAACACACCCAACGCCAGCGCCAACGCCCAGGTGACCGCGAACTTCGTGAATCAGTTCGAGGTTGGTTTCCCAGTGGGATACGCGCCCTCGGCAAGCGTGCTGAGCTACCTGGGCCATTCAGACATCGAGCGCTGGGTGGTCCCGCAGATCGCCATCATCGACCGCAAGGGAGTGGTCCGCGCCCAAAGCGCGGCTCAAGGTACAGCGGACCTGCAGACGGAAAGCTACCTGCGGAAGTACCTGGGTGATCTGCTGGATGAAGGCAAGGCTCCCGCGCCGTCGAAAGCTCCCGCCAAGAAGGCGGTCGACAAGAAGACCAGCTAGCGAAGGCGCTCTTGCACGCGACGCAGGTCTGAAATGCAAGTTCCCTTAAGATCGTCCAAGCGACGATCGAGGTGCGAGCGCAAATCATCGATGCGGCCGTGGATGCCGTTCAGGCGGGCGCCATCGACGAAGATGCCAATCACTACGGCAAGCGTCGGTATCCCGGCCCTCGATATCGTCTGAACCTCTTGGGTCATCGTAGCTCCGTGGCGATCGCTTCCGCGATCTTGCCGCCATGAAAGCGGCCGTTCTCGATGAAAATTTCGTTGGTGTGCATGCCCGCCACGAGCACGCCTGCCAAATACATTCCCTTGCGGTCGCTCTCGAGCGTCTCCGGATGCGTGTACGGCCGCCCGCTCTCGGCATCAAAACGGATTCCGTGCGCTTCCAGAAACTCCAGGTCCGGACGATAGCCGGTCATCGCGAACACGAAATCGTTTGGGATCTGCTTTTCGCCGCCGGGAGTCCGGAGGCGCACGAAGGTCTCGCCGATTTCGAGCACGGTGGAGCGAAAGTGAGCCGGGATCTCGCCATTCTTGATGCGATTTTCGATGTTCGGTTTGATCCAGTATTTGACGTTTTGATGGATCCCTTCGCCGCGATGCACCAGCGTCACGCGCGCTCCGGTCCACCACAATTCCAGCGCCGCGATGGCGGCTGAGTTCTTCGCGCCCACCACCAGCACGTCGTGATTGTAGTAGGGATGCGCCTCTTTGTAATAGTGGATCACTTTGGGCAGATCCTCGCCCGGCACGTTCAGGCGGTTCGGCACGTCGTAGTAACCCATCGAGAGGATCACTTTCTTCGATTCGTACTGGCGCGGGCAGCCGTGCGCATCGATCGAATGAGTGACGAACGCGCCGTTTTCGCCGGAGATGTTTTCCACGCGCTCATACTGGCGGATGTCGAGCTTGTAATGGTCGGCGACGCGCCGGTAGTACTTGAGGGCTTCCGCGCGCACCGGCTTTTCGTTGAGCGAAGTCATGGGAATATCGCCGATTTCGAGCAGCTCCGGCGTGGTGAAAAACACCATGTTGGTAGGGTAGTTGTAGAGCGAATTGACGACACAGCCCTTGTCGATCAACACCGCGCGCACGCCGCGCCGTTTGAGTTCGATGCCGCAGGCGAGACCTGTCGGCCCCGCACCGACAATGACGACGTCAAACGACTCCACTACAGCATCCCCTCGACGTCGGAATACACTTGTTCCAATGCTTTGTTTAGCGCTGAAGGGTCCTTACCCCCCGCCTCCGCCATATCCGGGCGCCCCCCGCCCTTGCCACCGACGGCCTTACCAACGCTGTCGGCAAGCTTGCCGGCATGCACTTTTCCGCCAACACCTTTGGTCACGCCCGCAATGATGGACACAGACTCGTCACCGGTGGACGTGCCAAGCACAATTACGGCCGGGTCCAATTGGTTTTTGAGCGTGTCGAACATCGCACGAAGTTCAGGACGACCTGCACTCGGAACGCGGACAGAGATGACTCTGACGTTCTTGATGTCACGGCCCTGGGATACCAGGTCGCCAGCTTCCGCCTGAGCCACTTTGGTCTTGAGCTGCTGGAGCTCGTGCTCGAGCGCCTTCTCCCGCGCCATCAGTTTTTCCAGGTCCACACCCGCGTACTTTGCCTGTTGCTGCAGAGCTTCCTGGAATCGTTTGAGAGCACCCTCGCCGGTGATGGCTTCGATGCGCCGGACGCCGGCCGAAATCGATCCTTCGTAGGTGATCTTGCAGATGCCGATATCGCCCGTGCGGCTTACATGGGTGCCGCCACACAACTCTTTGCTAAACGTGTCGATTTTGACGACGCGAACACGGTCGCCGTACTTTTCGCCGAACAGGGCCATCGCGCCGGTTTGCAGCGCCTGGTCGAGATCCATCACGTCGGTGTGAACTTCGATGTTCGCAAGAATCTCCTGGTTCATCAGCCGCTCGACTTCGGCCAGCTCGTCCTGATCCATGGCCGTGTAGTGGGTGAAGTCGAAGCGCAGCCGCGAGGGTTCGACGACGCTGCCCGCCTGCTTCACGTGCGTTCCCAGAACAGTCCGCAGGGCCGCATGCAGGAGGTGCGTCCCGGTGTGATTGCGCATGGTGGCATGTCGCGATTCAGGATCGACGCGGGCGATTACTATGTCGCCTTCCTTCACCGGATTCAAGACCTTCACCTTGTGCACCGTCTTGCCTGGCGCCGGAGCGTAGGCAGATTCGACGACTGCCAGTGTCTGGCCGCTTTCTGAAACCAGCACGCCTTTATCGCCCACCTGGCCGCCGGCCTCGGCGTAAAACGGAGTTCGATCCAGCGCGATTTCGCCATTTAGCGCCGCCGTCACCTTTGCGAGCGCTTCCAAAGTCTCGCGGCCCACGAACTCGGTCTTTGGCAACGCCTGATAAACGGGATTAATCTGGGCTTTCTCGGCGCCCTTCCAACTGGCGCGAGCGCGGGCGCGCTGCTTCTCCATCTCGGCGGCGAAGCCCTCCGCGTCGATCAAGATACCTAGCTCGCGCGCCATGTCCTCCTGCTCTTCCAGAGCGAGGCCGTAGGTATCGTACAGCTTGAAGCTGGCGGCTCCGCTGATGGCACCGCCTTTGGCCTCATCCTGGAAGAATTTCTCGGCGACCTGGAAGGTGGTCGCGTAGCGATGCTCTTCGTCCTTCACCACGCGCGCTACGCGCGAGACACTTTCCATCATCTCGGGATAGGCGTCGCGCATGTGCTCCGCGACGAATCCAGTCAGTTGATACAAATACGGATCGGCCACGCCGACCATGCGCGCGTTGCGCATCGCGCGCCGCATGATCTTACGCAGGACGTAGCCGCGCCCTTCGTTCGACGGCAATACGCCGTCATTGATCAGAAACGCGGTGGAGCGGGCATGATCCGCGTTGATTCGCAGGACGGTATCCGTTCGGTCGTCTTCGCCGTACGGCTTCTTGAACAGATCGCCGGCGCGGTCGATGATGGGTAGTAACAGGTCGGTATCGTAGTTCGAGAGCTTCCCCTGAAGGACGGCGGCGATGCGCTCAAGCCCCATGCCGGTATCAACCGAAGGGCGCGGCAGTGGCGTCAGCTTGCCCGAGGAATCGCGGTCGAACTGCATGAACACCAGGTTCCAGATTTCGACGAAGCGCTCGCCAGGATCGCCGGGGAAGGTACCCGGTCCTGCGTCGGGACCAAGATCGTAGTGGATCTCCGAATTGGGGCCGCACGGACCGGTTTCGCCCATCTGCCAGAAGTTATCGTCTTCACCCAAACGGAAGATGCGGTCTTTCGGCACACCCGCAACTTCCTGCCAGAGTTCTTCGGCGGCATCGTCCTCGCGGAACACAGTGAAGTACAGCCGGTCCTTGGGCAAGCCGTAGCCTCTGGTCATCAGATCCCAGGCGTAGGCGATGGCGTCGCGCTGGAAATAATCGCCGAAGGAAAAATTCCCCAGCATTT
>Ga0210400_10002376_pt1 | contig 17557 bp, 21 predicted proteins | sample IncBWH26MmetaG_FD_155456 | JGI IMG/M metagenome (GOLD analysis project Ga0210400, IMG submission 155456) | Forest soil microbial communities from Barre Woods Harvard Forest LTER site, Petersham, Massachusetts, United States - Inc-BW-H-26-M | ecosystem: Environmental > Terrestrial > Soil >...
AAGGCTTGCTGCTCGAGAACCGTAGGCCGGAATCCGCCTTGGCCCTTGCGATGAGGCAGATGCTACGGCAAGGTCCCCGCGATCCGGTGTTCTGGGCCCCTTTCACGGCGACCATTGCTTCGCTGAACGAGGTTGCGCGATGAATACGGACCGTTCCTGAGGGCATTGCCACCGGAAGCGCAGCGGTGATCGCTCCCCGTTTAGACCCGAGCGAGCTGCGTCCGGAATCGCGCTTAAGCTAGGCCGCTACGCGCATCGCATTGCACAACCAATCTGGTTCGCTGTCTTTGTCCGTCATCAAACTTTCATGGATTCAAAGGCACATGCCGTGACATTAGGCTCGCGGCCGCGACAGTAATTACTGAAGCGGAGCTACCAATGTCAGATTGTCCAAGGGTGGATTAAATCCGTAGCTCCCGATTTCGCCAACATGAATAGCGACAGGGAGAGGCACCCATGAGCGATCCGGGATCGAGTCCATCCATACAGCTGCCGGATGACTTCCGCTTCGGAGAATTGCGACCGGACCACAGGGCGGTTCCGCCGCCAAGTCCGCCGCCTCCGCTGGGCCCGCTATCGGCATTCACCGGCACTTTCGTGGGTAACGGCTTTAACACGATTTTCCGGCCAAATAGTACCGCCACGCCGACGCAACTGCCGAATGCCGTGCTGCCGCCTCCGCCGCCCCATGACAATGTTCTTGAATTGAACCTTACCGCGGAGACGCTCGCGTTCTCGAAAAGTCTGGGTTCGGTGCCCAATCGGGGCACCGGAGCGCAGGCCGATGCGCTCTTAAATGGAGTCCCCTACGTCCAGACGGTTAATGACACAACGATTCACGGCGAGAGCGTCCCCATCCACTTTGAACCCGGATTGTGGATGCACGTGCCGGCCACAACTGTGCCGCCGTTAGGCTCGACCGTGACGCGCATGGCGTCGATCCCACACGGAACAACCATTGAAGCGCAGGGCCTGGTGGCCGCCGCGATCAACGGCGCACCGACGATTGATCCCGTGGACATTACACCGATTATCATCGCGACGGGGGCCCCGTTTCGGTTCCCGAGCCAGACCGCAGCTAATGCAGCCACATTGAGAATTCCGCAGGACTTGGGTCCTTTTATCACCCGCGGCACGATCACTCAGGCGATGTTGGACGATCCCAATTCATTGCTGAGACAGCAGATCCAGCACCAAAAGATCCTGTCCACCACCACGATCTTCATATCTACCGCGCCGCCGCCCCCGGCCGGGGCCTTCGGAGGCGGCACGGCCAACATTGCTTTTCTGTTGGGCCAGCCCGCAGCGACTGCACCCAATGCGCAGTCGGCGAAGATGACGGCGGTGTTCTGGATCGAGACGGTACAAGAAGACATCATTGTCGCGGTGCATGGGAAGGGTCATAAGTTCACGGTAAAGGGAAAGTTGAACACGCCTGGGCAGCGTGTCCCACTCTTCACCGGAACCATCCCGGTCAACATGACGGCGCCGCGGACGCTGACGGTCACGTATACGCAGATTCAGTACACCCAGACGGTGATACTGAACTTCAGCGGGCTTGCGTGGCCCCACGTTTCTGTAAACACGCTGGTGCCGGCCGAGGCAATCGTGGTGCCGGACTCTGCATGGACGTGAGGTTCAGCCACAGCCCGCCACTGCGCCTTTTGGCCGTGGCGTCCCCCGTTTCGTCGCTCGGCGTGGGGATGAGCATGCTGCGGTTAGCGTTTTTCGCCACCGTGACGGCCGTACGCGTTGCGCAGGCAGTCGACATTACGACAGTGGGCGCGAACAACACGCGCCAGGGGTGGAATCAGTCCGAGACCGTGTTGACCCGACAAAGCGTGCCGCATCTCAAGAAGCTCAGGGCGTTCGCGGTTGATGAGAAGGTGGATGTGACGCCGCTCGTTGTCGGGGCGAAGCTGTACGTCTTTACGATGGCAAGCACCGCTTACATCTTTGATGTCAACACGGGCGCCCAGTTGTTCAAGCGCCAGCTGTCACTGCCGTTTGATCCGCGCACGAACCCCGGTCAGATGGACATGTGGGGGGTTTATCACAGCTGGGGAGTCAGCTCCACACCGGTCATCGATTCGGGTAGCCAGACGCTGTATGTGACCGCGTTCGGGCGGCCGAGCGCGACGAGCCCGAACAATGAACGCAACAATATGTTGTTCATTCTCGATGCAAACACCCTGGCGGACAAGGCAGCACCGGTGCTGATTGCCGGGAATGCCGACAACGGCGGGGGTGCACTCGCCAATGGCTTCACAACGCCGTATCAGAAGATGCGGTCGGGACTCGGCCTGCTGGCGGACGCGACGGGCCACAAGGCCGTCATCATTTGCTTCTCGATGAATGGCGAAAATCCTCACGGCCCGGGTCACGGGTTTGTGGTGGCGTACGATGTCCGGGGCCTTAGCCGCGCGGCGGGATTCAGTCCGACACCGGCCATCTGGAACACGACTCCGGGGGGCGGGGCAGGTGGCATCTGGATGTCCGGATCGGGGCCCGCGATTGATGGTGACGACCTCTATCTGGCCACCGGCAACGGCATGGATCCAGGGACCGCGGCAGGCAACTTCGCGGAGAGCTTCGTAAAGCTTCACTATGCGCCGGGGGCAGCCGGGGTAAACAATGGCAAGCCAAGTCTCACCGTGTCGGATTACTGGGGCGCATTCAGCGACTTCACACGCGCAGACGGAGACCAGGACCTGGGGTCAGCCGGTGTGCTCATCATTCCGAAGCGGGGCAATCTGATCGGTGGTGGCAAGGACGGAATTCTCTACAACCTGAACAAGGACAACCTGGGCAAGAACAGCTGGGATCCGCAGTTCAACCTGCCCTTCGTGGCGACCTATCTGCCGGATCCTCCCAACGGCGGAGCGGGGTTGCCGACGAGCACCGTAGTCGATCCGAACTGGCCGATCGTCAATCGGGATCGCAACCTACCGATGAATACGCCCACCGGCAAGACTGTCCATATTCATGGCACCCCGGTCTATATGGAGACGGCAACCGCTGGAATCCTCTACGTCTGGGGTGAGAACGAGCGGCTGAAGGCTTATAACTACGACTTCGCCACGCAGCGCATCACGTCCTTCCGTGCCCAGGGCCAGGAGTTTGCCTCGGGGACCGGCCCGCAGGGCGGCATGCCCGGCGGTCGCCTCATAGTCTCATCCAATGGCACGGTGCCGGGCTCAGCCGTGATATGGGGGGTGTACCCGCCACAAGGGGATGCCAACTCGCATGTCGTTCACGGGGCCTTGGTGGCCTACGATGCGACAGCAGCCGCTAATGGGGTGTTGACCGAACTTTTCCACAGCGATACGCAGCCGGAGAACAGCTTGGGCAATTTTGCCAAATTTGCAACACCGGTGGTCGCCAACGGCAAGGTATTTGTGGGCACTTTCAGCAACGCCGTCGTCGAATACGGACTGTAAGGGGGGATCGGCATGAGAGGGCTGACTGCTGTCGCGATCTTGGCTGCGGCACTTGGTGCCGGCGCCTTCAGGGGCTCGACGGAAATGAGTGTTGAGGCGCCGGCGAGCACCCCGTCTCCGGACTTGTCCGTGGCTGGGGGGGGTCTGAAGGAGTTGGACGCAATGACCCTCTCCTGCCCCCGCGCGGCCTTGAATGCGGCGGCCCGCAAGGCCGCCGAGGTCCCTAGCCAGGGTACTTACCAGTTCGCCTACTTCAACATCCTCAACGGCTCGCACCACGCTCGGTACGAGGTGCACTTCGAGAGCAACTACGAGGGCGAGCCGGACCTCAAGTACTGCGTGGCCGTGACCTGCCAGGAGGGCTGGGACCCGAGCCAGGGCCAGCTTTCAGTAACGCCAATGAGCAGCGGCCCCGGAGTAGCGGGCACCACGTCTCAGCCGATGAGCTGCGCCGAGACCGACCATGCGGACGGCTCGCATGCAAATCATTTGGTGAATTAGCGCACGCCGCCAGGGATCAAGCCCCTTGAGGGCATGCGGGGCTCTCAGGAACGAGGCTCAACCTGCGTTCGCCTGAATGCCCTTGGACACGACAAAACTTCCGCCGGAAATTCCGAGCAGACCCAAAGCCTGATTCGGAATGTCCACCATGTGCTGGGCCGCGAGGGAAAGTGCGAGGTAAAGGCCTGCGATCACGAACGTGAACAGCAGCAGCTGCAGGCGCGAGAGGCTGGCCTTGGAGACCACCGGAGCCGCTGGCGCCGCTGCGATAGCGCCTGCAGCGGGAGCGGCGTTCTGGGATGGCGCGGGCGTCATCTCATTCAGTACGCTGGACAAATCAATCTTGTCGGTCAGCATCTTGTACAGGATGATCAACCCCACGAGCGCGACGAAGACTACGAGCACCCACTCGAGAACATACATAGGCCAGTTCTGCACAATGCGTCTCCAAATTAAGAACGTATAAAAGCCGAATACACTTTCGGTCCGAGATAGACCGCATGACTCGCCGCGAACAAGGCGATCAGGTCGCCTGGCACCGGCACCATCTCCTGTGCGCTGAGGCAAGCAGTTGCGTAGGCGGCGAGCCCGCTGACCGACACGGCGAGCAGCTGCAGACGAGACGGGGAGAAGGTCTCGCCGTCCACGGTTAGCACACCTGCGAGCCGGATACCGCCAGTGAGCAGGCCAAAGCCGACGATCAAGCCGAATGCAGCGAACCAGATCGCCAAGTAACCCTTGAGGAATTCGCCCGGTGTCATGTGGCCGTACTTCCCACGTGCTGCAGTATTCCGCGCCCGCTCCTATTCCAACTGTCGAGAACTGCGCGGCTATCTCAGTGCGCCTGTGCGACTCGCGCGGACCCTTTAGGCCCATGCACTTTATCCTGTCCAAAATTGGCATCCTGAGTGTTGCGTCGCGGCAATCCCATCTCCAGACGGTTGAGATGAACACGGGCGGGCTGATCCTGAGTCATGAGATAGGTCACTGGTGAGAGGCAGAGTGAGATGGCTGCACTCACTGCCCGCAGCGCCAGGAATGGAGAGTCTCGTGCCTTCGCAGCGCTATCGCCGGTCGCTTTTGTTGTGTTCTCTGATCTTGTGCGCATGGACTCACGCCGACGCACAGTCGCCTGGTGGCGCAGCTCCTCCCAGTGCGCCGCCCGGGACACCTCAGCCAAATACACCCGGAGGCGTTGTGGCCGCCCTGGGTCCTGTCAACGCGAATACGGGGAGCCTCAACTCCGGAGGTGGGCAGGACAACACCAATTCGAAGAAGTCATCGATTCAGGATCTGACGATTGACCTCGCGATGCCGGAGCCGATAGCCGCGCGCGCCCCGGGAGCGTACCGGCTGAGGCTGATCAACAAGATTCCGTCGGCGCAATACGACATCACGAGCAATGTCACGGCCAATGCGATACCGGCCCCGATTGATCTGTCGGGGTCGTCCAAAAAACAGCCAACCCCCAAACCAGAAGTGGATGTGTGCAGTAGCGCGGAACAGACCCTCGACAACCAACTGGATGCGGCGATGTGCGAGACAGAGGTGGCTCAAGCGGTGAGCATTGCACCATCGTTTCTGAAGGCACAAGGCTGCTCCGCCACCGCCATCAAGGACTATCAGGACAAACTTACGGCTCTGACCGTTCGCGAGGACACCGATGCCTTACCCGTAGTCGCCGACGGGGATGCGCTTGACGTCACGGTTAGCCGAGGTGCGTTTTTCTCCAAGGCCACGAGCAGGAGCACCACTTGTACGGGTGAATCAACCGCCGCTGCGCCAGCAGGCGCGACCGGACTCATCGTGAACGCCCGTTCTCTTGGCGGATGGCACTTCGACTTCGGCAAGAAGCAGGCGCAATGGCTCACCTATTATGGTTTCAACTTCGCGAAATCGCGCGATGATAGTTATTACTCCAAAAGTAACGCCGGCTCGAATCCCGCTTCCTACACAATTACCGCGCAGGCCAACCGGCAGAGCGACTCGTTCTCGCCTTCCGTCTACTTGCTCCGAATTCCGGCCGAGGAGGGCTTCAAAGGATTCGGCAGCCTCTTCGGCTGGCACACGTCCGACGTCATGGGTGGGGTTACTGCGGGACTCGGGTTTGATTTCAGCAATCCCACTGTTTTCTTGGGGTACGGGGTGGGGTGGGGTTATAACGTGATGATAACCGGGGGCGTGGTCATGCGTCAGGTAACTCGGCTCAAGGGCCAGTACAACGTCGGGGACACCATCACGACGAACCTTACGCCCGATCAGTTCGTGGATTCCACCTACAAGCCGCAGGCATTCATCGGACTTGCCGTTCGACTGGGTTCCAATCCCTTTAGCGCATCATCGTCAAAGTCTTCCACGACTTCGAAATCAACGACCGGCAGTACTCCTTCGAGTAGTACAAACTAGAGTGTGGCGCTGCCATGGCGGAAGAAATGCTGTCCCCGCCGCTGGCCCCTCCGGGCGACACATCTGCTACGTTTCTTGATAACCAGGCTGAGTTTGCTCAGATCACCGGGCGTACGCCCCTCGATGAAGGTTTTCGGAGGGACTTCATCGCTCGCCACATACGGCGGATCGCTACCCTGCCGTCTGTGCCCGCGGCACCCCGATCGAGCGTTATGCGTGCTCTCCAGAGTCAGCTCCCGGAGGACTGGCAGGGCATCGATCTCGACAGCCTTCCGACGCCTGGCGGGGTCGGTTACGGCATGTTCTACGCACCCGCTTTTCGCTCCGCCTTTCAGGAGGGAACTGGCATTTACTGGGAGGTCGCGGCTCCTGCGGCGCCGGGCGGAAACGTGAATACGACGCTGTATCTGACAGCCACAAACCGGGCGGCTCTTGGAGTGGAGGCCCTCGTGGGATATAACGGCGCGAGCACGCCGGTGTTTTTTGTCTTTGATTGGGCGCTCAAAACCGCCGGCTCCGACCCCTGGCAGCGAAAACTCCCATTGAGCACGTTGGGCGCCTACGCGAAATCGGAGACGGTGAACGGACAGGCGATTCCGGTGCTGCCAGTCATGAATATGACGTACCAGACGGATCCTACAACCTGGATCAATCAGGTGTGGTTTCAAAACCAGGCGGCGGGCCGCTGGGATCTCGTTTACCAGTTCTCCTATCAGGCGACTCTCGCCCAGCAGCTCAGCGATGAGTCCGGGACTTGGGGCCCGATCGTCGAGACGTTTCAGGACCAATATCAGGGAACCAATGAGATGGGTGCCCTGAAAACGACGCTTGCGGCTCGTTCAAATGGTGCCTGGGGCAACTGGCTGCCCCTCGTACCCGCGCAGGCGCAACTGACCGGCGCGAGCAAGGGATTCACTGCCGATTACCTCGACCCCAACACCAGTTGGCTGTTGCACAGCTGAGGCTATACATTAGAAGCGAGAAAATTAGTGCGCGATTTCGAGAAACTCACGCAGCGGTCCGTGTGCCAGCAAGTCCAGTGCTGAGGAGAGCACGCTGACCGCAAAACCCATTAGAAACAGCCGAAAGGCTTTCGGGTCAAAGAACGGCCTGATGGCATTTTGCCGCTGCACCTCTCGGTATTTGGGAATGTTTGCGGCTTCTTCGGCGGCAACTGCCGCTGGGACGTTTGAAATTGTAGCCGCAGGGGGCGGCGGATCGCCGGCGCCGGCCTGGCCGTTCGCCGGTGGTTTCTCGTCGCGCTTGGCCTGGATGCGCTGCCACCACAACTGGAGCAGTGTCGAATAAAACAGGACTGAGCCGGACAACAAAGTCAGCCAGCGCACCCCATTTTCCGCGCCCATGCCTAGAAGAGGTCAGCCGAAGAAACGATGTCTTCTGAGACCTCTGGGTCTGTGATCTCTGACGATTGCATGCTCGTAACGACCGCGCCGGATTTTCGGTCGCGCAGGACTATTTCGCAGTCACAGTTCAGAGCGGCGGCGTATCGATACAGAACGTCCATGGTGGGTCCACGGACAAGCTTTCCGGTCTCTACGCTGCTTAAGTAGCCTTGGGTGATGGAAGTCTTCTCCGAAAGCACTGTCTGCGTGAGCTCGCGCGCATCGCGGGCTCTGCGCAAGGCAGAGCCGACCAGGGCGACCCAGCCAAATGTGCGGGCGTCTGGATCCTCGGTTGCACGTGCCCGCAATCGCTGACGAAGGATCTCTACGTTTCGCGCCTCTTCCGCAATCGTCTCCTCTAGTGTCGAGGCGGAACTCACGGGTTCCTCGGCTAGCGGAACTTCGACCTCGCGAACGGGCTGTGCCTCTAGCGAATGGAAATATTCCGCATCCTGGCCGGGAATCTCAAATGAATACTTTCCGCTCTTTGGAGACAGATACGCGGGAGCGTGTGGACTCGCGGCCGCAGCGGACTCTCCTACAGAACCGGATTCTTTCCACAGTGCCATATCACTCCTCCAGTCCGGGTGCGCCTTAGGTTGATTGCCCGGTCAATTCGATCATGTCATCGAGCGATATCAGATCCATGGGCCGAAATGCCACGTGCCGCAGCCACACCGCGCCAGCGCTTTCCGCGAATCCCAAATACATGCCGTGCGAGATCTCCACGTAGATCCAAAAATCCATGCCCATCGTCGCCGGCAACTTGCCGCGAACGACATCCAGGTAGTCGGATTCGGGCAAGCCGTCCTTGAGATAGCGATCCACGATGGTTTGGGCCCGGTCGACCTGCTGGCGGTACAGACCCATTGAACCGTATCGCTCGGTGGCATCCAAAGCCGCCTTGGTAATGCCCCCCATCCGGGGAGCTTTCCTGGGCCTCATACTACGCCTCTTATAGACTTTTGTATATATTCAACCATGGCTTAACCGAAGTCGTTAACTAGGCGCGACCCTGGGTTAGCGTCGAAGAAATCTTGCCGCTGATTTACGGCGTCCTCCACGTTTACGCCCTTAGGTTAGCGAGTTTTCCCTATATTGATAGTGACGATACCTGAGGTTTATCGCCGCATCGGCGACCTCGGCGTAACGTACGCCGGGCTGGTATTATATATTATTAATCAATATGTTAGATCGTATAAATAGGTCTTATGTAAGACCACAGGTGAGTAATCGACGAGGGGGACTGCACCGCCCATATCGGTACCGGACATAGCCGACTTCGCCTCTGTCGCCAATGTAATTGAACCCCGCTGACGCGCTACTTCCTCAGAGGCCCATTCGCGAGCGGCGACGTTTAAAGCCTACGAGCGATCACGGCGGCAAATCTGCCGTGAACCAGTTCGCCTGGGTCGGCTTGGGTGGGTGCCGCAGCCTCCACGAGCGGCATGACCAACTTATGGACCGTTACCAAGTCGACGATCAGGATCGAAGGCCCGAGTACGGCCATGTACAGCACCATGACAATGGCACGAAGCCACTCTGGCTGGATTCCTCCCGTTTCGCGTACCAGGACATGCATCTCGTGCAAGACGATTGCGGAGGCAGCCAGGATCACCATCGCCAGGGCAGCATGCAGTCCCAGTTTCGCCAAAGAGTCCATGTTGGTCCCTCCACAACATGAGCATCAAAGACACCGCTCAATCCCACGGTCAGACCGTAACATCTGTAATAGGTGTGTGGCACATGTAAGGGCGTTGCCAACTCAACTTGAATTCTCTGCACTGTTGCAAATGAGACTCGCGGCGCCCCAAGACGACCCGTACAACGTGCTGTAGCATCGTTTGCCAGTCGTCGTAGATTAATGGAAGTTACGGGGGCACCATGCCAAGAAAGAAGCTGAGGAATTGGCTGGCGGAATTGCAGGCGGTTTGGCGGGATTGGAACGCCGAGATTGACAAGGCACATGCAAATAGCGACGCCATTGCGCCGCTGCTCGCGTTTCCGACACCAGAGGACCGCGCGTGGTTAGCCGACCCGGCGCAATGGATAACAAGCGATCGAAGCCTTGGCGACTACACCCGATTTGCGTTGCTGAGCTATCTGCAATGGCCGGCACAAGGCAAGAACTACAATCTCGCGGCAACGTTGCGACTCAAGCACTCCGAGTGGAGTCACTACCTTGGTACTGACAAGGCCACTCGGCAATCCATGGTGCGGCAGCTGGGAGCATTCGACAACCCAGCAGCGCCCACTGCAAATTCGAAGGACGAATCCCGCCGCGCGTCCTTCTCAATCAACTTAACCGGCCAGGCATTTTGGAAAAAAGCCGCTGATGCCATCAACCGACATCGCACCAAGATGGCGCACCGGACTGAGGTGTTGTTCGAAGTCAACGCAAACGATCTGCATACCCGCCGTTTTGCCGGTCACACGGCGATTGAAGACTTCCTCTATTTCATCAATACGGGACGTATCGCCCTCCGCCAGGCGCCTTTCGCCGACAACACCCGCGACTTAGGTGCATTCCTCCCCTCCGCAAATCACTTCAAACAGAAACTGGACTATTTCGATTCAACAAAGCGAAAGGGCACCATTTCAGCGCTGGTTGAGTTCTTTACGGAACGTTCTGCGGATCTGGCCCCGGGACTGCGAATCGCCAATCTGTGGAGCGGCCTCGAGCCGCACGGACTGCTTGCGGCTTCACAGTCATTTATCTCTGAGTACGTGGCAAAATGTATTTTGGCCAATACCCGACGCTTACCCATTATTTACATTCCCGTGGGTATGGACGCGACTCAACGCTACGTTTCTCGCCGGGCGGTGGTTGGTGACCTGGTCGAGAAGCTGTGTATCGAAAGAGCCAAAAGCCGCCACGAGCGCGATATTCCGGCGCTGTTTCCAGAAAACCCTACTGGCGAAGAGACCGACGCTGCGCTCCGATCGATCCGGCAGGAGCTGGCGCGAGACCCGGCGCTGCTCATTTTCGGAATTCACCATGTTCCGCCGGGCGACCGCGCGCCTATCGACGCGGAAATCAACGACTCGCCGCTACCGTATCTGATCAGTCGGCTGATGCCTGAGATCGGTCCCCTCGGTCTTATCGAAACACCGGTGACTGAACCGTTTCAGTTCACGCAATTGGCGAATCCTTCAAAAGCATTTGGCAGCCAAGTACTCGTGCTTAGCGACGCGCCCCTCGAATATCTTGCAGATTTAGCCGTATTTGCGAAAGAGCTCCCAGCCTGCGAAGCGGGAGACTTTCCTGCCCTGTTGCGCGCCGCAGGGACACACATAGTGGCGCAGAGACTTTCCGAGCTGAAGGGGCAGTCCGCAGATCATCTGTTCCTGGAATCAAATGAGCTTGAACTCGGGTTGCTGGAGTCGGGTCTGCGTATGCCGTGCCTCCGCGATTCCGATGCAATCACAGCGGCAATACGCGTTGTGGCTGAACCGGATCGGGCGCGCTCCGATGCGCGAGTCGCCCAGATCTGCGAGACGCTCCTGACACAGCTCTCCGAACGAGCCGAGTCAAACGTTGATGCGGCCTGGCTTATAACGTTCTTGCACATTGTGTCGCTGATTCCAGGCGGCGTTCGTCTCTTTACTGCCGCGCGCATCGTGGCGACATATATCCTGGCGACCTATTCGAGCGATGCCACGAACTGGCCTGAGTGGCTCGCGGCGCACGAATCACCCCTAATGCCGCCTAATGGCGCGATGAGTCTCAAGCAGGTCCACGATGTGGTCCTGCAGCGGCTTAGGGAATTGAAGAAATCGGCTGGCGGGCTCCTGCGGCAGTTTCCAAGCTCCAAGGCGCCAGGATTCGACGAGTCGGATCATCCATTTGAATATCCCGAAGCACCCGCCCTACATTTCAATTTTGATCAGGCAACCCAGCAAATCGACTACATAGCGCCGCGGATCCGAGACAGTGCTCTGGAGTGTTTCCAGAAGCGCTGTCCCGAAAAACATGCGCTCCTCTGCCGGCTTATGGCGGAGGAATTTATTCGAAGGCTAGCCATCGTTCATTGCCATCGCGGTGACCGCGACCTGCGATCACTGGTGGACCGGCGCTACTGCATTATCGGGATAGACCTGGCGCTGCGCAGCCTGAGTCATCCAGTCGATCCACGCCATCGGATTGATCGGCTCTTAAGTCCGGAAGGACGGGCACGCATGCGGTGGCTGATTCCTATGCTATCTCAGGAGGGAACGTTCCATTGGATCTACAAGTGGCTGTACCAAGAACAGCTAAATTCAGGCGAGCAGGCGCTTTCCCAACAACTTGGGGCGGAGAGCCTGAAGCGGGCCATCCTGCACCGCCTAGAGCACGTGCTCGAGAGCTTTCCTAGGGCTGGCGCCCCACTGGGACGTCGCATGTTGCGCTACTTCTTGGCACGGGCGGATATTCTTCATAGTCTTCTGCATGTAAGCGTGCGTATCAGCGATCGGGCCCTTGCCACGGAGATGCTTGCAAAGCTGGGAAAACTGGAGGATGAGTTCAACGGCAAGCGAACACGCGTAGTGAGTGCAATGACAGAAAGCTGGAGGCAGGAATGGTCGGAGGCAAGCGGGCTGGTCGGGCGGCGCACAGCGAAATTGCGTCTTGACGTGAAGGTCAGTTACGGAATGTCGCACTCGAGCGGCACCGGGCGGGCTGCGCTGGCGTCGTATCCGGAGGATGAGGCAGTGGAATGCTTCAGTGAGGGTCTGAAGTGCATATGGCCGGATCGTGCCGTGCAAGAGCCGCAAATTCAGAAGACCGTGGAGGTCCTTAAAAAGGCGCTGAAGGATAACGTAGATCAACCCTGCGATATGTGGGACCTGGAGCCGACCATCAGGTCATTTCGGCGAATTGTGCCGCGGCGGTTTATGCAGCATTTTTATGATTGCCTTGTGCGCTTTGCCGAGATGCATGCGAGCAGTGCCGATGGGCTTCACGACTGGACGCATCGGTTCGCCCGGCGGCAGAGCAGTCTGCTATTTTTCGAATTAGCAGAGGCGCTGAGAAACCGCTACACAATGGCATCGGCCTCAGAGGGACCTGTTCGTGTCAGCGGCCAGCCGGTTCGAAATGCGGCTCGTGTCTGTCTCTCGCTGGGGCGGGCTGCCGGTGATCCGCACTACTTTGAACGGGCCGCGTACTTTTGTTTCCATGTGATTGGCAATCAAACGCAGCATCGAGTCGAGCGTGTGGCGGTGCTGCTGATTCAGGCAATGGCAGCCCGCATACGCGGTCTGCCGGGCAGTTTTGGCACTGCATTGTCGTACCTTAAGGAGGCGGAACGAACGCTCGTTAATTATCCGGACCGAGTGGGCTTATTTTTTCGCTTCTATCTCGAACGGGCGAACCTGTTCCTCGCACAGGCCTCCAACATTCGGCGGCAGCCGGAGGAAGCACAGGACAAGTTAGCACTGCTTCGGTGCCTGCAATTTAGCCGGTTGGATGCGGTTGCGCTCCGACGATTGGCCCGAGACCGCGACGCGTGGTTGGCGCGGGCAGATCGCCTTCTCGAACGGATCAGTGCGATTGCGATCGACGCGCCCGACAACGGCGTTGGCGCTGAGATGCCGGTGCTTCGCGGAATCGGACGGAATGTAAAGGTGACGCATTGATGTAATTGGGGTGCGCGGGAGTGCTGTGAGCGCGTCTCCCCCGTGGACACTATTCCACTGACAGTCGAACATCAGCGTGATACCGCATGGCATCTCAGCCGCTTTCGCGATAAAGGTCGGTATGCTTCGCGACGTATTCGGCGAACAGATTCGCCCAATGCTCAATTCGAGCGGCCATCGAACGTTGGTTCTTTTCAGCCGCGGTGCGTGCCGCCTCGAACAATGCATCGCCTACTGTTACGAGTTGGGCCATGGCGCGCCTCCTTCAGATATTGCCGTCGAGTATATGACTGGTAAACGAGCTCCGAGAGCGATCGCGGGTTCAGGTTTTAGCTCGTTCGGAGGAAATGCTGCGGCGCGCCCAGTTCAACCCGGCCGAGTGTTAGCACGCAGGAAGGTGCAATATCCGTCCTCATCCATTTTCCCGGATGCCAGATCAAGAACTGCCTGTGCCGCCGCTTCCTCGCTTGCCCTGAATCGAAAGCCATTGAGCTCCAGAAACAGGATTCCCACTACGAATCCGGTTCGCTTGTTGCCATCCAGAAACGGGTGATTCTTGACGATGCCGGTGGTGTATTTCGCGGCGAGTTCTACCGTGTCGGGACTGGCGTAAGCGAGGTGATTGGGTGCTCGGGCCAGGGCTGAGTGGAGCAGGGGCTCATCGCGCAGCCCCTCGGCGCCGCCGTGTTCGGCGAGCTGACGGTCGTGGATCGCCAGCACCAATGCGGCCTCGATCCAGATCGGCTCGCTCATTTCGCCAGAACGTGCAGCGTGTTGCGATAGCGCCCCATGATTTCCTCGGCCTTCTCCATTTTCTTCTGGAAGGCCGGATCCAAGGAGGTGAGGCGGTAGCTGTTATTCGGTCCTTCGAGCAAGTAGAGCTCTTCGCCCTCATTGGCGCGCAGGTGCCCGAGTACTTCCTTTGGAAGGACTACCCCGAGCGAATTTCCGACTCTACGAACCTTGAGTGCGACCACGGCGTCTCTCCCGAACCTGAAGACGTTACTACAATAGTAATAACAGGCTTCCCGATCAAGGACCTGCCTCCGGCTCGGCGCTCTGGCCTTGCTAAGCCTCCTGTCTTCTCTCAAGAGGCTGGCTGGGGCGGCAGGCCGATATGGCGGAGAAATTGTTTCTTTGTACACACGATAAGTGATGGCTAGCGACCATAAGTGGTCATGGTAAACTGCAAAAAATCGACATATAATCAAATACTTGGTGCGTATAATAGTTCTTATGGTAAATACGACTATGAACCGATTCGCTAGTGCCGCGCACCCGGAGAATAAGGTCCCCCCGGCCCGCTACTAGCGCTCCTCGGAGATTCGCAGTCCAGTTGTCTTGAAATTCCCAGGCCGGTCAATCCTGCGTCGCCCCAACCCGTATTGAATACTCACTAATCGGGGCCACTTCTTCTTCCGCGAACTTGATCAAATCCCCTCCTTGGAGCCGCCGACCGCGAGCTCGCTTTCCGAGCCTTGGTAGGTGGCGACCTTGTGCGAGTTGGAGTCTGTGGTCATCACGATGCTAGAAGCGCGAGCGCGGTTCCGGTGAGGACCAACAGCCAACTCGCGATTCGAACCACCATCGCGGTGCCCTGTCTTTTGCGCAGCCTGAGAGTGATCGCGACGAACGCGTAAAGGACAGAGGCAACGCCAAAAAAACAAAAGATCGAGACATATATTGTCTCGAAAAGGTCGATCAGGCCATTAGCACGCCAGACATTTGCCGAAATCAGGATCGCAAGCATCAATGGAATGCCCAAGAGTAAGAGGATTGCCCAGAGCCACTTGACGATCACTGGAAGTAGACGGTAGTAGGAAGTTCTACGAAACCATTCTCCTTCCCTGCGGAGTCTGTCGGGGCCGATAATGTCAAACACAAGCATAAAGGCGCCCGCTAGCTGGGCCAGCTGGCCGTAGCGACTCCACCATCCCATCGTTACGCCCCAAACAATCGCATTCTCAGCGATCCTGCGACCGCTCCACCAAATCGTCCAGGCGTGCAACCAGCTCACGTCCTTGCCTTGCGAACAATCTGGTCCGCGTCTGCACCGGAGAGCAGCCCGGACTTCACGAACTTGCGACCGGGACCTGCACCTGTCTGGCCCAGTGCGTTGGTCTGTGCGCCATTCGCGCGTGCCAGCGATCCTTCGTCATAGCAGATGACGATTGCCTTATCTGGTGAGGTTGGTTCCCTTTGGTAGCTTCGTGTCCGCTCCGTCATGGGTTTCTCGCGCCGTAGGGGCAATCGTAACACTCTTACACCGACGTGTTGCATAAAGGGTCGGTTTTGAAACGTCGATAATCACAGTCGGCGGAGCATATCGTCCAATATCTTGCACATACAGCTTGAAGATGCGAACGCACCCGAGAAGCTACCACTTGTGGCGAGACCAATGGTACGGGTCATCCTGTTGGCGGCGAGGGAGCGGGACCGACCCCAGCCACGTTCTGACTGTGTGCGCGGATCACGGTGGCCGCATCGACTTTGAGCTTCTCGATTGCCGCGTTCGCCGCCGCTGCACCACTTTCGCTTGTGATTCTTCGGTGGAGTTCCCGGATCAACCCCTTTGTCGGTTGTAGGTTCGGGGCGCTCACGATTGCGCGGGCGCCAATTAGGTCGTCAGCTTCGGAAAGATCGAGTTCTTGGACGTTCTTCAGGACCCAGTGGCCGCGTCGGGATTGCTCGACTGCGTGCACTGCGCGGCCGAAGTCGGAAATCGCTGTTGTCGGTAATTCGTCGGTGGCGTTCTTTTCGGCCGGGTATTTTTGCAAATGAGGAAATCCGCGGCGCAGCAGGACCATTTCGCACACAAGCGCGTACACCAGGATGAATATCAACAGGTACAGCAGCGTATAGGCGATAAACGAGCTCCATACGGCAGTGGCGGTGACGTTGTGGCCGCCGCCGGAAAGCACGACGGAGAGTAGAAAAACTGGGAAGTAGAAGATTCCGATTACATCTGACCGGTGCAGAGTGTCGAAGAAGGTCAGCGTGCCGCCGATGATCACAGTTAGCACGAGGGCGATGATTAGGGAGTTGGTTTTGTGCATGGGCGGCTACTTCGCAGCCAGATACGGGACGTCAAGCAGCAGCTGACCGCTTATCGGGTCAAAGAAATGCGGCGGAATAGGCTTCCGCTCCATGTAGATGTCATAGGCGTACTGTACGACTCCTTCCAAATGGCTTCGATATTTGTCGGCGGAATCATCGGTCGGGTAACTACGTTCCTTGAACACATGAACTGCGCTGCCGACAATTCCTTCATTGTAGCTCCAGCTCTGAAAACCTCGGTGTGCAGGAGAAGTGGCATCCTCCAAGATGTGGAGTGCCTTCCCCAGTGCAGGTAGCGCAGCGGCCGAATTACCAGACTTGCGTGCGTCGATTGCCGCTGTCAGGTCTTTGCGCAGCAGCATTTCAGATGCCGCAATGTAATGCGGACGCTCGGTGGCTTCGATGTGGCTGGCATCAATAATTCCGGTCATTGCGTGTTCTGCGGATTGTGCCGGCTCTTGATCCTTGTCGACAAGTCCCTGTTCGTTCTCAAGCACGGCGAGAGCCGGGGGATCCAGCTGCTTTCCGAGCACCGTCTCAATGGCCTTTTGATGTACGGCTGTGGTAACAGGACTCTGCGCACTCGTCCATGCTGCGGCCGTGGTGGCAAGGCAGGTTAGGATGCTGCCGGCTAGCGCATAGACCACGTAATGAGGGCGCCTGCAGTGTGAAATGTCGTCAAGCATAAAGACTGCCACGGTCATGTACGTACGGTGCACTTTGGTCGCCGCGCGGCTGCGCCTGAATTCAAATCGATCCTATGGCGCTAGAAACTAGTGCCAATTGAAAGCGCTAACCAGGTCTTGTTGTTGTACTTAAACCCAGAGGCATTGCTCTGATAGTCACGCCCGCACATTAGGCCGGCCTTCATCGAACCACCGAAGGTCGCAATCGCGCCTAGGGCCACGGTGTAGGTGGCCGACGTGGAACTGTCATTGGAAGAGGTGGGGGTCGAGCCGCCGGATGGTGATGCGCCGGCTCCCGAGCTACTTGTCGGACTCGATGAGGATGGTGCGACTCCGATCCCGGCTGAGCCGACCAGGGCGAGGCTAACTCCGGGAAACCAACCCTCGTATCCGGCGAAGGCGACCGTTGACGGATTTCCCTTAAATGACTTATCGGTAAAGTAAT
>Ga0210400_10002377_pt1 | contig 17553 bp, 15 predicted proteins | sample IncBWH26MmetaG_FD_155456 | JGI IMG/M metagenome (GOLD analysis project Ga0210400, IMG submission 155456) | Forest soil microbial communities from Barre Woods Harvard Forest LTER site, Petersham, Massachusetts, United States - Inc-BW-H-26-M | ecosystem: Environmental > Terrestrial > Soil >...
GATAAGTGTTCTGACCATATCCGCATGCTCCACGGCAAAGTAGAACGCAGTCCCGCCGCTACGGCCCGCGCCAGCGATATGAACCTTGCCCAGCTTCATGGTCTCGATGAATTGGTACTCATGCTCCACTATGCCCTCAATGTTGTAATCCTTGTCATCCAGTGGGTTGCCCGTCATCCCGCAGCCCAGCTCATCGGGCGCAAAAACGTGGAACCGCTTGGCAAGGCCGCGAATGTTCTTGGACCAGAAGTTCGCGCTCGAGTAGGCGGACCAGACGCCGCCGCTAAGCAGTAACAACGGCTCCCCCTGACCCATTTCGTAATACCGCGTCCTCACACCTTTGACGTCTACGAACTTGGCCTTGAGGCCGGCAATCTCGCCGTTTGGCGACGCCGCTGCGCCCGCTTGGCCTTCCAGCGGGGTAAACACTAGCACCACGAAAAGCGCAATAAGTTTTAACCACTCGGTCAAACGCGGACGGTTATGCAATGAGAGTACTTCATGAGTTCCGTGTGCGATTAACATCGTCCGTACCTCACTCTCCATGTGTAGTGTAGTTTCTCCAGCACATATTGCTTCAGCATCTGAATTATCGGTCTGGCTGTCACAATTTACTTTTCCCACAATCAATTCTTGCGTCGTCGCAGCAAGTCGATTGTCCCTCGGCGATTTACTTCCTCCCGTCTCCAAAAAGCTCATATCACTCCAGGAGTTCTCAGCCAGGATTTCCCTTTTGAACTGCAACACAGGGGGCATTAACCGGAGTCCTTCTTTCGGGCCGTTCTAGCAAAGTTTCCCCAATAGTCGAGGCCCATGAATGAGGCCCGCGGGCGTGATAATTATTTGGCTGTTACTACGCCCAGCGATCCCGAGCCTTAATACATACCGATAAGAGGGGCGCGCTCAATGGATCGGCGCAACGCCAGCTCGAAGTCTACTTGCAGAAGTCTCAAAACCCAAAGTTCGCGGACGTTGATTTAGATCACAGAAGTGCCGACTCCCAGGCTTGGTGATCCGCTTCAATGGCTCGATACTGAGGACGGCCACCGTGGCGTGCGACCTCCCGGCTCACCGTCGACGCAGTGGCTCCAGGCATTTGGATATATCACGAATCGACCAACCGGAAGCAATTCCTCGAAACATGTCCTGTCGCTCAGCCAGTGTGAATGATAGCAGCAAGCGCCGACAAGCTGCCCGAACAATCCCATCGTGACGCGACAACAGAAAATGAATTGACGCATGTTCCAGCCGAATGCGCGTCCAATCTTATGTAACGAGTGCCCCGCCTTCTAATGGCACCATGTGTCGGCCTTCTGCGTCGCAGAAAGCCCCACCCGTTTCCCTCGGTCATAGAAACCTTTAGAGAAAAGATCTATATCAGATGTTGTTGCAGCGACCCGTTGAGTTCACCACTTGTATCGAGCATTATCCAGCTTAGAATGCGAGACTCACTTCCCGCTGGACGAGACGACAATGAGCGCGCTTAGTTTCGTGAGACCCGAGTGCGCCAGATAAAGGGTGCCGTTTTTGGCGAGCACACCGTTGCGACCGCCCTCCTGGGTTGGTACCTGCGCAACGATGGAAAGGTGACCGTTATCACCCGCTCGGGCAATGGTAAGTTTGGCAGCTTTAGCGGCGCCAACGTACAACAGGTGTGTGGCGGGCGCATAATAAATGTCATCCACGCCATCGCCTGTTTCGACCATCGAAAGAACGGCGCCGTCGTGCCCCGCGTCGAGCACCTCTGCGAGCGCGCTACAGGCGACGAACAATTGACCGGCCTTCGGGTCCACCGCCAAGCCATGGGGACCTTCTTTGCCGCATGACGGATTCCAGTTAGTGACCGTCTTATGGGTCTTCAAATCAATCGCCAGGGTACGGTCCTTGTCTTCCAAGTTTGTATAGAAACGACCGTGCATGCTGTCGACGGCAAATCCCTCAGGATTACCCTCAAATTCAAGCTTTGCCTTCTGTTCCAATGTCTTGCCGTCGAGCACGTGGATTGATTTGTCGTCGGGAGTAGTTACCCAGACTTCCTTAGTCGGAGCGACATAGACAACGGCATCCGGCGTGGAGTCGAGGTGGTCGCAGGCGCCTTTCGCTAAAGAGGTAGAGTTGAAGGCACAGACGGTCGAGTCTCCGCGGTTGCCAATGTAGACCATGCCTTCACCGATGCTGACCGCAGTGGGACCGAAGACACGCTTGCCAGCACGGGTTTCCACTTCCTTGGTAGGAAAGCCGGGAATTTGTCGCACCTTGTCGGTGGCGACATCGACGACATCGACCGCGCCGGTATTTCCTCCCGGCACCCAGACGGAGTTGGTGCCGGGGTCATAAGCGATGTAATCCATAGAAACATTGCCGGCATTGTTGTCAGGGAGCGGCAAGGTGCGGACGCTGTAGTTCGCACCTTGGCTGGAGCTATCGTGCGACCCGCCTGTGGTTGACTTAGTTTGGCCAAACACACTCCAAGCCGTTAAGGCGCCCAAGAAAGTAAGTACGAGCATAGACGCATATCGTTTCATAAATGCCTCCTCTGTACCTTGTCGGGATTCCCTTTTCTTACTCCGCAAAGAGTGGGAACATTATCCAGAATTTCCGGTTTGGACTCTTGCTTGTGCGCATCTTACGCTTCTCCTGCCTTAGACGCAACGAACTTGCCAGCAAGGCTCGAGCAGGCTTTCGGCGCGGGGCCATTGTTCGTTTACGGCCCAGCTAAATATTAGACCAAAGTGTGTCTGCTAGCGCCGGAAGAGATGACGGGCTTAGCGAGCTCGTCTGGCATGATTCGGTTGCCGTAGAAGAAAAAGCACAACGCTGAAGGATGATGGGCGTACCCATATTTGTCGGCGGAACCCAGTTGGGATCTTCACCGTATTTGGCACGAAACCTATCCGCCGGAAACTGTGGCGACCTCGAGTGAACTACTTCGGCCACGGCCGCTCGCTGGATTTCATCGAGACTTTGCCAGACGGTGCGGATACGCTCACCTTCCAGATAACAAATGATGACCTGAGCGAGATCGGCTTTCCTGGTTGGCGGTTTCGCCCCGATGAGGGCGCCGAGCCTCTTGAGGTCCTCGGCATTCATGAACTCGGAAACTGCCACATCGAGCGTTGGGATTCTCCCGTCGGCGTCGTATCGTCTCATGGAGCCTCGATTGAGAGTTGTCGCCTGGATGCACGCCGCGCTTCCTTCTTCTCCTGCGCGAGACGCAATCGCTCCTCGATGGACATAACGTCATCCGGAGAAGGCTTTCCGAACCGTTTCATGTAGACGTGCTCGATGTACTCTCTGAGCGTCATCTTCCAGGGTTCTTGCTCATGATTGTCCAGCTTGCCGAGCTTCATCGGGTTCATACCCAACTCACGAGCCATCTGCACTTGGACGTGGGAGAGGTGATGGCGCTTTCGCGCGTCGATCCACTCCTGCATCTTTTGGTTCGGCTTTCTTTTCTTTGCCACGCGGTTCGCCTCGCTACCGTTTATTCTCATTCCGGGAACGTGTCGTCCTCGCCGTCCTCGTCATCACCAGACGGGTCCTCTGCCATGGCCAGGGCCTCTTGGACTGCCTCGATGATGTCCTCGTCGTCGGACTCGATGAGACCACTCAGGACCTCACTGGCTTCTTGTGGACAAACGCTAGGTACTGCTTCAATCGCGGCCATAAGCAGGGGCTTTGGCGTTCTGCCCGAACGAATGAGGGCAGCAATGTGTGGCCACGCGGCTCGGACGCCCCAGTTTCCTGCGGCAAGGACAGCCTCGAGGTGAATGTCTGGATTCCTGCTGTCGAGCTCTTTCACAATCTGATCGTCGAACCCGCGGAAGAAGCGCATGCAAAAGACTGCGGTGAGCTTCCACGCGTCATCGCCGCTCGCATAAGCGGCATGGACAGCATTCTTGTGCCAGTCCTGCGGGGCGCGCACAGATGCCTCAAGGATTCGCCGTTGAACTTCCTTGGGAATCTGCGGGTCCATGTAGAGCTCGCGAAGTGACTCCTGAATCTGTTGGAAATGCCGTTCCGAAATCGGCACATCGTCTGGATCTTCAAAGCCTTCGGTGTCTGCATACTCAAGAACCGGCCCCAGCGAAATCGCCGCACGGGCCCGCACCTTTTGGGATTCCTCGCTGTTCCGTAGGATGGCGAGCAGCGCTTCAACCAATTCATCGTTGACCACCGTGAAATCGCCCGCCATCTCCGTGGCTAGGACGCGATCTGGCTCAGCCGCTTGCTTATCCCGAAGAACACTGACCAGCTTTTCTGGTGTGCCTTCCGGCCAGTCCCAAGGTGGAGTATTCTTCAAGGCCTTCATATCCATTTCGATCCCCTCCCACCGGCAACCGTGGGTTGGCTTTATTGCTTGCCCTCAGCCTGCGGCATTCCCCAGGACATTTTCGCACGTTCCAGAAACGAGCGCTTTTTTACTGGAATCCAGGCCGGCAACGACTTCATCGAAACCCGACATGAAACCGGTCTTGCGGCGGTGCTCCGCGCGTACTTCGTTCACGACACACTGCCAATCGGCGGCGAGCCCGGCCCTCTCGTAGCATCGCCGCGCTTGCTCGAAATTCTCGAGGGCCGCACAATAGTACTTGCTCTTTTTCGCATTGATGATGCGCATGCCCTGGGCGCGCCAAAGCCGAGCCGCTATCGATGGACGGGTCTTCTGCAGTTTCTTCGCCGCCGGCTCGGTGGTGTGGTGGCTCACGCCTTCGAGGGCGCTATCCTTGCTCTGGCCGACGAGTTCAGCGAGCCGCTCCAGCTCCTTCGTTTCAAGAAGCAGCTGCATGACCGAACCCAGGTCTGTTTCCATCGCCCTATCGATGGCCTTGTTGTGCCAAGTCGCGTGCTCTGCTCGGGGCACGCATTTCATGAGGTCGTCGTAGGAGCACTTGCTCGGATGCTTGCAAAACTCCGCCCAGGCCCCCTGGGTTGCCTCATCCCCGCGCCCAAGCTTCGTAAGGAGCTCACGCTTGAGCCGGGCGAGGTCTTCGCCTACCACCGAACTGCTTGGGGCCTGCTTGCCGAGCGTGAGGCCCCGCTCCACCCAAGAGAGTCCGTCCTCGGGTTTGCGACGAGCGACGAGCATCTTTGCCAGAGCGTGACAGTCCTGTGCCGTGAGCTCGGTTGCCTCGCAGAGCGTGGCGTAGGCTTCGACATCCTTTTGGTTAACGTAGACTGCCCGGAGCATCTCGCTCGAGCGCCGGCACTGGTAATCAAGGTTACGTCGCGGCGATTGCCCAGGAGCCAATGGTGCGGCCCCCGCAGCCTCGAATCGTGCTCGAATCAGCTTTTCAAACGCAGCGAGCCCAGCCTTGTCGAGAGCCTTCGCCGCATCCCTTTCCAGCTGGTAGCAGAATCCGTAGGGGTCGTTGTCCATCCAGACGAGTAGTCTCGCTGCTGTATCGTCAGGGTCGGCACAAGCGGCCTGCCGGGCTCTAATCCAGCCGCAGAATAGTTTGCCAATGAATTGGCCGTAGCTGCCGCTCGAGTCGTCGATCTCTTCCGCTTTCGCGTAACAACCTGCGAGGAATGACTCGTAGATCGGAGCCGCCCGACCTGGCTCGGTTAAAACCATGCGGGCGATCTGCTTTTCGACGGCCTCCAGTTGACGCACGAATTCGAAGTTGACCTTGTAGGAGATGATGCGGCCCGGCGCGAGCGCGGATTCGATCCGTCGTTCGATCTGGGTCGCTGGGTTGCGAGGTGGCATTGTCATCGTGATTTTCGCTTCGCTGCAACTTCTGCGCTTGGGCCACAGGCCCAGCATTTTACCCATTCGCAGAGCGGACCGCCATATTCAGCTGGTGGTTCTCTTCCCACCCAGGCTCATTCGACGGTGGCGCGGAGCGGAAGTTCCGGGATTACGGGCCCAATCCAAATCGCCGTGAATCAATCGGTTGAAAAAATACCCGAGCCTTCGGTTACGTACCGAAGGCTTGGGTATTTTCGCGGAGAGCTTGCACAGGAACATTTGGTTTTTACGACGTTCGACATCAAGCGAAATAGGAGGAACTGAAAACCGCCTCTAACGGATTGACTACAAAAGAGGAAGTGGCTCCCCGAGACCGTGGTGCGCAGGCGTATTCATTCCGTTTTGGCCGGAATTGTTTGGCGGGCATTGAAACTGGAATTGCAAAACCGGAAACGCGGGAACTGCCCAGTCTCACCCGAACTCTTAGCCCACTTTCTCGTTTCCACATACATCTCTGTGCTGACGTGGTGGCTAAACTCCAAGAATCCCGCATCGCCTAAAGATATAGATGTAGCGTATCGCCGTCTCGTCTTGCCCTGTCTCGCGTCGATCTTCGGATAGCTTCAGAGCCCCACCGAACGCCTGGACACAAAACGACATAAGATGTATATACATACTATTATGGGCGCACAGCTTCTTAACGATGATCGCGGGAACAGCCTCTTTCCGCTCACTTGTGCTTGTCAGAACCTTCGTCGCCTCACACGACTGGTCACTCGGATTTACGACCAGGAACTCCGTAAGGCCGACATCGAAATCACCCAGTTTGGTCTGCTGACCGCCCTCGGCATTGTCGGCGAGGCGAACCAAAAGAGGCTGAGTGCCGGCTTTGCCATGGACAGCACAACGCTTACCCGCACTTTGGCCTTGTTGCGCAAGAAGCGTTGGATCCACGTCAGGCCCGGGAAGGACAGGCGTGAACGCGTCTTTCGTCTGACCGAAGCGGGGAAGCGTCAAATCGCAGCCGCCGAGCCACATTGGGAGGCGGCGGAACGTCGCTTGCGGAAGACGCTAGGGCCTTCGGGCTGGAACCGCCTGGAGGCCACTGTGGCCCAGGTCACGAACGCGGCGACAGAAGCGTAATTTTTGTACCCCAAGTAGATGTATATACATCTATTGGTATGGAAGGATAAAGTCTCGGAAAGGATTTCCCCATGCGAAAGCTCATCTTTCTGTTCGCGGTGCTCGTCGGCGGCGCGGGACTTCTCGCTTGCTTCGCAATAAACAGGACGGTCAGAGGCAGCGTTGACCAGACGCAATCCGGCTCCTCCCGCCCGGAGCTCGAATACCTGAAAGCCGTCAACAGCGCCGCGCCCCCAAAGGATCCGCAATTGCTCTTCCTTCTTATGGGGGCATACGCCAATGCCAACCAGCAGGTGGAAGGCGCAGAATTCTTCTCCGCGCGTCTGAACGAGTTCGGGCCTCGCCTGAGCGATCCGCAAAAGGCTCTTTATCTGAGCGCCATCGATTTGCTGCGGGCCCAGCATGCCTCCTCGGTCTCCTTGTTCCGCCGCATCGGCTACGTGAAGGACACGATCGCGCAACTCGACGAGGCCAAGCGGCTTTCCGGCGGCCAAATCTTCGTCGTAAACTGGATTTCCGGCGTCGTGCGTGCGCAACTCCCGGGCTTCTTCCATCAGAAGCAGGCCGCCGAGGATGATTTGACATGGTGCGCCGCGAACATCGCCAAAGCGCCCGACATCGGCTGGCTGCGGGAAGTGGATTTTCGTTTGGGAACGCTTGCTCTCGCCGATGGCAACCAAGCGAAAGCGCAGGACTATCTCCGCCAGAGCGGCTTTAAGAGTTTCGACAAGCCGGTTGTCCTTACCACGCCATTTTCAGAAGACACGTTGTCTGGGCACGCTTTTGTTTCACCCCGCATGGCGGAGATTATTCCCGGCCGGGTCTATGCGCTCTCGGGTTTCGAGTTCACGGAATATTATTTCGTGGTTTCCGACAATCGGCGGGAGCTGATCGGTATAGACGCAGGGACCCGTGCCGACTCCGCCAAAACCGCCTACGAAGCGCTACGCGCCTACGCACCTAATCTCCCTGGGCTCACCACCATCTTCATCACGCATTCCCATTGGGACCATATCGGCGGACAGGCTTACTTTCGTGGTTTGAATCCGAGGCCGCGTTTCTACGCCAGAAGCAACTATCAGGAAGAGATTGCCGGCGAACTCGATGCGCCAGGATCTATTGCGAAACATTTCTTCGGTGAGCACTTCAACGTCGACGATGTTCGCAATTTCAAGCCGGATGCAACGATCGACCGTCCCACAGAACTCACAATCGGCGGAACGCGCATCGAGTTGATCCCCGTCCATGGCGGTGAAACGCACGACGCCATGTTCATCCATCTCCCCGATTTGGGCGTGCTCTTTGTCGGCGATTTCATCATGCCGTACCTGGGCGCGCCGTTTGTTGTGGAGGGTGACCTCCAGGGCCTGCTCGACGCGATCGACCTTGTCGTGCAGAAGAATCCACGATACATGCTGCACGGTCATGAGCCGCTCACGCGGAACTTCTCTTCTCCCGACATGCTGGCCCAGTTGAAGATAGACCTCGGCTGGCTGCGCGATCAGGTGCTGACCGCAATCCGCCGTGGCGACGCGCGCGCGCAAATCCATCGTGCAAATCTGATTTCGCCCGGACTCCTCACCGGCAGACCCGACGTGTTCTTGCCTTACCTGATCCTCCGAGAACACGCGATTGACCGGCTCTATCACCAAAATGTTGGCTATTGGCAGGCCGACCTCGAAGGCCTTGACCATCTCGGCGATTCCGACCAAGCGGAACTTTTCGTTGACTACCTCGGCCTCGCAGAAAAACGGCTCGTCGCTGCGGCAGAACAAATGGCCGCCGACGGCAAATATGAACTCGCGGCCTCGCTGCTCAAATCGACCGAAGCGCGGTTTGGTCCCACCGAGTCCATCACTAAAGTCAAACGCCTCGTTTACCTCAAACTGATGGAACAATATCAGAACACCGACCCGTTCAAATACATTCTTTACTCGTCCGAAATTGGCGCCCAGACGCCAGCCATGGCCGCGAGCAAGTGATCAACGCCCAGAACAAGCGGACCACCGAATCGAGGCTGCATAGAAAATGTGGCTGACCCTCCAAGGATGTCACGAACGAAAAGGCGAGGCGGGCGCTCGGCTGGGGACCGCGATCGAACGAGGATTGCATCATCGCTACAGCCCAAAGCTGTTGGGACTCGGCGAGCATGAATGGAAGCACTGCGCAATCACCGTCTTGCTGACAGACGTTTCAAATGCGAGCGTCCCCAGTTACACATCATCTGCACCACTGGGCCGAGCGTCCTTCCATACGAGGAAAGCGAGTAGTAAACGCAGGGTGGAACCGTTTTCTTATCGTCTCTTTTGACGACGCCATCGGCAACAAGTTCCTGAAGATGCCGGATCAGCATGCGCTCCGTGATTCCTGGAATCGAACGCTTGAGTTCGCTGGTGCGCCTCGGTCCATCCTGCAGACGCCACAGAATCGTGCCCTTCCACCGGCCATCCATGACGCGCATCATCGCATCCACCGGGCACTCGGAAACTTCTTTTTTGGACACTGGCATTCTTGCTCCTACACTGACAAATATGGCAGTACCTTGACACCCGGCAGTATACATCACAGACTCTGAGTCATGGAGGATTTCATGAGCAACAAGCATCTCCCGCGACTTTTCGCGCAAGCGCTGAACGAGAAACGGATCGAACTCTTCGATGAGTTCATCCACCCCGAGTACAACAATCACAACCCCCAGGTACAGCCCGGACCGACGGGCGTCAAAACGTTTTTTCGACACTACCTCGATGCATTTCCCGATACCAAAGTTGTGATGGAGGACGTGATCGAAGAAGGCGACCGCATCAGCGCCCGCTTCACGTATAGGGGAACCTTTACGAATCCATTTATGGGTTATCGGCCGAATAGTGCGCCGGTGCAGCTGCGGAGCATCGACATCTGGCGCGTTAAGGATGGGAAGTTCGCAGAACATTGGGACGAACTCAACCTACTGGAGGTGTTCCAGCAGATCGGGGCGGCGACTGTAAGAAAGGCCGACGGACAATGAACCATCTGATGTGGCCGGCGTCTCTAGCTGGCCTTATAAGTACCGCAGTGATCTTTGGAACGGACATGTTCTTCTTGACCGTGGGCCGCCCCGCTCTCAGATTGGCTTCGCAGTCCAGCGCAACGGAAGTGATGGGATTTATCCATCTCTTCGGGGACAGGCGGATGCCGATCTGGGGCATCTCGGCAATGTTGTCCAACTTACTGCTAACCTTGTTCAGCGCGAGTGGATACCGGGCGTTCTATCTGTTGTCACTATCTATGCTAATCCTCTTCGTGGTTATATACGAACGTTTCTCAAAGCCAATCAATCGGCTTCAAACAGAAGCGGCGAAAACGGGAACGAGGCTGGAGGATGCTCGTGTGTTGCAGGCGTCTTGGGACCGCTCGCTCGTGATACGCGTTCCGCTGCTGGCTGTATCCATGCTCGCTCAGTTCGTTGCTTTGCTACGCACTTCGGCATAAGCGCGCGAACGCTGCATTGGTAAGCCGCCGTGTGAGCCCTCGGATCAAAGATTGGCAGTGATATGAAAAGTCTTTACACGAAAGCATTGCTCAGTCTTGTCGCACTCGCGGGCAGCATCGGACTGTTACTGTTTGTGCCCGCGGGGACCACTCAGTATTGGCAAGCATGGGTGTACCTCGGGATCTTTACTGGCGCATCGCTTCTTACCACTCTTTATCTCATGAAGAAAGATCCTGCTCTTCTCAAGCGTCGTATGAGCGGTGGACCGACTGCAGAAAGGGAGCCCGCCCAAAGGGTCATCATGCTGTTTGCCTCCGTCGGATTCATCGGACTGCTTATCGTGCCGGCGCTTGATCACCGTTTCGGGTGGTCGATGGTGCCACTCCCTGTGGTAACAGCCGGGGACGCTCTAGTTGCAATTGGGTTCTATCTTATTTTTCTTGTGTACAGGGAGAACACATTCACGTCCGCGACCATCGAGGTCGCAGAGGATCAGAAGGTCATCTCTACCGGGCCATACGCCCTAGTACGACACCCAATGTACGCAAGCGCATTCCTATACCTTGTTGGCACGCCGCTTGCGCTCGGCTCGTACTGGGGGCTCCTCGCGCTGCTGTTTATGATGTCATTTCTGATATGGCGGCTCTTTGATGAGGAGAAGTTTCTTGCAAAGAATCTGCCCGGGTACACGGAATACCAGAAACAGGTCCAGCATCGGCTGGTGCCCTATGTTTGGTAGTGTTGGCAAATGAGGACACCTGCTTGGGAAGCACGAGAGTTCACTCCAACCCCTCTATCCATTACTTCTATCTACTAACATTTCCAACAAATCGAGGACTCTGCTTCTCGCTCCCCAATGGCATGAAAACGTTGGATTCTTGCACAGTCCGTGCACAGCGGCGCACGGGCTTTTGGGAGCTGTGCGTTGGGAAATTCATCTCCTTTCGGTCAAAATATGCGTGATGAATTTGCCTCAATCCAGGGGTTCACTGCATTTCGAACTAAACGGAATCCAGAGACGTACGCGACGATACGGTTTCGGATATGCAAGGAGGGAGAATGGAACGAGAATCGGAATCACAGCAACCGAATGCGAGGTGCAGGACCAGTAGTCTGAAGTGGTAGCATGGAGAGTGCGCTTCTAAAGCAGCCCCACAATGAAGAAATTGACACCTATTGTAAAACGCTCCTATCCGGGCCTGCTCACTGGTGTCGTCGATGTTCTTGAACGGGCGAGGCGCTATTCGGCCCGATCGGTCAATGTGATTATGACGTCAACCTATTGGGAGATCGGACGCCTGATTGTCGAACACGAACAACAAGGACACAAACGTGCTTCCTATGGCGACGTCCTTTTGAAGAGGCTCGCTTCCGACCTGATCACTAGGTATGGAAGAGGCTTCTCTCGCACAAATCTACAGCAAATGCGCGAATTCTACTTGAGTTGGCCAATTCGCCAGACACTGTCTGGCAAATTGGCTAGCCCACTTTCGAGTGGGGACGCGCCTGTGAATCCGCAGCCTAACCCCGTGAAGGTTGAGAATGACCACTTATTGGCCCCCACAGATCGAAAACGCCAGACAGCATCTGGCAAATCTAGTGCGGCCGAGGCACATTCATCGCCGCGATTTCCGCTCCCCTGGTCGCATTACGTTCGGCTGCTTTCGGTGAAGAGCAAGGATGCCCGGGCATTCTATGAAATAGAGGCCTTGCGCGGGGGCTGGTCAGTCCGGCAACTCGACCGACAGATTTCCACACAGTTCTACGAACGCACTGCGCTCTCTCGGAACAGGGCTGCTTTGATGAGGAAGGGGCATCGCAACCTGCCGCAGGACCGACTGACGGCTGAAGAAGAAATCAAGGACCCCATGATCCTGGAGTTTCTTGGACTGAAGGATGAATACTCGGAGAGCGTGCTCGAAGATGCTTTGATTCGCCGCCTGGAGCACTTCCCGCTTGAACTCGGAAACGATTTTGCCTTCATCGCTCGTCAGAAACGGCTGCGAGTGGGTGATGAATGGTATCGGGTAGATCTCATGTTTTTCCATCGCCGCTTACGCTGCCTCGTCATCATCGACCTGAAAATTGGGAAATTCACTCATTCCGATGCCGGCCAAATGAACTTGTATCTAAACTATGCCCGTGAGCATTGGACGCTAGCTGACGAGAATCCGCCAATCGGACTTATTCTAAGCTCCGAAAAGAATGAAGCGGTGGCACACTACGCTCTCGGAAATCTCCGAAACAAAGTGCTCTCCAGCGAATACAAACTCGCGCTGCCGGATGAAGAACGGTTGGCAGAGGAAATGGCCAAGATTCGGAAAGCATTGCGTGAGTGACAATCCATGTGCGCGCAATGATGCGGGGTGCGATCCTGTTCGAGTGAAGTCCATCTGCGACCGTGCGTAATTGATGGTCGATACTGTATGGACTGGACATTCCTCTTTCTAACCAGACTAAGCCCTCAAAAGCATCCATATCCTGTTCGAAATGAGCCACTCTGCCGGTTTTGCTTTGGCTCAACAGCCTCAAGAATTTGCTCATACGCTCAAAAAGAGCCTTAGTATTGTTCCATATGAAAAGCTGGCGATCTCGACGAGTCTTCTTGATCGGTGTGGTTCTCGCCTTCACAATTCTCTTTTTATTTACAGGTCTCACTTCTGCACTTGGAAAGCAAAGTTTGCAACAAGTTGTGGACCGCGCAATGGCTCGCCAATTCGGGGCCCTCATAGTCGCGGATGTTGCTTCTGGCACCGTGCTGGCAGCGCATCGCTTGGACCTGGCGGCGCGGAGTCTTGCGCGGCCCGGTTCAACTCTCAAGCCATTTGTGCTGATGCAGCTCCTCGAATCGCATCGGCTTGATGCAAATCGAAAACTGATGTGCCGGCGAGTTCTTCGAATTGGGTCCGAACAAATGGACTGCACACATCCCGCATCGGTGAGGGAACTAGATACGACGGACGCCATCGCCTACTCTTGTAATTCGTATATCGCAGAAGTGTCGCTGCAGTTGAACGGCGCGGAACTAGTCCAATTGCTCCGGCGGGCCGGGTTCGATTCACGATCTGGGTTGGCCAGTGACGAAGCAATTGGCCACATTGATCGCCCGCGAAATCCAGAAGAGTTACAACTCGAGGCACTCGGCAGCCGCGGTATCGAAGTCACTCCACTCGAACTGCTAGAGGCGTATAGAAAGCTTGCCATGCAGCAGCGATCCGGCCACCTCGGTTCCGCCGAACCCGTTTTTCTTGGCCTTCGCCAATCCATTGCCTTTGGTATGGCACATGCTGCGCAAGTGGATGCCATTGAAGTGGCAGGCAAGACAGGAACAGCCGGTTCCCAGGAGTCCGCTCAGACTCACGGATTGTTCGTGGGTTACGCTCCTGCAGAGAACCCGGAAATTGCGTTGGTCGTGTTTCTGGAGCGGGGTCGAGGAATGGACGCTGCCGCATTGGCACAACCTATTTTTGCTGAATTCTCACGCGAAAAACGGAACCCGTGAGAGTAAGGAATGCGCTCCCCATCATTTGGCTGCTCATGCCTGGTGCCCTCCGGGCGCAACAGGTCGATGTACGGCTCTTTACCTCGCACGAATTAAAAGCCATGGACATAGTTCCCACGGCCGGCGACTTGCACTGGCGCGCCTGTCCAGAATGTCCCGAGATAACCGGCAAGAAGTTGTCGGTGTCACCGGCAGAGTCTGAATTGAGGTTCGGCCAAGCCGGAAAAACCAAAGTGCTCTATGTCAGCGGCAATTACCGTTTGCGATCGATGGAAGGCCCGGAATTTTCCGCCAACTTTCCGCTTCAAGTACGGAATCGCGAAGGCGGTCTACTCGTGACGATTTCGATGCCAGTCGAAGCGTATGTGCGGGCGGTGCTCGCCGCAGAAAGCGGTGACTTTCAGAAGTCTGAGTCCATGAAGGCGATGGCCGTTGCAGTTCGGACCTACGCGGCCCGGTTTCGTGGCCAACACATGGCGGAAGGTTTTGATTTCTGCGACACCACGCACTGCCAGGCATTGCGGTGGAACGCAGTGAATCCTCGTATCACAGCTGCTGTTGATGCGACGAAAGACGAGATTCTTTGGTTTGGGGGCACCCCTGCCGCAACGTACTACCACCAGAGCTGTGGCGGAACGGTTGCGGCGGGCACGGAAGTCTGGCCGACTGTTGATGCCCCATATCTGAAGGCGCACGCGGACCCGTATTGTCAGGCCGGTGGCGGATTGCGCTGGGAGAGCGCGATCTCCATTACGGATCTCGATCAGGCTTTGCGGGCCGCTAGCATCGAACCGCCCCGTGGCTGGACCACGGTGGAAATCGCTTCGCGGACTGCAAGCGGACGCGCACAACGACTGAAATTGTTGGGAGGCAATCCACCAACGTCCATCGTATCCGCCTCCTCGCTTCGCTTTGCAGTGGACCGAGCACTGGGGTGGAAAACAATTCGCAGCAACCTGTACGAAATCAGAAGCGCTGTCGGCCTGATTGTTTTCTCCGGCCGCGGTTCAGGCCACGGAGTCGGACTCTGCCAGGCAGGCGCTGAAGAAATGGCCCGTGAAGGCAAGAGCTATCGCGAAATACTCAGCTTCTATTACTCCGGTACGGAACTCCGCCCGGCGCAATCCCTAGAATGGCAGAAGCGCGCTTCTGAGCGTTTCGATCTCGTCAGCGCCGACGCAGGGCCGGACTCGTTTATCCTGCCGGCCGCCGAGCGTCTTCTCAAAGATGGCGAGGAGTCCCTCGGTTGGCGTCTTCCGTACCGCGTCGAAATCAGAATCTTCCCGACGATGGACCTCTATCGCAATACAACGGGAGAGCCCGGATGGGTCGCCGCGTCCACCCGGGGGCATACAATCCGCTTCCAGCCGGTGAAACAATTCCCTAGAAGAGGCATCCTTGAATCGACTCTGCGCCACGAGCTGTATCATTTGCTGATCGAATCAAAGACAAAGGTGAGCACGCCAGGTTGGTTTCGCGAAGGGTTGGTTCTCGCTCTCACGGAATCAAAATTGCCCGATACGACTGCGCCGGCGATGACCGAAAAAAAAATGGAAGCCATTCTGCAGCAATCGAAGGATCGCGCGGAGATGGAGAAGGCTTATGCCTCCGCTCGAAGCCGCGTGCTTTTTCTGATTGGGCAGTACGGAAAGCCAACCGTGCTCGGCTGGCTGCAAGTGGGTGTTCCCAGTGATCTACCCGGCGTCTCTTTGCCCGCTGCCCATTCGCCCCAGCAGTGAACAGGTCATCATCCACGCAAACAGCCCGAGGAGGTAGGCAAAGGGCAAACGCAGGGCCAGGCTGAAGGACTCATGCCCCAAGGTTGATGTTCTGAAGTCAGGAGTCCAATTCATGATTTTTTGAGTGGCAAGGACTCCCATGAGCACTGCGCCCACCAGAACAAGCCAATAGGAAGCGCTTGAAATCGTCTTTCTCCACGCTGAAAAGCCCGACCTTCCGAATCCGCCGAATCCAAGATCGGCCGTCCTTACCAGAAATGGTAGAACTAGCCCGGGGACAATGAGCCAGCGGGCGGTGAATATCGTGCCTTGAAATGCTGTTTCAAAAAACTCCAGGCTCAAGTGGCGGCGAATTGAAACCGGAAGAATCGATCGGATGTAAGCCGGAAATTGGGACTCACAAAATTCAGCCTTGTGGATCAAGTTCCAAAGCAAATAGAAAACCGCTGCGCACACGGCGATCGCGGCAATGTGGCGCGTTGCCCTCCGGAGAGCGTCCGCCAATTTCGGATTCCCCAATCGATTCGTGTCGGAAAAATAATTCATCGTGCCGGCGTGGACTGCCACGACTGCAACTAAAATGACGATGGCAAGCAGCGCATTTAGGACCAATTGCCAGGTATTCGCGACTGGGAGGAGGAGCCATCCCGCAAATAGACCGAACAGAACCAGATTAGCTACGAATTGGACGACCCAGAGAAGCCTGTAGCCGAAAACCCCGGCGACAGCTTCGCGTGCTTCCTGCAGGCGCGGCATTATTTCACCTCCAAAACGATTGCATCACTGGTGGCCTGGACCGACGGCTGATACATGGGTTGGACCATCGCGGGGCTCACCTGAAATCGGCCGGGATTTACGATCTTCAAAAGATAGGTGTACTCATGAGTGCCGGTTGAGTAGGTCTGGAAAATGGCGGCGTGGTCGTCGTGGAATTCGCGGCGTGAAAACCAGAACTGCCACCAGCTTGGCTTTTGGTTAAGTTCATAGAGATCATCGCGCTGGATGAACTCAGCGCCCGCGGGTATCGGGTCTTCCATCAGGAGATAGCGCCATTCGCTGCCACTCACCGTTACCCGTACAGCAAGAATATCGCCGACGTGCAAATCTCCCTGCAGGGGATCGAGTTGATACACGATCTTGCCGACAGTTTGTTCCGGACTCAACCGGAAGTAGTCTCTGGCAATGTTCAAGGACAACGAATTGTTCTGCACGAGGCGCTTTTCACTCGAATAGAACGATCCGCTCGCCGACCAATACAGCCTTCCGCTTCCTGATTTGTGAATGCGAATTTCATTCGGCCCGGACTGGAGTTGCGATGCATTGAGATGGATAACCTGCTGGGCGGGATTGAATGAATCGGCCGCCGTAAACTGGCGCGACACGACTTGCTTTCCGTTCACGTATACCTCGGCATGGAAATTCGCGTTGAGCTCGCGGCTGGCTTTGAGATATTCCGTGAGACCGAAGATAACCATCGCCGTCTGCTTTGTGCTGTCCCAGAAATAGCCGCCATTGCGATGGCTGGCCAGCCAAAAGACGGCCTTCGGCAACTGCGTGCTCTGAGGCTTGGCCGTGCTCAGGAATCGGACGGCATACGCCGTTGTCTCCGCGTCATCGTCAGTGGCGAATTCCATGAAATAGTCATAGGTGGACGACCAGTGCGCTTCCCGATCATTCACCGTGGCGAGAGACTCCACTTTCGATGCGATTTCTTGTGCCTTCGCTGCGTCACCTGCCGCTCCGTACGTGAGTCCCAACATCGAAAGTCCCTGAGCGGTCATGGAACCCCGCGCATCCCATGCCGCTTGCAATTCTTCGGACTTGGCCGCGCCATTGCTCGCCAGTGCGTACACAACATAGGCTCGCAAGTCGGGCCGCATGTTCGGATACTTGATAGGCGTCGCGTGCAGCCAGTTTTCGGCGTGTTGTAGCACTTGCGCATCGACGACATAGCCCGCTGCTGTTGACTGGCCGAACCCGCTTACTACATAGGACGTCATGA
>Ga0210400_10002379_pt1 | contig 17552 bp, 12 predicted proteins | sample IncBWH26MmetaG_FD_155456 | JGI IMG/M metagenome (GOLD analysis project Ga0210400, IMG submission 155456) | Forest soil microbial communities from Barre Woods Harvard Forest LTER site, Petersham, Massachusetts, United States - Inc-BW-H-26-M | ecosystem: Environmental > Terrestrial > Soil >...
CGACGAGAACACGGGGGCGAGCGAGAAGCCGATTCAGGTGGCGCGAAAAAATATGCGGCTGCTGGCGGAATCGGAGAACCGCGAAGGCTCTTCGGTCCTGCGGATCGCGAATGTGGAACGAACTCCGGCGGGCACGTTTCAGCTGAACCCGCGGTTTATTCCACCGCTGATTGAGATCGCCGCTAGCGAATATCTGACGGGATTGCTGCGCGGGATGGTGGAGCTGCTTTCGGCGCGGAGCACGCAGCTTTCGGCGGGGCGGCGGCAGAAGAATCAGAGCCTGGCGGATTTCACGGCGTCGGATATCGCCAACTTCTGGCTGCTGTACACGGTGAATTCCAACTTCCCGATTTTTTCTCATCTTTACGAAAGCAAGATGGGGCATCCCGAGGAACTTTATGCGGCGATGGTGGGGCTGGGCGGTTCGCTGACGACATTTTCGCAGAAGATGCGGCCGCGCGATCTTCCGCTCTACGTGCACGATTCTCTGGGGCCGATTTTTTCAGAGCTCGATGAGAAGCTGCGGGTGCTGCTCGAAACCGTGGTGCCGACGAATTTGGTTTCGCTGCCGCTGAAGCTCACGCAGGAGTCGATTTATTCCACCGCGATCGATCATGACAAGTATCTGGTGAACACGCGCATGTACCTGGCGGTGAGCGCGGAGACCAGCGAAGAGACCGTCATTCAGAAAGTGCCGCAGCTGGTGAAAGTCTGTTCGGCCACGCACATTGAGCACTTGATCAAGCAGGCGTTGCCGGGAGTGCAGTTGCGGCATCTGACCAATCCTCCGAGCGCGATCCCGGTGAAGTTGAAGTATCAATATTTTGCGCTGAACCAGTCGGGGCCGGCGTGGGAAGCGGTGAACCGGGCGCGCAATTTCGCTGCCTATGTGCCGGGAGAGCTTCCGAATCCTACGATGGAGTTGTTGATCCTGTTGCCGCAGGCGAGTTGAAAAAAATTGTTGATTGGTGATTTTTGATTGGTGACTGCTGATTGACAATTTGTCCGCGCGAGATTCGTATCAGGGCATCGCTTCACAGGTTGCGGAAAGATTCGATCCACCGATGGAAGACGACCACTAGGGCTGAAGCGCGCACTGATTCTGATGGCTTTACGCGGCGCTGAAGCGCCGCTCTTCCACGGTGCTGCACACGTTTTCGAGTTTTTCCGCAACCTCTTCAGCAATGCCGTCGGCGGAGCGAGAGTCGGACGGCTTTCGCCGCCGCGTCTGACCATGACCAGCCCCAGCGGCTGAAGCCGGTGCGCGGGGGCGGCCTTCGTGGCATGCCTGAAGGGCGTGCCCTGATACGAACCTTTTTCGAACTGTATGAGTATCTAATTTCCGCTTCTCAAGCGGAATGGCGAGGCTGCCACGTGCCTTAGTGTTTCAGCCAAAAATACAATACCAATAGAACGGCCACGGCGAAGCTAACCGTGAGCGTTAAGACCAGCGGCCAATAGGAGATTGGCGGCGGGGGGATTTGCACTTTTGGAGCCTTGGGCAGCGGTGGCGGGGCGGGCGCTGCGAACACCGGCATGGGGGGCGGGGGCGGCAGTTTAAACGCCGGCGGTGTCAGTGTTTTGGACTCGTCTTTGGGCGCGCCTGCGGCGTCCGCGCCAGGACTCGGGGCCCTTACCGAAATGATTTGCGTGTATGCGCTCGGACCTACCGGGGGTAGCGGAACGGCAGGGATGGGTTCGGCGCCGGGCTGAGAAAATGCGTGGGTGGCTCCGTCGGAGGGCAGAGGCGAGGGCTTTACCGTGGGCAAGCTTGGCATGGGAAAACTTGGCATGGGCGGAATCGGAGGCGCTGGAGCGGGGAAAATTGGCGGAGGGGGCGCAACAGACGAAACTGGTTGCGGCGGGACGAACGATTGCCGGGGAGGATCAGGTTTCGGAGGATCAGGCCTGGGAGGATCGGGAAAGAACGGGGCGGAGTCGGCGGCGGCCCGGGGCAACCCGGGCGGTGTAATCGGGCCGGAGGGAGCATCGGAGATTCGCGATGAAGCGTTTGCGTTTGGATTGAACCATCCGGTGAAACCGGTGCCGGCGGGTTCGTTTCCGGCGATTCCTTTGGGCGGAAGCGGTTCTTCCGGTGGCTGCGGCTTGGCCGCGCCAAACATGGCGGTAAAGTCTCCGACGGTCTTTCGCGGAGGCTCTGGCGGCGAAGAAATCTGGGGAGTCTCGGAGGGGCGGTCTCCGCGGAACGGTCCGTGGAAGAAGCTGGTGAACTCGCCCAGCTTGGGGCTGTCTTTGACGGGCGGAGTGCTGGCCTCTGCGGGAAAGTTTTTATCCAGGAAATTGTCGGGAAAACGGTCCGGAGGAGAACTGCGCGGGGGGTCGGCCTTAGGCGCGACCGGAGTTCGGGGAATCTCTGCATTCCAGGTGGGAGGAGCTGCCATACGCACACCAGAGCGGTCGGCCGAAGAGGCGAAGTTGGGCGGAGGCGGTGGAGGCTCTATGGTCGGCTGGGGTGGGGCGATGGGCGCGCCGGGTTGGGCTTGCGGTTCGAACTCGCGGAGCAATTGAGTGACGGAACTCAAGGGCGGGGAAGGAGGGGGCGGCGGATTGTGGTCCGCCGTGGGAGCCAGGCTTTCCGGAGTGGGCACCAAGGGGCGTGAGGTAACCTCCTGTGTATCGCAGGCATGAGTTTGGTACTGGCGCACCCACGCCTGCAGCGCGGCGTCCTCGGGCAGTTTGGTGACGACGTAGGCGTAGAGAGTGCCGCTGTAGCGCCCGGTTTCGAGCACGAGCCCGACAGGCTCTGGAGCGACGCGGCGAAACGATTCGAGAACCCACTGCACCGTAGGCTGGTTGGCCCGCTGCGGGTCGCAATGCAAAATGTGTACCAGCACGCGCTCGCCTCGGACTTTGTCGTTGGCGACAAAAGTTTCCACTCCACCGGTGGTGAGCGAGTCCAGCAGTTCGTATTTATCCCCGAATTTCATGCTTGATGGCGGGTCCTTTCAACCAATCGACTGAAGATTGCGGAGAGTGAAGTTGCGAGTTCGTCGCGCGGCGCTGGTCGGTTTCGCAACGACCGGTCCAGGAATCCAAATCACGAACCCCACCGCCGTAGCGAATCACCGAGGAAGCAACTCGCCCTCGACGCAGGATTATACCGCGCTGTTGGCCGGACGACTGCGAAGAATGGTGGTCGAAGAATGCCAGCCCAAGAATGCTAGTCCGGGATGGCAGTTAGGGGCAGTATCAAGTCCGGCAGGTTCGGGCTTGGATCTGAGAGGGTTTTTTCTTGACTTGCCTGTCCTCCGGCATCAGAATTGCGACTTCTACCCTCCCCCAGGTAAGAACTGTCTCTGATGTTGCACTTGGTCATCACCGGTGATTGCTGACGTGTCGGGACAAGGTGAACGCGCGCGACAGTTCCCGGAAGTGGAAGATGAAACGTTTCGGTTGGTGAAGTCACAATCCAAGAGGACTTGAGCGCCCAGGAGCTTGCGATGAATCTCGTTGCGAAGAACCTCGTTGCGAAGAGTGGAAAGTGTTTTCAGGCTGCGGCCGTGCTGGTGGTGTTGCTTGCGGCATCGGTGGTGGGAGTGGCCGCGGATAAGAAGTCGGCACCTGCGCCGAAGCCAGCCGCCCCTCATCCAGCCGCGAGGCCCGCGGCGAAGCCGTCGACCAACCGTCCTGCGACCGGTCATGCTGCAGCGGGAACGCACACGTCCACCACGACTGGCAGGCCAGGGGGAACGGGAACCAGGCCGGGCGTCGGCAGGGCTGGAACTGGGGGCATGGGCAAGACTGGAACCGGAAGAACGGGGACGGCCTCCGGGATGGGCAAGAACGGCGGCGCAACGGGCAAAGGTGGGACCGCCAGCGTAGGCAAGACCACGAGCCGGCCCGCGCCGGGAAGGCAAGTTTCGCTCAAGGGAGGCGGCACGGCGAGCATCCGGCCGAATGGACAGATACGTTCCATCAACCGGAATGGCATGCACATCGACCACGGGCTGAACGGAAGCCGCCGGATCGAGAGCACACATAACGGCGCGCGTGTGGTCACCACGGGCCGGGGACGGGGATTTGTGCAGCGGCCTTATGTCACGAGGAACGGGCACGCCTATGTTTCGCGGACTGTGGTGATCAATGGCAGGGCTTACTCGCACGTGTACCGCTCCTACGGCTATGGCGGACACTACTATTACGGTTACCGTCCTGCCTACTACTATGGAGCCGGATACTATGGGTGGGCCTACAATCCGTGGCCAGCGCCGGTGTACTGGGGATGGGGCTGGGGCGGAGCGCCGTGGTACGGATATTACGGCGGATATTTTGCGCCGTATCCTTCGTATCCCTCGGCAGCGTTCTGGCTGACGGATTATCTGCTGGCTGCAAGTCTGCAGGCGGCGTACCAGGCGAATGCCGCGAATGCTGCGGCCAATGCGGCTGCGAACAGTGGTGGGGATAATGCCGCGCCGCAATCCGACGCCAATGCGGGAGGGGACCAGCCGGCGGCAAGCTCTGGGGCGGTAACGCTGACTCCTGAGGTAAAAGCAGCCATTGCCGAGGAAGTGAAAGCGCAACTCGCCGCCGAACAAGCTGAGGCCAAACAGCCGGCGGCGCCGGCAGGGGCAGGAGCGGCGTCCGGTGGGGGGCAGCCGACGCAGGCCAGCGCGGACGAAGTTCCGCCCGCGCTTGATCCAGCGAGGCGCACGTTTGTCGTGGACAGCGATCTGGCGGTGACCGCCGATGGCCAAGAATGCCAACTCACGCAGGGAGACGTGATTACCCGGATCACGGACACTCCCGATGGCGACAACAAAGTGACGGTGAGTGTTTCCAGCAGCAAGAAGACGGATTGCGCCGCCGGCAAACAAGTGGGCGTCACGGTCGACGACTTGCAGGAAATGCACAATCATTTCCAGGAGCAGCTCGACAACGGGATGAAGGAACTGGCTGCGAAGCAAGGTTCGGGTGGTCTTCCGAAGGCTCCCGATACTTCCACCACGGCTTCGGATATTCCGCCTCCGCCTCCGGACGCGAGCGCTGAGAAGACTCTTCAGGATCAGCAGGCCAACGCGGATCAGGTAGAGGCGCAAGTGGTGAAGGAAGCGTTCGCCCAAGGGTCGTGAGCCCGGTTCGGTAATGCATTTCCGGGTGGGAGGTGGCGATGGCGGAGTTCGAAATTGTCTCTCCCGCCGACAATACGATCTTCAACATTGATCCGGGTGCAGCGGCGACCGGGCCGCAGATGCCCGTCATCCAGGCCGAGGCGCGGTTCCATGGCCTGATCCCGGATCCGACGGCGACCGCCACATTTACCTGGCTGGTGAAGGTTAAGTTTCAGTGTTCGGATTGCACGAACGGACGGACCAAGGAACTCAATGATGAGTTTCAATTGACCTCAGTAGGCGGCAAGTGCACCATCAACTTCCCCAGGATTCGCGGCGGCGCGTTGACTATCTCGGTGGCAGTGGATACTGCCACCAAGTGTTATGGCCTTGAGACCAAGGGACTGAAGATTCAGGGAGTGAATCCTTCGCGCGGGGAAGTCGGGGTTGTCTGCGGAACCCAAATCATACAGAAGATGGTGATGCAGGAGAGCGGACGGCGGCAGTTCGACGCGGCCGCAGATGCGGGTGTGTCGGATTGTCCCTTGTTCAGCGGCGACCGTTTGGGGGGAGTGGGATTATTTCAGATTACGAACCCCGCGCCGACTCCCGATGACCACTGGGACTGGAGGGCGAACCTTAACCACGGCCTGCAGATTCTGGCGCAGAAACGGGCCGTCGCCCGTGCTTATCCCGCTCGGGTACGAAATTCGGCGGCGTTTCAGGCGCTGGTTCAGCGCTTCAATGTCGGACGTACTCCTCCGGCGGTAATCGTCCTGCCGGACTTTACGCCGCAGCAGTTGGAACTGGACACTACTCGCGGCTATAACGGATTTGCGGGAGCCGATGCCTTCGGAAACGTGCTCCACGAATTTCGCGTGCCATTGGATGCCGCCGGGAACTTGCAGGTGACGGTGGGTCCCGATAACCGCGGCGTCATCGCTTGGCAACAAGTGCCTGGCGCGGACCGGCCCCAGAATACCGGCGATCCCAATTACGTCAACAATGTTCTGGGCCAGCGGCCGTGAGAAAAGCGATGGCGCTGGTGATTAGCGTCGCTTTGAGTTGCGCTCTCTGCGCATGTTTGCCTGCCCAGAACGCTCCATCCGTCAGTACTCCATACTTCAGTGCGCGATCGTTCAGCGGGGATTGGAATGAAGCCCGGGCGCGCGAGATTGCTCTGGCGGTTTCACGATCGTGGCAGTTCTCCGACGCCAAGGATTTTCATGGGGATCCTGCGGCCGATCTGCAACGCACGGTGTATTCTGTCGTGCCATTTGACCACGCGGGAGAGCCTCGTTGGCTCATCTTGTTGGCGGTGATTCCGCCGAATCAGACTTGTCGTGCTTGCGCGCCCGTGACGGGCGGCGTGATCTTCACTCGCAGGGAGGGCGCGTGGTCCGCGGGATATGAGCAGTCGCACATTGTGAGCATCGGAGCCAACGGGCAGCCTCCGAAAGCTCGCTTGCAGAGCTTGGGTGCCGCGCAGCCTGCCGTGGCATTCGAGATGGCCTCGATGGCGCAGGGTTTGGAGGCAACCACCCTCACGCTGGCCGCGGAGGTTCAAGGGCAGCTGAAGGAGGTACTCTCGATCGAGACCGAGGAATCCAATGCGGCTGCGGGATTACCCGAGGCTCAGACCTACAAGTGGCAGGCGAGTGTGGAAGCTTCTCCGTCATCGCAGGCTGAGTTTCCCGACATCGTGGTGAAGTGCAGCGGAACCAAGCCAGCAGTAGAGGGTCAAAAGGCTCGGCCTTATGCAACGGTTTCAATCTACCGGTTTAGCGGCGGGGCTTACCGGTTGTTGCCGTAGAACCGACGGGCGATCGTTCGACGCTTTAATGGCGATTTTTGAGCAACCGATCTTCCGTCTTCTGGGCTTGCGTTGCCTGGTCGATTAATTGCTTCGCGCGTGTGTTGTTGGGATCGGCGTCCGCCGCTTTGGTGAAGCGGACAATTGCTTCTGCATAGTTCCCATCGTCCATGAATTTAGTGCCCTCGCTGATAAGAGACTCGGGAGTATCGGCGGAAACGGCGGACGGGGCGACGGGTGGGACAACTGCCTGGGTGTCCGGCGGATACTCGACTCGATTGACCACCGAAGTGACGCCGCGAACGGACGCAGCCAGGTCGCCCGCGGCGATGAAGTCTTCCTTGCTCAAGACTTTGCCATCCAAAGTAACTTCGCGCTTGCCGGAGACGAACACTCTGAGTTCGGCCTGATGAAGAGCTGGGACCGCGTTGAATCTTGCGTTGATCGCGTTCTCAATCCTGACGCGCTCGTACTCCTGGTACTTCACGTAGCCGACGCCCGCAACCACGACGGCTGCTACGAGCAGAAGCAGAAGAGCGATGATCTGCTTGAACTGGAATTTTCGCGGGGGGACAAATACGTGCTGCGCGGCGCTGTTCACCGCAGGCGAAACTCTGGATGCTCGCGAGGGCGCAGCTATGGCCGGCGGAGTCATCGGCAAGGTTGCCGGAAACGCTGGCGCTGGCTTTGATGTCGACACATTCGCTGCGACTGAAGATTGAGACATCGGCAGGGTCGAAGCGATCTGAGACGCGGGACTCTGTGCTGCGGGGGGCCGCGTAGCGCGGACTTGCGATTTAGACGGCTGCGAGACTGGGACCGAAGGTGGAGGGGTGAGGTTCGGCTGGGTTCTTCTGGTTACGGGGACGGTCGGCCTTTGTCCGCTCGGCGTCAGATTGTTTTGCGCGATTGAGTTCGCCGCTGAGTCGTTTGCCGCTTGTTCTTCTACTGCTGGATCGTGGGTCACTTCATCGAGCGCGGCGATAAATTCTTCCGCAGTCTGGAATCGCAATTCGCGCGACTTGTCGATGGCTTTCAGAATGACGTGCGAGAGCGATTCCGGAATGTGCAAGTCGGGGGCAAGCTCGTGCGGCGGCCGTACGGTTCCCTGGATATGCTGCAACATCAGGGAGTAGGGGGTGTCGCCGTCGAACGGCAGTTGCGCCGTCACCATCTGATAGAGCACCACCCCCAGCGAATAAATGTCGGTGCGGCCGTCGATTTCGCCGGCGGCCTTTTTGCCCATGAATTGCTCCGGGGACATATACAGCGGCGTCCCTACAACCATGCCGGTCATGGTCATTCCGGGCTGAGCTTCTCCGGCGACTTCGCGCAGTTTCGCGATTCCGAAATCGAGCACCTTGGCGATTTCCTGACCCTGTTCGTCGGTCGCAAGCAGAACGTTCGCGGGCTTGATGTCGCGATGCACGACTCCGAGTTTGTGGGCAACGCCGAGTGCGCTCGCGGCTTGGGTTGCGATGCGCAGGGCGCGATGGACGCGGAATGGCCCCTCGGCATGAAGAATCTCGCCAATGTTCTTGCCCTCCACCAGTTCCATGACAATGAAGGGACGTCCGTCCTCGGTGTAGTCGAAGTCGTCGACACGGACGGCGTTAGGATGGCGGAGTTTTCGGGTGACCACGGCTTCGGTTTGGAAGCGCTGCAGAAAGTTGGCGTCGCCGGCAATGGCGTCGCTGACGATCTTGATGGCGCAGACTTCATTGAAAGTGAGGTGCCGGCCGCGGTAAACCACGCCCATGCCGCCAACGCCGATGCGATCCAGGATCTGATATTTATTGCGGATGATCATGCCGGGCTGAAATTCGTGTGTGTTCTGCAGAGCGGTCTGATCCGCCGGACACACGTTGTAGTCGCCCGGATACGTCTTGTTACATGCGGGGCAGTATTTCATTGGTCACGCGGGCAGCAACCGAACAGGCGCGGTGAGACGCTGCCCAGGAATGGCCTAGAGTAGCACGAAACCAATACGCGAGCGCAGTGTCGGCTGCAGCGGGAACTCCGAACGGCACCAGAGGGATTACAGCCTGCGATTGACTTCGGGCATGAGCAGAACTAACATCGGCGACTGGTGGTCTGAGAGCGCCGGTTTTCTTGCGGAACCGCTGCCGAGAGTGAATTTTCTTTCCATGAACTGTGTATGCACGAAGACTCGCTGGCTCCTGATTCGCAGCCTGTTGGTTTGGGTTATCGCGGTCGGTGCGCCGTTCACGGTTGTGCAGGCGCAGGCTCCGAACATCGACCAGCTTCGCAAACAGGCGAAGGAAAACGACGCCGAAGCTCAATTCCAGCTGGCGAAGGCGTATCTTCTGGGAACCGGAGTGGCGCAGGACTCAAAGCAGGGAGTGGAGTGGTTGCAGAAGGCGGCGAGGCTGGAACATGCTCCGGCGCAACTCGCGCTCGCCAAAATGTACCTCGACGGTCGCGAACAGAATATTCACAAAGATCCGAAGCAGGGAATGGAGTGGTTGCGCAAAGCAGTGGACCATGGCTATGCTCCGGCGGAGCACGACCTGGCCGTGATGTATCGGGATGGGGATGCGGACACGGGCATCGCGCGAAAGCCGCACGAGGCCGCGGCCTGGTTTCGCAAGGCGGCGCGGCAACCGGGTTCCACCCAGTCCCAGGGCAGCCTGGAAGACATGTTTCACCAGGGGCTGATCACCAGGCAGGAGGCCAACTGGCGCGTGCCCGAACCGGCGAAGGAAGCGGACAAAGGCAAGCCGGGGCCGTTGCCATTCTCTTTGGCTGAAGTGGAAAGCGGACTCAAGGGCTGGATTACCAGCGCCCGCATGGCAACTCTGGTACACACCTATGGCGTGAATTTCAGTCTGAATGAAGGCGCACAAAAAGTTCTGCTCGCCGACGGAGCGGACGCGAATTTGCTGCAGACGATTTCGGCTTCCAAGCGCTAGCTTGAGTCCGGCGCTTACAGTTCCCACGAAACGCGAAGGATGGTAGTCTACTGAAGTGGCGTGAGTTCCCGCCGCTTTCGCCGCAATCGTTGTGTCCGCTGTGGGCGCGTAGCTCAGTTGGTAGAGCAATGCCCTTTTAAGGCATGGGTCGCAGGTTCGAGTCCTGCCGCGCTCACCACAGTTTTCAAGAACGTAGGGACACCGGCAGGGTTGATTTCGGCACCCCCGGACACTCAGAACTGTTTCTGCGCGGTTGGGGCGGCGCTCCGCGCTTTCAATTTCTCGGGAAATTTCGTGGGGAGCACATCAAGACGATCTTCGTGTGTGCCGGCGTGTGGCACCCAATCGGCACTTTTTTCCTCAGGGAGCAGAGTCGCGGGAGTCAAATTTATCTTCCATTAACTTTTCAGTCACTCGCCCGTAACAGTTGTCTGGGATAGTTGGGGCACCACAAATCAGGGTTGTCTCTGGTTGTGGGGCGTGTCGCTGTTCGGATTGGAAGAGACTTGCGACGTCCTGGAGGTGGCGTGTTTACTTCGCGGGTCGTCGAACCTATTCATTCAGGACACGTTTCTGCCGAGACCCAGGGGGCCATGCAGTGTCGCACTTGCACGTGGTAGAACCACCGAAGTTCCGTCCGACGGGCCTGGAGCAAGAATCGCGCGGGCTGGTTGGTTACGACCCGAGGTGGTATGCGGTCTTTACCATGCCGCGTCACGAAAAGCGGGTCGCTGGACACTGCACCGAGCGGGGAATCGAATCGTTCCTGCCGCTTTACCAAGTCAGGCATCGATGGAAGAACCGCTGCACGGCCACGGTTGAGTTGCCGCTGTTCCCCAACTATTCTTTTGTGCGGATCGACGTTCGCGAACGAATTCAAGTCCTCAGTCTTTCCAGCGTGCGATACATCGTTTGCTCCGGCCACGAACTGTTGCCGGTCCCGGACGAGTACATCTCATTCTTGCGCGAGGGATTGCTGGCGCACCGGATCGAACCTCACCTCAACCTAGAGGCAGGTGACCGGGTGCGCATCAAGACTGGACCAATGGCTGGCATGGAAGGCATATTGGATCGTCATAAGAGCGGCCTTCGGATCGTGCTCAAGCTGGAAATGATTGGAAGGAGCATAGCCGTGGAGGTGGGCGCCGCGGAAGTATCGTATGTCGGGGAACAACGCGCGAGTGCCCCTCACTTTGCGGGGCAGCAATTATTTGAACGCGCGTCGCTGCAACGTGCTGCTCTCGCTTCTATGCAATTGCACCTCGCTGACCCGCCGATCAGCCCTTCGAGCAAGTAGTCCTGCCACGGAGGCCAGCATCGGCGTCCATGTCTTTTGTCGACTGACTCCTGGCGATAGTCCGTTCACGAAATCGGATGACGCACGATGTCGTGCGCTGCCATTAATGAGAATCGGTCGACCCATCAGGCGACTTGGGGTTCTTTGAAGGATCTCCTGATGAATAGAGTGCCATGATTGTTCCAAGCCCGCGCGCAGGAAGTGACGTACTGAGAAGAGATTTCACGATGCCAAGCTGGGTTTCTTTGACTTGAACCGTAAAATCGCTGCCGCTGGCAGCTGACTTGTAGTTACTAACCGCGTAGATAAAGGAGACGTGAGAGTCGTTCGCTACGAAGCTCGCCGATTCGGCAGGAGTCTTCCAGACTGGGTAGATGAGACCGCCGAGTACCTCCGTCGATCCGCCTTCGTCGGTTTCGACGTTTGTGCCGATCCCTTCCGTTTTCAGGCCTAAAATCCATAGTTCGCCGCCCTTGTTCGTGATCTTGGTTCGATTACCTTCAGGGTTGATTTGCCGCGCAAACACTTTTTGGGGAAACAGGATTTGCCACGGCATCGCCGCTACATTTTCCACAAAGAGGTCGCCTGTTCCCCGGATCGTGTTCTGATAAGCGATGGTGGTGGGTTGCACGCCGATGAGAGAATCACGCAGGACCAACGGTCGTCCCGAGTCTTGCTCCACGAAGATGACGCCCGGTGAAGGGCGAGGGTAGTAAGCTCCGATTCTGAAATGGTTCAGCGTGACATCGGCCGGCCCGGCGTCGACTCTTAAAAGGGGGGCGGGGCTCTGACTGTGGCTGAAGATCTCTCCCGAAGGGTTCAATGACGAGTTAAAGCCCTCCAGCATACGAACTCTGCCACCAACGAGAATAGTCCGAGTAATCGTATATACTCCCGTCGGAAAGTAGACCGTCGTAGCTCCAGAATTAATTGCAGACTGAATCGCAACTGAGCTATCGGTTCTTCCGGTCGGGTCTGCTCCATAGGAGGTAACACTCTTCCAATTATTAAGATTTGAGTCTTCAAAGAAGGGGGTCTCTTCGACCGGAAGGTTCAACGACGAACTCTTGCCTCCAAACTGCGTAACCGCCGGTCCAGAATCGTACTCGGTGATCGCAGAACCCTGGCCTTGTACCGCGGAAGCATATCCTGCTGAAGTAACGTCCCTTGCGTACAGGGTTCCACGGTTTTCAACTGCTGAGGATTGGGAAGAACCGCCCTTCAAAATTGCGCCGACCAACGTTATTAAGCCAGCGGCGTTGGCGTTGCAAATCGCGGGCACGGCAATCGTAGAAAAGAGGTGCCGGATGGAAAGAACGTTGCTCTCGTTGTAAATTCCGTACAGTTTCTGATTCAGAAGAGTCAAGTCTTCGAAAGTTAAACTGTACTCCTTGTTAGCCACTTTTATGCCGTAGTCAAATCCATTGATAACTACGCCTTTCATGAAACAAGGGCCGGCAGCGTATCGCAAGAAGGCGAGGCCGATTGCGCCTGAATGATTCGGATCGCTCGACTGAAGGGTTACGTTACGCAATGCGCAGTAGTTATTGCCCATGAAATCGAGAGCGACTGCTCCGGCATTCCCTCGGCCCACATCAATGGTCAGGTCGAAGATATTGTTATCGAACGCGGCGTTGCCTCCTCCATCCGGGCTGCCGTTTTGAGATGCAAACACTAGCACTGCGGCGCGAGCGCTGGCGCTTTGGTAAAGTGGGGAGTTGTCCTTCAATCGGATCATCGTGGTGGCGCGATTTTCGCCCTGTAGCGAGAGCAAAGAATTCCAATGCGAGTTCAGATCCTTCTCGAGGAGCGGGCGCGATACCAGATACGTTCCGGCTGGAAAATAAATAATCCTGGGCCCGGTTTGCGGATGATGCACGGTAGCCGAAATCGCCTGCTGAATAGCCGCGGTATCGTCGCTGACGCCGTCTCCTTTGGCGCCATATTGAGTTTTTACGTTGACCATTCCTGAGTCGGGCGGAAAGGTGCGCTCTGCGTTCCCGATCGGGTCTCCAGCGAAGGCTGGCTCCTCCGTCATTATCACTTCAAAGGTCTGTGCGGTTGAATTTGGGCTCGCGATCTGCGCTGAAGCTACGTATATCCCGGGCGCGAAGCCAGCGGGATCTGCTACGAGATCGATCGAAGCTGTTGCATTCGGGGCAAGGGAGCCCGAAGCAGGCTCGAACCGGACCCACGCCTGATTTGAGGACGCAGCCCAATCCAGCGTTGCCTTTCCGGTATTCCTGAGGACGACCGCGCGCGAACGAACAACTCCTCCCCCTTGGGTTACGGCGATCTTCAGGGATGACGTGACGGTGACGGTTATCGGAGATTCGGCTGTGGGCGCGCCGAACAGAGGGACTTCCAACATCAAAGCGAAAGCAAGAGCGAAGGCGATATGGCCGTATTGTCCAAGGCGATGCTTACGTAGATTCACGATGCACCTTCGATCGAAATCAGTAGAGTCGTGCACAGAAGGCAGCGCAAGATAATCAGATTGCGTTGAGACCTTCAATGTCATAGGAGCATAGGCGCCGGGCGGCGCAGAAAGGAAATGCGAGCGGTTCAAAGAAATCTTTGAGACGCTTATTGCCAAGGAGAAACTCACTGAATTATATCTGCGAATAAACTCATCGCGGGTGCCCTTGGCTCGAAATGTCCGCGGCGACATTTCGGTAGGCGAGAAATCTGTGGCCAGTTAGAGCCGTAAGCATGCCGGCTCCCAGGCTCATTCGCTGAAGAGAACGGACGACGGAGGCCCAGTCCAACTGGACCGATCGCCAGAGTGCATTGGTCGAACCAACCACAATGTGTCCGCATGCTTTAGAAAACCGGATCACCCAAGTGCGCAGACGATTATCCACGACGGCTTCGCAGAAAACCCAGCCATTTCCGGTTTGGTATTCTCGGCGGACGAGCCAGCCGACAGTTCCACGCTCGGCAGAAACCGCCTCAAAGACGACAGCTTCTTGCGACCATACAATCTTGTGCCCAGCTTGCCAAACTCGGAGAAAGAAGTGTGTGTCTTCAGCTCCTGACAATGCAAAGGCATCATCGAACTGTGGCACGCTCCTGAATACGTGCACGCCGATCAGGACATTGTTGGTAGCACAAGTCCTCCGCGGACTACCCGTCACAGGTGTGGGCCGCTCAAAAAAACTTCCCCTCTTGACCCACTCGGCCACATCGAGATCAAATCTCGGCAAGACCGGGCCGGATACTACATCGGCATCGAAGGTGGCTTGTGCCCATAGCAGTTCGTCCAACCACTCCACTGAAGGAACCTCATCATCATCAATGAAAGCCACAAAGTCTGCGGATCCTGACTCAGCGATCGCCCGGTTTCGCACCTGTGTAATGCCGCGAGTCGGTTCAACCACATATCTGATTGGCCAGGGAAGGGAAGCTGTTCGGCAAATCCTCTCGGCACTTGTCAGGTCGTCGTTATCTACGACAATTATCTCTATCTCCGGGGCACGCACCTTGCGGAATGTCAATTGCGAAATGCCGACCAGCAGCTGGCGCAGGCGTTCCTGCCGCCTAAAAGTGGCGATGCAGATCGCTACTCGGACGTTATTGGGCCTCATAACTCAACCGGTTCGTCTGCCACCGACAAATCCGTAGCTCTCAAAATCGTACGTAGAGTTCATGCGTCCCTCCCAGAGTGCTGGTCGGGGCTATGGAGCGACGACAGGCGGTGTCTCCGGCGGATGTATTGTTGAGCTGCCAGCGTTCGAGACAATATCTCGTGATTGCTCATTCCGTTCTTATAGCTCTGCCGTCCCAAATGATGTATATAACTGCTGCGAACCCACACTGTCCGGTATCCCAAGTTGTTGACACGTGTGCAAAGTTCAATTTCGTTGCCATAATCGGGGAGGTTGCGATCGAATCCACCTACCTTCTCCCACAGACAACGGCGTATGAAGAAGGCGAACCCTGACACCCACTGCAAATCCAGTATCAGCGGCTGGGGAGGAGCGGTCATTATTGGTTCGGCAAAGGAACATATTTGACTGTCGTTCCAATAGAATGGACAGAGTGCTGCGATATCAAGGGTTTGTGCATTGCCAGATTGGCTGGTAGAAGGCCCCGCGACGCCGATTGCAGGGTTTGCTGTGAAGGCTTCCTCAACGGGTAGCCAGCACCAGGGCGGCACTACAGTATCGGAGTTTAAGAGACAGAGATAAGGACGGGTTGCCATTCGAGCGCCCGCTATGCACGCAGCGCTGTGTCCGAGGGCTTGAGCGTTCGAAATAACCTCCCATCCATGCCGGCCACCAAACTCTCGAATTACGTGGGTAGTCTCTGCAAGCCGAGACCCATCATCCACCAGAATGATCTCCGAATTGCTGGCGTAACTCGCTAGGCTTGCAAGGCAACGTTTTGTAATCACGGGGGCATCGTGGATAGCGACAATGATCGACATGGATGCGCTGGCTAGCGTGTGTTCGGGCGGCTGCTCGAAGACGCGTTGGCGAGGCAAGCCGCGACTGAGCACTCTTGCTTTTGTTCGCTGCATGCCCTCAACTATGGCCTGCGGCAGCGCATTTCTGATGAAACCCGGAAGGCGCCAACTAGCCAGCAGTTGTGTCGAGCTTCTGGAGAGTGCGCTTACCGACGCCATGTTACCTCGCTGTACACTCTGTTGGAACATGCGGAGTGTTCGCCGCCGGTTGGAGCAGCTTCTTGAATAAACTCGAGGCCGTTGGCGGCGCTTTGCGCTTGCTGTAACAGTTCCGGCAGATTTGTCTTTTCGTCGTTGTTTCCCTTGCGAATAAAAATCAGGTTATGAAAGAACGCAATCTCGACGACGTGTTGGTCGAAGTAGTCCGGCTTATAGCTTGCGACTGGATACTCAACATGGTTGAGACCGTCCGTCAAGCCCTTGAAAAATGCGATGGAGCTCCGTCGGTTGTTGAGGCCACCTCCCCAAGCCGGCCAATATGCTGTTTGTGTATCCTCCACCACGTAGATCCCGTTTTGCCGCAACAGAGGGAAGAGCATCTGGAAGGTCTTGATCACGTGCTCGTTCAAATGGCTGCCGTCGTCAATGATGATGTCGAATCCCCCATACTCGCTCGACAATCGATGAAGCGCTTCGGAATCGGTCTGGTCGCATTGCCGTATGTCGATTCGTGGTTCACTCAGGTGCCTCTTGTCATAGTGATCGATTCCAACAACTCGGCTCTTCCGGAAGTAAGCTTTCCACATACGAAGGGATGCGGCCCCGCTGTCCAGACGCTCATAACCGCCGACGCCTATTTCAAGCACATTGAGGCGCCTATTCTTGAGCGGTGCGAAATAGCGCTGGTAGTGTTGGGTGTACCAGTGCGATCCCCATTTGTCTGTGCCGAAGAGGCGGGCGAGGTAGCTCAGATCGTCTCTGTGCCACCAACCCAGTACGACCTTTGCCATGTCCACAAGACGACGGTACTCGGCGGGAGCAAGAGAGGTCTTTAGCCAACTCCTAAATTCCATTGAGGCTACTCTCCTGCTGGCGTCGTGGACTGACCCCAACTCCAAACTGTGGGCTTGTCCAAGGGACGCTTAGGCGGGCTTCGGAAACCGTCTGAGATGTCAATTCGTATCCCAGATGGTGCATCAGCGGTCCCCACGCGGTTTCGATCTTCTCCACCATCTGCTTCGGCAAGTCTTTCCGCCAGCCGCCGGAAACGGCAGCGCGCACAAATGCAAGATCGTTGCGCGAACCCTTGACAAGTATGTTCTTGGCAGTTTGCGCTTTTTCGAGTTTTCGCATGCGATCGGCCGAGCTTCGCTCGACCGCTTGCACAATTTGCTCCCGAGTAACCGAGAGGTGCAAAAAGTCAACGACTTTTGCTAATTCACGTGCGCAATCTGCAACCATGTCTTCATAGCGCAGCAACAGAAAGGACGGACTTCCCTCGCTGGTATAGAGCCACGTTGAGAGGTTTTGCCCCCACGATCCGTAGGGGCAAGTTTCGCCGGCAAGAAAGCGCGTGACGAAGGTTCCGACCGGCAAATCGTCAGGAATATTCCTGATCTTTCGGGAGTAATGATACTGCGAAACCACGACATCCCGCGGATCGCGAACGATGCAGATGACTCTTGGATATCGCGGATCGAAGCACTCATGGCTTTTGATAATGCGGGGCCTGGGCGTCCGATCAAAATCGTTTATTGAGCTACCAATGGGACAGGGGACCAAACGATTTATGTTGGCCCAGGTGGCGGGTTCCTCGGGAAATCTTAGACTGGCAAGAAGGAAGCGGGTCCAGGTATTGCCGGACTTGGGAAACGAAACCAAAAACACGTCGTCCGGGAGAATTTGCAAGCTCCTCCCTGGCGGCGTTAACCCAAGAATGCGTCGGACTCCGTGAAATAAGAACTTAGCAAGTCCGGGCCGTGTCATTCCTAACCTCACGTTGATTCGTTCCCTTTGGGAGCTTCGCCCCACT
>Ga0210400_10002380_pt1 | contig 17552 bp, 17 predicted proteins | sample IncBWH26MmetaG_FD_155456 | JGI IMG/M metagenome (GOLD analysis project Ga0210400, IMG submission 155456) | Forest soil microbial communities from Barre Woods Harvard Forest LTER site, Petersham, Massachusetts, United States - Inc-BW-H-26-M | ecosystem: Environmental > Terrestrial > Soil >...
GAAGGTCAAGACCGCCAAGCCGCTCGTCGCCACCCGCTGGGGCGACAGCGACAAGGCCCGAGTCGGCGACTGGGTGCTGGCGATCGGCAACCCATTCGGGCTCGGCGGCAGCGTGACCGCCGGCATCCTGTCGGCCCGCCAGCGCGATATCCAATCCGGCCCCTATGACGATTTCCTGCAGACCGACGCCTCGATCAACCGGGGCAATTCGGGCGGGCCGATGTTTAACATGGACGGCGAGGTTATCGGCATCAACACGGCGATCTATTCGCCCTCCGGCGGCTCGATCGGCATCGGCTTCGCAATCCCGTCCAACCTCGCCAAGACCGTCGCCGCCGAGTTGATCCGCGAGCCCGACCACACCGTGCATCGCGGCTGGCTCGGCGTGCGCATCCAGGCGGTCACCGACGAGATCGCCGAGAGCCTCGGCCTCGACAAAGCGAAAGGCGCGCTTGTCGCCAGCGTCAACGACAATGGTCCGGCGCAGAACGGCGGGGTTCAGCCCGGCGACGTGATCCTGAGCTTCGACGGCAAGCCGGTATCGGATATGCGCCACCTGCCGCGGCTCGTCGCCGAGACGCCGGTCGACAAGACCGTCCCGGTGACGGTGTGGCGCAAGCGGCACGAGAACGCGCTGCAGGTCAAGGTCGGCAAGCTCGACGAGACCGAGCAGGTGGCTGCCAAGGAGACGCCGAAGAAGGCGCCACCGAAGGATGATGGCAGCACGATCACGACGCTCGGCCTGACCCTGTCCAACATTACCCCGGATTTAAAGGAAAAATTCTCTCTGGCCGACGACACGAAAGGCGTCGTCGTGGTCGATGTCGTCAAGGACAGCCCGGCGGCAGAGAAGGGGCTGAAAGCAGGCGACTTGATCATCGAGGCGGCCCAGGAAGAGATCAAGAGCGCCACCCAGGTCGCCGGGAAGATCGATGATGCTAAGCGCGCCGGCCGCAAGTCGATCCTGCTTTTGGTCGAGCGCCAGGGCGATCTGCGCTTTATCGCATTACGCCTCGATCAGAGCTGACAGATCGGACCGCGGGCCCCTGGCCCGCACGCGGGCGGGACGCCCGCGACCCCGGCTTTATTGGCCTGATCGCGGCTCGACGATTTCCTCCTGCCGGTAGCCCTGCGCAAAGAGCACACCGGTCAGGTCGGCGTGATCGAGCCGCCAGCGCGACACGGCGGCGACCGCCGGCTTGGCATGGAACGCGATGCCGAGCCCGGCCGCATCGAGCATCGGCAGATCGTTGGCACCGTCGCCGATCGCCAGCGTTGCCGTCGGCGGAACGCCATAGCGCTGCGCCAATTGCAGGAGCGTGTCATGCTTGCCGTCGCGGGTCAGGATCGGCGCCGCGACCGTGCCGACGATCCGGCCGTCGGCGATGTCGAGCCGGTTCGCGACGACATGCTCAAAGCCCAGCTCGGCGCCGATGCTGTTGGCGAACACGGTGAACCCGCCCGAGACGAGCGCCGTCCGTACGCCGGCCGTGCGCAACGTGGCCAGTAATGCCCGCGCTCCCGGCATCAGCCGGATGCGGCTCGCCGCCTCGTCGAGGACGCTCACCGGGAGCCCCTTCAACAGAGCGACCCGCTCTGCGAGCGCGGCGGCGAAATCGAGTTCGCCATTCATCGCGCGCCGGGTGATCTCGGCGACATGGGCCCGTAACCCGACAAAATCCGCCAGCTCGTCGAGCATCTCGTTTTCGATGATCGTCGATTCGAGATCGGCGACAAAAACCCGCTTGCGGCGTCCGGTTGCCGGTTGCAGCAGCACATCGATCGCGGCATCGCCGATCGCCTGCCGCGCCGCCGTTTCGGCCGCAGCTGCGTCGCCTTCCGTCAGGAGAAGATCGCAGGCCCGGCCCGGCGCGAGCCAGTCCGGCTCGGCGGCCCCTAAGGCGGTGCGGATCTCGCGAACGCGATCCTGAAAGAGGATCTCGGTGCCGGCGCCGGCGATGATTGTCATGACCAGGCTCAAGACGGACCTTTATTGGAACAGGGCTGCATGGGCGTCCGGCGTGCTTCGAGACGCGCTCCGCTTGGAGCGCTCCCCAGCATGAGGTTTGATTGTTCATGGCATAGAGGAAAAGCCTCATCCTGAGGAGCCGTGCGCAGCACGGCGTCTCGAAGGCCGCACCGAGCCGATGCCGATCGATGACCGCGCGATGAAGGCACAAACTCAGCTACCCGTCATCATCATCGCCGGGCCCACGGCGAGCGGCAAATCGGAATTGGCGCTCGAATTGGCGGCGGCGAGGGGCGGCATCATCATCAACGCCGACAGCCAGCAGATCTATCGCGATCTCAAGATCCTCAGCGCGCGCCCCGACGAGGCCGCGATGCGCCGCGCGCCACACCGCCTCTACGGCTTTCTCGACGCCGCCGAGCGCGGCTCGGTCGCGCTCTGGCGCGAGCGGGCGCTGGCGGAGATCGCGGCGGCGCAGGTGGCGGGCCGTCTGCCGTTCCTGGTCGGTGGCACCGGGCTCTACCTGCGCGTCCTTCAGCGCGGGCTGGCGCAAGTGCCCGCGATCCCCCCTTCCGTCCGCGCCGAGGCGGCCCAGCTTTACGACAAGCTGGGCGGCGCCGGGTTCCGCGAGCGGCTGGCGGCGCTCGATCCGGCGGCCGCGAGCCGGCTACCCTCCGGCGACCAGCAGCGGCTGTTGCGCGCCTGGGAGGTGGTCAGCGCGACCGGACGGACGCTCGGCGAATGGCAGCGGAGCGCGCCCGGTCCGATCCCGCTGCGCTTCGCGACAGTGCTGATCCTGCCATCGCGCGACCTGCTTTACGCTGCCTGCGACCGCCGCTTTGCCGGGATGATCGCGGCCGGGGCGCTCGACGAGGCGGCGGCGCTGATGGCTCGCGCCTTGCCCCCCGACGTGCCGGCGATGAAAGGCGTCGGAGTGCCCGAGCTGCTGCGGCATCTGCGCGGCGAAATCCCGCTCGACGAGGCGATCGCACTGGCGCAGCGCGCCACCCGCCGCTATGCCAAGCGACAGGTGACCTGGTTTCGCCATCAAATTGCGGCGGATCTCGTCTTTGATCAGCAGTTTTCGCCAAGTATGTCGAGGCAGGCCAATGATTTTATTGACCAGTTTCTGTTGACCCACCCAGCATAGCTCACTAGGGTGCCGACCCCCGTCTCGGCCGTGGCCGGACCGAGCGGGAAGATTTGCCGATACTTTAATCAAGGAGACCGTCATGTCGGCCGAGCCGATTTGTGGAGCGGATATGGTCATCAAGGCGCTCGTCGATCAGGGCGTCGATGTCGTATTCGGCTACCCCGGCGGCGCGGTCCTGCCGATTTACGACTCCCTGTTCAAGCAGAACGCGGTGCGCCACATCCTGGTGCGCCAGGAAGGCGGCGCGGTGCACGCCGCCGAAGGCTATGCCCGCTCGACCGGCAAGGTCGGCGTCGTCCTGGTGACGAGCGGCCCGGGCGCGACCAATGCGGTGACCGGACTGACCGACGCGCTGATGGATTCGGTGCCGGTCGTCTGCTTGACCGGCCAGGTGCCGACGCATCTGATCGGCAACGACGCCTTTCAGGAAGCCGACACGACCGGCATCACCCGGCCCTGCACCAAACACAATTACCTGGTGAAGGAGGTCGACGATCTCGCCCGCGTTCTGCACGAAGCGTTTTACGTCGCGAAAAGCGGCCGGCCCGGCCCGGTCGTCGTCGATCTGCCGAAGGACGTGCTGTTCGCGATTGGAAATTACGCGGGCCCGCAATTGGTCTCGCACAAAACCTACCGGCCGCAGACCAAGCCGGATCCGGCGCGCATCGCCGAAGCGGTGAAGATGATCGCGGCCGCCAAAAAGCCGCTGTTTTACGGCGGCGGCGGACTGATCAATTCCGGCCCCGAGGCCTGCACCCGCTTCACCGAGCTGGTGCGCCTTGTCGATGCGCCCTGCACCTTGACCTTGATGGGGCTCGGCGCCCTGCCGGCGAGCGACCCGCATTTCCTCGGCATGGTCGGCATGCACGGCATGTACGAGTCGAACATGGCGATGCACGATTGCGACCTGATGATCGCGGTCGGGTCGCGCTTCGACGACCGGGTGACCGGCCGGCTCAACGCCTTCGCGCCCAACTCGAAGAAGATCCACATCGACATCGACCCGTCATCGATCAACAAGAACGTGCGGGTCGACTTGCCGGTGATCGGCGATTGCAACGAGGTGCTGGGCGCGCTGTTGGCGGCGTGGCGCAAGGCGGCTCCCAAGGAGCTCAACCCGGCCGACGGCAAGGCGCGCAACGCCTGGTGGCGCCAGATCGATGCCTGGCGGGCGCGCGACTGCCTGCGCTACGACAGCGGGCGCCGCGACATCATCAAGCCGCAATACGCGCTTGAACGGCTCTACGCGCTGACCCGTGAGCGCGACCCGTTCATCACCACCGAAGTCGGGCAGCACCAGATGTGGGCCGCCCAGTTCTTCAAGTTCGACAAGCCCTATCATTGGATGACCTCGGGCGGCCTCGGCACGATGGGCTACGGCCTGCCGGCGGCGGTCGGCGTCCAGGTCGCTCATCCCGACGCGCTGGTCATCGATATCGCCGGCGAGGCCTCGATCCTGATGAACATCCAGGAGATGTCGACGATCGCGCAATACCGGCTGCCGGTGAAGGCGTTCATCCTGAACAACCAGTACATGGGCATGGTGCGGCAATGGCAGGAATTGCTGCATGGCGGCCGCTATTCCGAGAGCTACACTGCGGCATTACCCGATTTCGTCAAGCTGGCCGACGCGTTCGGCGCGGTCGGCCGGCGCGTCGAGCGGCCGGACGAGATCGATGACGCGATCCGCGAGATGATCGACACGCCCAACGCGGTAATCCTCGATGTCGTCGTCGACCAGGCGGAGAACTGTTTCCCGATGATACCCTCCGGCGCGGCCCATAACGAGATGCTGCTCGGCCCCGAGGACGAGGCGAAACGCCCGGTATCGGAAGAGGGCATGGTTCTCGTTTGAGGCGCGGCACTTGCCCGACAACGACACGATCGAGCGTCACACGATCGCCGTGCTCGTCGATAACGAACCGGGCGTGCTGGCGCGCGTGATCGGGCTGTTCTCCGGGCGCGGCTACAACATCGAGACCCTGACCGTCGCCGAGGTCGACCGCAGCAACAGCCTGTCGCGCATCACGATCGTGACGACCGGCACGCCGATGATCATCGAGCAGATCAAGGCCCAGCTGTCGCGGCTCGTGCCGGTGCACAAGGTGCACGATCTGACCGATGAAGGCCCCTCGGTCGAGCGCGAGATGGCGCTGATCAAGGTCGCCGGAAAAGGCGACGCGCGGATCGAATCGTTGCGGCTCGCCGACATCTTCCGGGCGAGGGTCGTCGACTCGACGACGGAAAGCTTCGTGTTCGAGATGACCGGCTCGAGCGAGAAGCTCAACGCGTTCATCGCGCTGATGGAGCCGCTGGGCCTTGTCGAGGTGTCGCGCACCGGCACGGTCGCGATCGCCCGCGGCGCCGGCCAGTTCTGAAACGCAGGTTCACCACAGAGGCACAGAGAACACGGAGGATAAATTTCGGGCTGTCATTGCGAGCGAAGCAATCTCCCGCCGGTTGTACGCCACAGGAGGGGGATTGCTTCGTCGCTCCGCTCCTCACAATGACAATTCCTCTTCTCTGCGCCCTCTGCGTCTCTGCGGTGAATGAAATTCAAAGGAGATTTGCAATGCGTGTGTATTACGACCGCGACGCGGATGTGAATTTGGTCAAATCGAAGAAGGTCGCGGTCATCGGCTATGGCAGCCAGGGCCACGCCCACGCCAACAATCTGCGCGACAGCGGCGTCAAGGACGTCGTCGTGGCGTTGCGGCCCGGCTCCGGCTCGGCGCAGAAGGCGGAGGCCGCCGGCTTCAAGGTCATGACCAACACCGAGGCGGCGAAATGGGCCGACATCGTCATGGTGCTGGCGCCGGACGAGCTACAGGCGGGGCTCTACAATGCCGAGCTGCGCCCGAACATGCGGCAGGGCACGGCGCTCGCCGTCGCGCATGGGCTCAGCATCCATTTCCGGCTGATCGAGCCGCGCCCCGACATGGACGTGTTCATGATCGCGCCGAAAGGGCCGGGCCACACCGTGCGCTCGGAATATCAGCGCGGCGGCGGCGTGCCGTGCCTCGTCGCGGTCGACCAGAACCCGTCCGGCAACGCGCTTGAGATCGCATTGTCCTACGCCTCGGCGATCGGCGGCGGCCGGGCCGGGGTCATCGAGACGAGTTTCCGCGAGGAATGCGAGACCGATCTGTTCGGCGAGCAATCGGTGCTGTGCGGCGGGTTGACCTCGCTGATCCTCGCTGGCTTCGAGACCCTGGTCGAAGCCGGCTACGCACCGGAAATGGCCTATTTCGAGTGCTGCCACGAGGTCAAGCTGATCGTCGACCTGATCTACGAGGGCGGCATCGCCAACATGCGGTACTCGATCTCGAACACCGCGGAATACGGCGACTACTCGCGCGGCCCGCGGGTCGTTGACGAGCATGTCCGCGCCGAGATGAAGAAGATCCTCGCCGACATCCAAAGCGGCCGCTTCGCGCGGGAATGGGTGCTCGAAAACACCGCCGGCCAGCCCAGCTTCAAGGCGATGCGCCGCGGCGCCGCCCAGCACCCGATCGAAGAGGTCGGCGAGCGGCTGCGCGCGATGATGCCGTGGATCAAGCAGAACGCGCTGGTCGACAAGACGAAGAACTGAGGGCGCGACGTCCGTCGCCATGACGAGCCCCACTCCCGCGTCGCGGGAGAGGGAGGGACCCAGCCCAAAGGGCTGGGAGGGCGAGGGTGCCTCTAGCTGCACTACCCTCACCCGCTCTCGCGCTCCGCGCTCGGGCACCCTCTCCCGCAGTGCGGGAGAGGGTTAATTTCGATGCGCGTGCTGCATGCCGCGGCCGAGCTGTTTCCCTGGGTCAAGACCGGCGGGCTCGGCGACGTCATCGCGGCATTGCCGCCGGCGCTCGCCGCGCTCGATGTCGATGTCCGGCTGGTGCTGCCCGGCTTTACCGCCTTTCTCGACGCCCTGCCGCTGACCGAGATTGCGCGCGTCCGGACGCCGTTCGCGGACGAGCGGGTGCGGATCGCGCTGGCCAAGCTGCCGGACAGCGGGGTGCGCGCCTATCTCGTCGATCACCCCGCGTTCTACGACAGGCTCGGCAGCCCCTATGCCGGCCCGGACGGCCATGAGTGGCCCGACAATCATCGCCGCTTCGCCTTGCTCGGCTGGGCCGCCGCGGCGCTGGCGCAGGGCGCCGACCCGGAATGGCGGCCGGACATCCTGCACGCCCATGATTGGCACGCCGGGCTCGCGCCGGCCTATCTGCGTGCCGCCGGCGCCGCGGTGCCGAGCGTCTTCACGGTCCACAACCTCGCCTATCAGGGATTTTTCCCGGCTGCCGCGTTTGCCGACCTTGCCCTGCCATCGAGTTTTTTTGCGATCGACGGGGTCGAGTTCTACGGCGGCGTGTCGTTTCTGAAGGCCGGGCTGTTCTACGCCGACCGGCTCACCACGGTCAGCCCGACTTACGCCCGCGAGATCCAGACGCCAGCATTCGGCAACGGCCTCGACGGGCTGTTGCGCAGCCGAGCCGATGTGCTGACCGGCATCCTGAATGGCGTCGACCCGAAAATCTGGTCGCCGAAAAACGATCCGCTGTTGCCGCGGCAGTACGGACCCGACGACGCGGCGGCGGGGAAAGCCGACGCCAAGAAAGTCCTGCAGCGCCGGCTGGCATTGGACGAGGTGCCAGATACGCCATTATTCGGCGCGGTAACCCGGCTCAGCCCGCAAAAGGGCTTCGACCTGCTGCTCGCGGCGCTCCCTGAGTTTATCGCGCAGGATGGCAGCCTCGTGCTGCTGGGCAGCGGCGATGCCGATCTCGAAGACGGGTTCGCCGCCGCAGCCGCTTCCTATCCCGGCCGCGTCGGAATCGGGATCGGCTATGACGAGGCGTTGTCGCATCTGATCGTGGCCGGCGCCGATGCGATCCTCGTGCCGTCGCGGTTTGAGCCGTGCGGGCTGACCCAGCTCTACGCGCTGCGCTATGGCGCGTTGCCATTGGTCCGGCGCACTGGCGGGCTCGCCGATACGGTGGTCGACGCGAATGCGGTGACCTTGGCGGAGGGCAGCGCGACCGGCTTTGCCTTCGACGAGGAAAGCCCCGAGGCATTGCTCGAGGCGGCCGGCCGCGCCGTCGCGCTCTATGCCGACCGGGCAAGCTGGCGGCGCGTCATGCGGCAGGCGATGACCCGCGATTTCAGCTGGGAGGCGGCGGCGCGTCAGTACAAAGCGCTGTACACCCGCCTGACGGCAGGGCGTGCTGCAGCGCAGCAGGACAGATTGGCATGAGTATTGCTGGTCTTACTTACGGTGTGGTGTGCAGCGCAGCAGACCACGACGCGATCGAGGAGCAAGACGTGGAAGATCCGGCGAAATTGCGCGAATTGGCGGCGTGGTACCGGGAATTTGCCGAGCAAAGCGGCAATCCGGCGATTTGGGATGGCAGGCTGCGCACGGCCGAGGACCTCGAAGCCGAGGCGCGCCAGCTCGAAACCCGTTGTGCGCAACCGGAGGATTAGCCTCTCGCCGGCTGGTCGGGCGCGTTCTGATGTGGGTGGGCGGAGGACGGCCGGGCCAGTTCGGGTGGCCCGGCCGTCCTTTTGCCGCGACGCCGCTGACCGCTACTTGTCGAGCCAGATTTCTTCCATGCGCCAGCCATTGTAGATGCTGTTGACCTGGATATTGAGGCCCTTGACCTCGGGCCGCGAGCAGGTCGCCTGACGCATGTGATAGAGGATCGGGCGCACCACCCGGTCCTGCAGCCGGCGGTCGATCTCCCACACCAGCCGGCGGCGCTTTTCCTGATCGCCCTCGGCCGATTGCTGGTCGATCATCCGGTCGAGCTCGCGGTCGCAGGCATGGGTGTAGTTGCGGTTCGAGTCGCAGATGTAGTTCTCGTAGAAATTCTGGTCGGGATCGTCGAGACCGCTGCCGACCAGGCTCAACGCCATGACGAAATCCGACCGCACCAGCTTGGGCAGCCAATTGGCGGTCTCGACGAGATCCAATTCGCCGTCGATCCAGATGTTCTTGAGCTGATCGGCGAGGATCGAGGCCGGGTCGCGATAGATCGCCAGGTTGCGGGCCGAGATCTTGATTGACCGCGAGGTGCTTGTCCCGTAGCCGAGCCCCTGCATGATCTTCTGCGCCTCGGCGCGGCTCTTGATTAGATCGGGATCGTAGCCAGGCAGTTTCTCCCGCATCTCCTTCGGCATCGCCCATTGTCCTTCCGGTGCCGGCAGCATCGCGGTGCCGATGTCGCCCTGCCCTTCGCCGAGGATGTCGATGAACGCCTTGCGGTCGAGGCTCATCGCGATCGCGCGGCGTAATTCGACATTGTCGAAGGGCGGCTTCTGCGTGATCAGGATGTTCGGCGCGACATTGAGCGGCGTCGTCTCGCACACCGCCTGCGGCAACTGCGCCTGAACGTCCTTCAGCATCGGCACCGTGACCTCATAGGGGAAGGTCATGTCGAAATTGCCGGCGATAAAGGCGAGAACCGCGGTCGAGCGGTTCGGGATCACCGTGTACTCGATGCCGTCGAGGTAGGGCCGGCCGGGTTTCCAGTAATCCGGGTTGCGCGTGACCTTGATCGACTGGTTCGGCTTGAACTCGACGAATTTGAACGGGCCGGTGCCGATCGGATGCTGCCGCATCTGGGCCGGCGACACATGGCAGGGATAGACCGGGCTGAAGCCGGAAGCGACCAGCGCCAGAAACGAGGGCTGCGGCCGCTTCAGGTGAAACGTCGCCTGGTGCTCGTTGTCGGCGGTCACTCGGTCGAGATTCTGCCACCACGCCTCGCGGGCGTTGAGACGCAATTTCTCCTGGGTCTTGCCCTGCAACAGATCCCAGGTGCATTTGACGTCGGCGGCGGTAAAGGGCTTGCCGTCGTGCCATTTGACGCCGTCGCGCAATTTGAAAATCAGCTCCTTGCCGTCCTCGCTCAGCGACCAACTCTCGGCGAGATCGGGGACGATGTTGTCGAGCCGGTTCTGCTTCTGCGTCGGGTCGAACACCGCCAGATTGTTCATGACGCCCATCATCGGCATCACGACGGAGATGGTGCCCTCTTCGTAAATCGACATGTTCGCTGGGCTGTCGCGATGATAGACCCGCAATACGCCGCCCTGCTTCTGGGCCCATGCCGTGCCGGTGGGCAGCAGCAGGACAATCAGCAAGATCGCCCCTACGATGCCAGTGATGCGTTTCATTCCCATCCTTTCCAGGCTCCCAGCCGATCGTCCGGTCTCGGGCATTCTCGACACGCCGCTTCCCAGCATGCCCATTCACAGAATTCCCATTCCCAGCATGCGACGGCCGCGCAGCGGCGCCGCGTGCCGCCCGGCATTGAGCCGGCGGCACTAGCGGCGCGCGGACGCGGCCGGGACCCGATCCTTGGACGAATTCGCGAGCCTGTCAGCCGCGCTGGTCAGCCGCGAGCTGTGGCAAATCATCGCGTTGTCGCTGACGGTCAGCCTGTCGGCGACCGCGGTGGCGGCGGTGCTCGGCCTGCCGCTCGGAACGGCGCTGGCCGTCTGGCGATTTCCGGGCCGGCGCTCCCTGATCCTCGCGGCGAATGCGCTGCTGGGATTGCCGCCGGCGGTGGTCGGCCTCGCGCTCTATCTCGTGCTATCGCGTTCGGGGCCGCTTGGCTTTCTGGCCTTGCTGTTCACTCCCGCTGCGATGGTCGTCGCGCAGGCGGTGCTCGCCTTGCCGATCGTCACCGCGCTGGCGCACCGCGCCGCCGAAGATTTGTGGGCCAGATACGGCGACGCGCTGATGGATCTCGGAGCCAGCAGGGCGCGTGCCGTCCCGGCGCTGATCGCGATGGGACGCCTGTCGATGCTGACGGCCGTATTGGCGGGTTTTGGCCGCACCATCTCGGAGGTCGGCGCGATCCTGGTGGTCGGCGGCAACATCGCCGGCTACACCCGCACGATGACGACCGCGATCGTGCTGGAGACCAGCAAGGGGGACCTGCCATTGGCGCTCGGCCTCGGCCTCGTCCTGATCGGGCTGACGATGATGATCAGCGCCGCCGCTTTCGGCCTGGCCGGGCGTTCGAGCTGGTGAACCCAATGCGGCGCCTGTTGCTCCTGATGCTCGCAGCGCTGGCAGGGCTGCCGATCGCCAATGCCGCCGACGAGCCGGCCGGCGCCATCGTGTTGGCGACGACCACCTCGCTCGACAATTCGGGGCTGCTCGGTGCGATCCTGCCTGCTTTCACCCGAGAGAGCGGGATCGCGGTGCGGGTGCTGGCGCAGGGTACCGGCCAGGCGCTCGACACGGCACGCCGCGGCGACGCCGATCTCGTGCTGGTGCATGATCCGGAGGCCGAGCAGCAATTCATCGCCGAGGGTCACGGCATCGAGCAACGGCAGATCGCCTGGAACGATTTCATCCTGGTCGGGCCTACGGCGGACCCCGCGCATATTGCTGGCGGCCACGACGCGGTGGTCGCCCTGGCCGCCATCGCCGCGGCGATGACGCCCTTCGTCTCGCGCGGCGACCGCAGCGGCACCCACGCGCTCGAATTGCGGCTGTGGCGGATGACCGGGATCGATCCGAAAAGCGGCGCGGGCGGCTGGTACCGCGATATCGGCGGCGGCATGGGTCAGGCGCTGAACGCCGCCGCCGCAATGCCGGCCTATACATTGTCGGATCGCGGCACCTGGCTCAGCTTTCGCAACAAGGAGCCGCTCGTCGTGACGACCGAGGGCGATCCGCGCCTGATCAACCGCTATGACGTGATCGAGCTCAACCCGGCCAAGCACCCCGCCTCACACCTCGCGGCAGCGCATCGCCTGGCCGAATGGCTGGTGTTACCGGACGCGCAAGCGGCGATCGGCGACTATCGCATCGAGGGCGAGCAGGTGTTCCATCCCTCGGCAGCATCGCCGCGGTAAACGCCTTGTCGCGCAAAAGAATGACGCCGCCAGCCCGGGGCTGGCGGCGTCATTCGCTAGGGCCCTTCGCTAAGAAGCTGGATCGGCTTAATAGCCCCACCAGCCATACGGACGCCAGTGATGCCGGTGCCACCCCCAGGCATGGTAGGGGTGATGACACTCCCAGCCAAATCCGTTCCAGAAGCACCGCGCTTCGGCCGGTTGCGACGCCGCGACCCCGACCAGCAGGGTAACCGCCGCCAACGCGCTTAGGATGAACTTCATTGCTAACACCTCGTGATTTCTCACGTCCTGTGCATAAAACGATTCCGACAAACGAAAAATTCCGCGCCGCTGGCCGGGCCGCGCTTAAAAATCCCTGTTGCGACTTAGGTTAAGTGGCTGATTCGACTTAGGTTAACTTGCTCAAAAGAAGAGGCGCCGCCGGCAATCCGGCGGCGCCCTTCTCTAGCGGCGATTAGTACCAGTCGCGATAGAAATGCGGCCGGTCGAAGTCCCGGTAATGGCGATAGCCGCCCCACATCGGGTAGTTGTGATGCACGCAGACCGTCTCGAAGCCATTCCAGAAGCAGCGCGCCTCGGCCGGCTGCACGAAAGCGACGCCGGCGATCGCGGCGGCCACGATTGTCCCAAGAATATACCTCATGAGGTGACCTCCTTGGTTGTAACTATCCAATGAACACCTCAAGGGATCAAAAAAATCTCATGCACGTACCAGGAGTGTAGCAGATCGACCCCTGGTCTACTCTTTGGTAAGATTGTAGGATATCCCGCACATAGTCCTTTCAGGTGGAAATGACTTGGCGAGGCTGATAAATCGCGAGATGCGCGACATGCGCGATCGGTTTCTCATTGGCCAATACCAGAATATCGACATCGACGAAGCGGTGACCCTTGTGGTCGTAATTGGCGGTCACCCGGCCGCGCGCCGACAAGCTCATGCCGATTTGCCCCGCCGCCAGGTGCTGGATACGGCTCGAAACGTGGATCCACGGCCCGAGGCTGACATTGCGGTTCAGCACGAAATTGCAGGCGCGCAGGACCAGCGCCGGATGGATCAGCCCTTCCGCAGCATAAAGCGGCAGGCTCTCGCGCAGATTGGCACGATGCGCGGCGGCGAGTTCCGCAGTGATCGGATAAGGGTCGAGGCCGAGCCAGGTGCCGACCGCCAGCGAGGCTTCGTCGGCCGGCGGGCGCTCGGCGCGCTGCGCGACCTTGTGGAATATATCGAGCGCCGGCGTCGCCGGCGGCGCAGGAGGCAGGGCGGCGCGCCCGGTCGCGCAGCGCTCGCCGCGGCTCTCGACGACGATCTCGAGCTCGCCCCCACCCTCGGCGGCGGTCACGGTGGCGATCTCGCCGTCATAGACCGGCTTGAAGAAGCGGCATTCGGCGGCGCCGCCTTCGAGCCAGGCGCGGCCCCACCGCGCCACCGGCATCTGCGTCATGTAACCGTAGACATCGACCCCCGGCACCAGCCCGCCGCCGAAACCGAAGCGGCGGGCGGTGGCGTCGTCGTGGATCTTGTTCTCGGAATCATGCGCGGTGTTGTAGGCGGAGACCCGATAAGGGGCGAGCGCTGCGGCGGTCATGTTGTCCTCACGGCGACAATCGGTGATGGATCCATAGATTGGGCTCGATATAAACGGCGTGGTTCTGCTCGACCGAGACATGCACCGGCGACAGCGCGCCCGGCACGATCGCCGCTCCGCTCCTGTCGAATGGCATGCCGGTCCAGCCCGACCATTCGGCCAGCGTGCCGGGGATCACCATGCTGGTCGGCGCGACGCGAACGATTGTCGCGCCAACGCGGACATGGGTGCGTATCCATGAATCATGGGGCAGCCCATCGCCGCGGCGGCGCGCGACATAATCAGCGAACGGCGTCAGCGGCTCCAGATGCTTGTCGCTCGGCCGCAACGGCGCATAGAGATCGGTAAAGCCGCGCGTCCGGGTGTTTTCCTGCATTGCCGCCAGCATCAGCTGCGCGATGCCGCGGCCGCGATAGGGCGCCAGCACATTGATTTCGAGCGCGCTGACCGCGTTTGCGACGCGCCCCTTCAGATAATCCTGATAGGCCCAGCGGATCACAGCGTCCCAGCCGTCCTCCGGCAGAGCGTCGCGGTCTGCGATCCCGGCGCCGAACGCGAAGGGTACGCTGAAGGCACGCCCGATCGCCCGGTCAGGTCGCTCGCGATCGACCGCCGCCAGCGCGAAATCGACATAGCGGTCGAGATTGCCGTCACTGTAGTAGAGCGCCGCCGCCGGGTCGTGACGCATGAATTCCGGCAGCCCGGACTGGAACTCGGCCGAGAATAGCTGTGCGCGCAGATCGGGGCGCTCGGCCAGAGTGAAGACGGCGAGCCGCTCCTCGGGAAAGCGCGCCATCATGCCTTAGCCATCAGGAGGACCTCAGCCCGAATTCCTGTAATTTCTATCCGGCGTCGCGGACAATCCGCAGCCAGAGCAGAGTCGTGCACTCAGCCTAGTTGTCGTTGGCCAGCACGGCGGCGATTTTGGCAGCATCGACCGCGGGCTGCGTGATCTTGGCGCGCTCGACCTGCAGCAGCATGCCGACCCGGCTGTCGCGCGTCGACCAGCCCCGGTTCAACGCCTCGGTCAATTCCTCGAGCGCCAGATTGGCGAGACGCATCGGCACCCCGACCTCCTTGCCGAGCCCGACCGCCAGCGACACGTCCTTGTGCAACAGGCGCAGCGCGAAATCGGCGGGATCGTAGGTGCCGCTGAGGAACTTGCCGAGCCGGTCGAAGGTGCGCGCTCTGCCGGTCGCGCCCTGGCGCACCGCCTCCCACAAATCGAGCGGCTCGACCCCGGCCTTGATGCCCATCGTGAACACCTCGGCGAGCGCCACATTCATCACTGCGCTGGTGCAATTGTGGACGAGCTTGGCAATCGTGCCGGCGCCGATCGGGCCGATGTATTTCGCCTGGTCGCCCATCGCGTCGAGCACACTCTTGTGGCGATTGAACTGCTGCTGGTCGCCGCCGACCCAGATCGCCATCTTGCCGCTGGCCGCGCCGCCCGGGCCGCCGCTGACCGGCGAGTCGAGCATGTAGAGGTTCTTCTCGGCGAAGACGGCGCTGATCTTGCGCACCACCGCCACCGAATTGGTCGACATGTCGAAAAACGCGGTGTCGGGCTTCATGCCCTCGATCAGCCCGTTGGGCCCCAGCGCCACCGCCTCGACATCGGCCGGCACCGGCAACGAGGTGAACACGACTTCCGAGGCCTCGGCGACGGCGCGCGGCGAATTGGCCCATTCCGCGCCTTTCGCGAGAAACGGCTCGGCCGCGGCGCGGTTGAGGTCGTGGACCGTAAGCTGGTGGCCGGCCTTCTGCAGATTGGCCGCCATGCCCTTGCCCATCATGCCGAGCCCGATGAAACCGACGCGCATCTTTCCCTCCGAGGTCGCAATCGTCCAAATCGTCGGCCGCGAGTTTGGTCGGATCGGCGGGCCTTGCGCAAGCGGCGCGGCACCGTCCGCGCCGCTGTCATTCCGGCATCGCCTGAAGGGCGAGGCCCGGAATCCATGAACACGGGCCTCTGGAAAATGGATTCAGGGCTCGCGGCTGCGCGTCGCCCCGGAATGACGAGAAAAGATTTCCGCGTCGGCTATGGCGTCGGAGGACGCTGGTCGCGTTCCGGCGCCAGCTCGTCGATGAGGTGCGCCAAATGCACGTCGCGCTCGCTGACCCCGTCCGCATCGTGGGTCGACAGGATGATCTCGACCCGGTTGTAGACGTTGAAGATCTCGGGGTGGTGATCCATTTTCTCGGCGGCAAGCGCGATGCGCGACAGGAAGCCCCAGGCCTCGGAGAAATTGGCGAAGTGATAGCTCTTGCGGATCGCGTCGCGGTCGTCGACCTCGCTCCAGCCGTGCAGCTCGTGCAACGCCGCGTGGCGCGCCGCTCCCGTCAGCCTCTCGACCATGCCGCCCTCCATCTCCGTCCCGAACCCAGAAGTGAGCCGCGGCAGGGCCGGGGTCAAGCCGGGCTGATCGGCTGATGGCGCAACCTCCGCCCTCGCTCGCCGATCTTGAAGCGCTCGCCGCCCGGGCGCTCGCGGCATTGCCGCGGAATTTCAAAAGCCACCTCGGAGAGGTGCTGATCCGCGTCGAGGAATTTCCCGACCGCGAGACCGAGCGGGCGATGCAGCTCGACAGCCCGTTCGACATCCTCGGCCTCTATCGCGGCGTCGCCTTGCCGCATAAGAGCGTCAGCGATCCGCAGCCCGGGATCGACGTGATCTTTCTCTACCGCCGGCCGATCCTCGACTACTGGTGCGAGACCGGCGACGACCTTGCCGACATCGTCCGCCATGTGATGGTGCACGAGATCGGCCATCATTTCGGCTTCAGCGACGAGGATATGGACCGGATCGAGCGCGAAGGCTGAGGAAGGTCGACCGAATGCGGCGCCGCGAATTGACTTGGCCCAGAGCGCTCACTAGAACTTGAGGGGCATACGCCGTGCACCCACTCATCGGTGGAGGGGTGGCCGAGTGGCTGAAGGCGGCGGTTTGCTAAACCGTTATACGGTTAATCCCGTATCGTGGGTTCGAATCCCATCCCCTCCGCCACTTCTCAATTCGCCGCCCTCCGCGCCCACCCCGATAACCAACAGAAGCCCTTAGTTTTTGGTTCGACTGCGTCCGCTTTTGTCCGTCGCAATCCGCTGCCTAAGTATGGGTGCAAGGGCGGATGTCCGGAGGCGAGGGCATGGCGCGATCGGTTGACCAACTGACGGCGGTTGAGGTTTCGAAGGCTAAACGGCCTACAAAGCTCGCAACCAGATCCTCGGTGAGTTTGGGTGGAGGCCGAAGCGCCAGTCACAGCCGCTGATCTTGATGGCCGAGGTTGAGCCAAGAATTCGCGACATTCTTCGACAAACGACAAAATTCTTCGACAAACGACAAATAGCGATACGGCATGCGGCACCATTCTGTTCGCCATCGTCCCTACGGAGAATGGCGAATATGGATCGCATTTCTGATCGCATTGTCGGCGAGTTCTGCCGAATTGGCGGAATCGGTCGCACGTTGGTCTATGAAACGGGGAGGTTCGATCCAAGTCGGAGCCAATGCCCATCGAAAGGTCCCGAAAGCGGACGCCCGATGCTTCCACAGCCTGTTAAGCGTCGGATACCCACGGCCGGGTGAACGAGGCGGTGCCCGCCGGATGGATACGGCGTATCGTGGATGCGCGTTTGCAAGGCAGTGAAAGGTGGCGAACATGGGAAGGCTCGACGGCAAGGTTGCAGCGGTGACGGGCGGGGCATCGGGGATCGGCGAGGCGACGGTCAGGCGTTTCGTTGCCGAGGGCGCGAGCGTGGCATTCTGCGATCGGGACGGCGAGCGCGGCCAGCGCGTGGCGGCCGAGCTCGAGACCGCCGGCGCCAAGGTCGCCTTCACGCAGGCTGACGTTGGCACCGAGGCCGCATGCCTCGCCTTCATCAACGATGCCGCTCAGAAGTTCGGGCGCCTCGACATCCTCATCAACAATGCCGGCATCCGCAAATACGAGAAGGTCGAGGAGGCGAGCGCAGCGAGCTGGAA